>ENA-OURU01003706-OURU01003706.1-human-gut-metagenome-genome-assembly--contig:-NODE-3706-length-12155-cov-2.472479_pt1 | contig 12155 bp, 9 predicted proteins | sample MGYA00242137_ERZ509064 | MGnify/ENA primary metagenome ERZ509064 (study PRJEB26280, sample SAMEA2338777) | human gut metagenome | biome: human gut; feature: human-associated habitat; material: faeces...
TGACCACCTTCGAGCTCAAGGGACAACGCTACGCCGTCTGGTCCGGCAACCGCAAGGACAACAGCATCCAGCAGATCCGCATCGCCAAGATGTCGAACCCCTACACCATCTGCTCGGGATTCAAGATCCTCTCCTCGCCCGACCAGAGTTGGGAGAAGTTGTCGAGCACGGTCAACGAAGGCCCGGCCATCCTGATCAACGAGGAGAAGGGCAAACTCTTCATCGTCTACTCCTGCAACGGCTCCTGGACCGAATACTACCGGCTGGGATGGCTCATGCTCGACATCGAGACCGGCGACCCGATGAACCCCGCAGACTGGACCAAATCGAGCAACTACGTCTTCTGGCGCTGCGACAACTCGCACGAACCCACGCCCGGCGTAAACGGCGTAGGGCCAAGTCGCCCGACGGCACCGAAGACTGGATCGTCTACCACGCCATGAAGTACCATCCCAGCTATGGCGGCGGTTGGGGCGTCCGCTACCCCTTCATCCAGAAGTTCACCTGGAACGACGACGGAACCCCCAACTTCGGAGAACCCGTCGGCTGGGGCGAAACGCTTCTGCTCCCCTCGGGCGAAACGCTCTAAACCCCTTCACCCGTCCGTAAAACCAAACGCACAAATCGCATAAACAGATCGAAAACCTCATGAAAAAGTTCATTTTCATCGCACAGACCCTGCTGTTGCTCGCTACGGCCCCGGCCGTGCAGGCTCAGAAGAGCTGGGACCTGAAAAACTTTCCCAAAGGCTGCCAACCCGAAGAGATCGGCATCCGTCTGACCGAGCGTTACCTCCAGACCCCCCACTCCCACTGGGGAGACATCCACTCGAAATACAAGGTGACGCTGGTCACCTATCCCGACGTCTGCGCCTGGCTCGGAGCCCTGTGGTTCGCAACGGGCACCGGCAACGACTCGCTCTACACGCGGCTGGTCGAGCGTTTCGAGCCGCTCTTCACCACGCAGAAGCACCTCCTGCCGGAGCTCTATCCCACGCCGCACAACGTCGTCGACTTCTACGTCTTCGGCGCCGTGCCCCTGGAGATCTACAAGCACACCAAGGAGCAGAAGTACTTCGATCTGGGCATGATGTATGCCGACAACCAGTGGATCCTGCCCAAAGACCCGAAACACTACAAGCAGCTCTCCGAGGCCAAGGAGTATGCCGATCAGGGCTACTCGTGGCAAACCCGGCTCTGGGTAGACGACATGTTCATGATCACCGACCTCCAGGCCCAGGCCTATCTGGTTACGGGCGACCGCAAGTACATCGACCGCGCAGCGCGTGAGATGGTTCTCTACCTCGACCGCATCCAGCGCCCCAACGGACTCTTCTACCACCACACCGGAACCCCCTACTTCTGGGGTCGCGGAGACGGATGGATGGCCGTCGGAATGGCCGAGATGCTGCGGATGCTCCCCAAGGACAACCCCGACCTGCCGCGAATCCGCGCCGCCTACGAGCTGATGATGTCGACGCTGCTGCGCTACCAGGCCTACGACGGCATGTGGCGCCAGATCATCGACAACCCGAACACCTGGAAGGAGACCTCCTCAACGGCCATGTTCACCTATGCCATGATCCTCGGCGTGAAGAACGGATGGCTCGACAAGAAGATCTACGGCACGGCAGCCCGCAAGGCGTGGCTCTCGCTGCTCTCCTACCTGGACGAGAACGACAACCTGCGCAACGTCTGCGAAGGTACCGGCGCCAAGAACAGCTTCGACTGGTATCAGAACCGCCGCCGCCTGACCGGCGACCTCCACGGACAAGCCGCCATGCTCTGGTGCGCCTATGCCCTCTCGTGCGACGTAAAGCCCTATAAACTGTAATACGGACTGATATGAAATGGATCTTTCAGAGGATGACAATCGTCATCTTCCTGCTCTTTACCGGCCTGTGGCAAGCCGGATGCGAAGAAAAAGCGACCCTCGGATCGGGTTCGGGCACGAAACCCCAGCCCGAACCGGATCCCGATGTCGAAGAGTACGACCTGATCAACTTCCCCGCAGGAAAAGACCCCCGCACGATCGGAAACGGTATCGTGGAGCTCTTCCTCCGCTCGGGGAACTCCAACTGGGGAGACATGCACTCCTCGACCAAGAGCTCGCTGACCTCCTACCCGGATGTCTGCGCCTGGCTCGGCGCCTTCTGGTACGCCGAGGCAGCCGGTGATACGGATCTCTTCAACCGGCTGGTCGCCAAGTTCGATATGTTCTTCGACAACGAGGACAAGAACATCGAGCCCAACACGAGCCTCGTGACGAAGATCCCCCGCACGGAGAACAACGCCGTGGACTACAACATCTTCGGCGCCGTGCCGCTCCACATCTACGCCAAACTCAAGGAGCAGGGCAAACCCGAATCGGAGATCAAGCGCTACCTCGACCTCGGCATCGAATACGCCGACCAGCAGTGGGAGCTCCCCACCGAGCAGAAATACCTCGAAAAGATGAAGGACCCGGTCTATTATCACAACCTGGGTTACTCCTATCAGACGCGGTTGTGGATCGACGACATGTTCATGATCACGGCGCTCCAGTCCCAGGCCTACCTGGCCACGGGCGATGAGAAGTACATCGAACGCGCCGCCAAGGAGATGATGCTCTACCTCGACGAGTTGCCCGGCGAAAACGGCATCTTCTACCACGCCCCCACGGCCAAATACTTCTGGGCCCGCGGCAACGGATGGATGGCCGTCGGAATGCCCGAGATGCTGCGGATGCTCCCCAAGACGTCGAAGTACGACGAATACCGCAACCGCCTCCTCACCGAATACAAGGAGATGATGACCACCCTGGGAGGCTATCAGTACGAGAGCGGCATGTGGGGACAGCTCATCACCCCCGACAAGGGCGACATGTGGGAGGAGACCTCCGGATCGGCCATGTTCACCTACGCCATGATCCTCGGCGTGAAGAACGGCTGGCTCGACGAAAAAACCTATGGCAAGATTGCCCGCAAAGGGTGGCTCGCACTGATGAACTACCTGAACACCAACTACGAGATCCGCAACGTCTGCTGCGGAACCGGCGCCGGGAGCAGCTACGAATACTACCGCGACCGCAACAAGCTGACGGGCGATCTCCACGGACAGGCCGCAATGATGTGGTGCGCCTACGCCCTGGTCGAATTCGCAAACGAACAATAACCGTATAACCCAAAACCAACTTCAAGCCTATGAAACACATGCATCGTATCGAATGAGATCCGGATCGGGCCGGACAATCCGGCCGGAATCCTTTCAATCCCAAACACTCAAATCAAATCCAAACACACTGAACCGTATGGAAAATTTTTATAAAACAAGATTCGGACGCACCCGTCAGTTGCAACATGCGGGTATCGTTCTGCTTCTTCTGTTGTTCCTGGCAGTGGATGCAGGCGCCGCGTACGCTCAAAGTTCGGGCTCTGCCGCCCAAAGTTCCGCGACTTCGAAAAAGCATCGTGTCACCGGTACCGTCACCGACACCGACGGATCCCCGCTGGTCGGAGCCACTGTTTACATCCAGAACACCAACATCGGTACCACGACCAATACCGACGGTCTGTTCGTCATTGACGTCACTCCCGAGCAGGAGATCACCATCAGCTACATCGGCTATCTGTCGCAGACCCTGCCGGTCTACGGCCGCGATGTGATCAACGTCCAACTGAAGGCCGACACGGACCAGATCGAAGAGGTCGTCGTCGTGGGTTACGGCAAGCAGAAACGACAGGCCATGGTCAGCTCCATCGCCACGGTAGGTTCGCGCGACCTGATGCAGTCGGCATCGAGCAACCTGACGAGCAACCTCGCCGGTCAGCTCGCCGGTCTGATCAGTATCCAGCGCAGCGCCGAGCCCGGACGTGACGACGCCGAGTTCTGGATCCGCGGTATCAGCACCTTCAAGGGCGGTACGGAACCCCTGGTGCTGGTCGACGGCGTACCCCGCGACATCAACAACATCGAACCCGACGAAATCGAAACCTTCAGCATCCTCAAGGACGCAGCCGCTACGGCCGTCTACGGTGCCGAGGGTGCCAACGGCGTCATCCTGGTGACCACCAAGCGCGGTACGATCTCCAAACCGAAGATCTCCTTCCGCATCGAGCAGTCGATCGCCTCGCCGCAGCGCCTGCCGGAGTTCGTCGACTCGTGGGACTACCTCGAACTGGCCAATGAGGCGCGCTTCAACGACGGTCTGACCCCCAACTTCAGCGAGGAGACCATTCAGCTCTACCGCGACCGCGTGGACAACGACCTCTATCCCAATACGCAGTGGATCGACGAACTGGTCAAAAAGGCCGTGCACAGCCAGCGCTACACGCTTAATTTCCGCGGCGGCGCCGAGAATGCCAAATACTTCGTATCGATGGCCTACTACCAGACCGACGGCGTATTCAAGGAGAACCCCAACGGCAAATACAACAGCAACTTCGGGTTCGAGCGCTACAACCTGCGCAGCAACATCGACCTGAAGGTGAGCAAGAGCACCAATCTGAGCATCGACCTGGCCGGACAGTACACCCATCGCCGGACGGCGAACCGCTCGGCCGACGATATCTTCTCGTTCATCCTCCACACGCCGTCGTACCTCTTCCCGGCGATCTACAGCGACGGTACGCTGGCATCCTACGAGAAGCAGGCCGACGCCAACAACCGAAACCCCTACAACATGCTCTACAACCAGGGTTACCGCCAGGAGTGGGGAACCAAGATCCAGTCGAAAGTCACCTTGGATCAGGACCTGAAGTTCATCACCCAGGGACTGAGCGCCCGTGCGAGCGTCAGCTTCGACTACGACGGTAGCGCCGCCACGCTGCGCGACTACTGGCCGAGCCTCTATCACGCCAGCGGCCGCGATGCCGAAGGCAACCTGATCTTCACGACCACCTCCTCGGGATCGCCCGAAATCGAAGACCCGGAGTTCACGTCGACCAGCTACCTGCGCAAGATCTATATCGAAGGGGCCATCAACTACCAGCGCACCTTCAACTACGTACACAACCTGGGCGCCATGCTTCTCTACATGCAGAAGGAGGAGCAATACAACGATCCGGTGCTTCCCTACCGCAAACAGAGCGTCGTGGGACGTATCACCTATTCGTACGACAACCGTTACTTCATCGAGGGTAACTTCGGTTACACCGGAAGTGAGACCTTCGCCAAGAACAACCGTTTCGGATTCTTCCCGGCCGTGGGTGTCAGCTACTTCATCTCCAACGAGAAGTTCTATCCCGAAAGCCTCAAGCGTGTGATGAACAACCTGAAGGTCCGCCTCTCGATCGGCCGCACGGGTAACGACGATACGGGTACCGACCGCTTCCTCTACCGGGCAACGTTCGCAACCAACGGACACACCTTCAACCAGGGAATCGGGACCTCGGCTTCGAACGGCATGGGCGCCGGTATCTACGACCTGCTCTTCGCCAACAACGACATCCACTGGGAGATCGAGACCAAGCGCAACGTCGGACTCGACCTGGGATTCTTCGACAACGAGATCGAAATCACGGCCGACTACTTCAACAACCGCCGTAAGGACATCCTCCTGCAGCGCAACACCGTCCCGGGCGTAGCCGGATTCCACGCAAAACCGTGGCAGAACTACGGTATCGTGGACAACTGGGGTGTCGACGCCAGCCTGAATGCCCACCACGACTTCGGCCCGGTACGCATCAGCGCCCGCGGTACGTTCACCTTCGCCCGCAACAAGATCATCGAGTACGACGAGTTGAATCAGCTCTACGACTACCAGAAGGTCACCGGTACGCGCGTGAACGAGAACACGCTCTACATCGCCGAGCGCCTCTATACCGAGGATGACTTCATCCGCACGCAGAATGCCAACGGAACCTACTCCTACGAGCTGAAGCCGGGTCTGCCGACCGTCGCCCTGTCGGGAACCCTCGGCCCCGGTGACATCAAGTTCGTCGACATGAACCACGACGGCATCATCGACAGCAACGACAAGGTCCGCGGCGTGGGTCACCCCTACAACCCGGAAATCAACTACGGTTTCGGTCTCAACATCGAGTACAAGGGCTTCTACGTCAGCGCCTTCTTCCAGGGTACGGGCAACTCGTCGGTACTGCTGGCCGAGGGTAACAGCACCTTCTGGCCCTTCAACTGGTACGAGGACAAGGCGAACTACCGTACGCTCTTCCTCGACCGCTGGACCGCCGACAACCCTCGTCAGGACGTGACGATGCCCCGTCTGCACAGCCACTACAGCTACAACGTCAACAAGGAACCGAACACCTGGTGGCTCCGCAGCGGCAACTTCCTGCGCTTCAAGAATCTTGAAATCGGATACAACCTGCCCAAGACCTTCCTGCGCAAACTCCGCCTCGAAGCCGCTCGGGTTTACATGTTGGGCAACAACCTCTGCGTCTGGGACGACATCAAGTATTGGGACCCCGAACAGGGCAACCGCAACAAGGGTATGAGCTACCCCATGTCGCGCACCTTCACGCTGGGAGTCGAAGTGAATTTCTAATTTAAGGAGAACAGACCATGAAACAGAAAATCGCAAAAATACTTTCGTTCGGACTGCTGGCCTGCACGGCCTGGTCGTGCAGTTTCCTGGACGTTTCCGACGAACTGGCCGGCGGCATTTCCGACATCTCGCAGGTCTTCAGCAATGTCGACCGCACGAAAAAATGGTATTCCCAGGTCTTCAACAACCGTCCGGACTATTCGGCCGTTTTCGTCTCTTCGAGCCCGATGGGCAACCCCTGGACCTCGATGGCCGACGAAATCTACACGCGTGAAATGGACAAGGCCGGCAAGTACGTGGAGTGGAACTCCGCGAACACCAACTGTTCCCGCTGGACGACGCTCTACGAGAGCATTCGTCAGGCCAACATCTTCCTCGAACAGGCCCATCCGATCGTGGATGAGGGAGGCCCCGACGCCGACCGTCTGACCGAAGATCAGATCAAACTCTACAAGGCCAACGTACGCTTCATGCGCGCCGCCTATCACTACTATCTGATGGAGCTCTTCGGCCCGATTCCCATCGTCGACCACTCGATGACGCTCGAAGACGACCTCGACCTTCCGCGCAACTCGCTCGACGAGGTGATCAACTGGATCGACTCCGAACTGGCGGCTTGTATGCAGGAGATGTACCAGGAGCCGTATCACGATCAGGAGAACATGCGCGCCGTACCGACCAAGGGTGCCGCCATGGCTCTGCGTGCGAAACTCTGGGTCTATGCCGCCAGCCCGCTCTTCAACGGCGGATGGCCCGAGGCACTGACCCTGACGAACACCGACGGGAAGCGGCTCTTCCCCGACCGTGACGAATCGAAACTCCAGACGGCCGTAGACCGTCTGCGTGAGTTCCTCGACTATGCCGAGCAGAACAATCGCTACTCGCTCTATGAGAAGACGGGCGATCCCGCTACGGACCTCTACAATCTCTTCCAGGAGTACAACGAGGAGATCATCTGGGCCACCTCGACGAGTTCGTGGGGTTCGCTCGGCAGCCTGCAGTTCGACACTATGGCCACGCCGCGTTGCGAGCCGCAGGGACAGGGCGGTCTCCACGTCCTGCAGGAGCTCGTCGACGACTTCTACATGAAGGACGGTCTGCCCATCAAGGAGACTTCGTTCCTGCCCAAGTCGGACCTCTATCCGGACAACGAAGCCGAGATGGGAACCTACAACGGCGTACAGGTTTCGAAGATGTACATCGACCGCGAGCCGCGTTTCTACAACACGATCACCTTCTCGGGCATGAAGTGGCACATCAGCAACAACGAGGTGCAGTTCTACAAGGGCGGAAACTCCGACAACTCCGTAGCCGACGGTGCCCCGCGTACGGGCTACCTGCTCTACAAGCGCATGAACCGCACGGTACACGGATCGGGTGTTTCAGGCTCCGTCACCTCGAAGTACCGTCCGTCGATCATCTTCCGTCTGGCCGAGTTCTACCTGCTCTACGCCGAGATGCTCAACGAGGTGGACCCGGGGAATTCCGACGTACTGAAATATGTGAACCTCGTGCGCAGGCGTGCCGGACTGGAGGACCTCGAAGTGCTCAACCCCGCCATCAAGGGCAACCAGGAGCTGCAGCGTGAGGCCATCCGCCGCGAAAGCCGCATCGAGCTGGCCACCGAAGGACAGCGCTACTTCGACGTGCGCCGCTGGATGATCGCCGACAAGGCGGTCGGAGAAGGCGGTCAGGGCGGTGACTTCACCGGCATGAACGTCGACCAGCCCCAGCCCGGGTACTACACCCGCACGAAGATGCAGACCCGTGTCTTCAAGAACAAGAACTACCTCTTCCCGATTCCGCTCGACGAGATCAAGCGCAGCAAGGTCCTCGTGCAGAACCCCGGATGGTAGGCCCAAAAGACAACCCTTAAAATCAAGACAATGAAAAAGATCAGCATATTTCTGTTCGCAGCGGCGGCCCTGATATGGGGGGCCGGCTGCGAGGAGAGTTCCGACACGGACAAAGGGATTACCGTTTCGGCCATTGCGCTGGACTCGTCGCTCAGCGGCGGTATCACGCTGGTGGTCGGCGAAACGACCAACATTGCCGGGAAAGTCTCCGTTCTACCCGAAGAGGCTGCGGGACTGCCCGAAAGCTACCATTCGTCGGACACGTCGATCGTTACGGTCGATGAGGCCGGCAACGTGAAAGCCGTATCTCCCGGTCTGGCGATGATCACGATCACCGTGGGCGGCAAAAACGCCCACTTCGAGGTGAAGATCGAGGCGCAGAAGGTTCCCGTGGAGTCGGTGACGCTGCCCGAGGAGTGGGCCGACGGGGTCACCCTGAAGGCCGGTGAAACGATGGATATCGCCAACAAGGCTTCGTACACGCCGTCGGATGCCACCCATACGGACGAAAGCTATGCCTCGTCGAACGAGGAGGTGGCTACGGTCAGCGCCGAAGGTCTCGTAACGGCCCTCAAGCCCGGAGAGACGGAGATCACGATCACCATCGACGGCAAGTCGGCTTCGTTTACGCTGACGGTCGAGAAGGTTGCCGTCGAGACGGTCACGCTGCCCGACGAACTGGCCAACGGCATTACGATGGTCATCGGCGAGACCCGGAATATCGCCGGGCAGGTAACGATTGCCCCCGAGAACGCCACCTACAAGGAGGAGAGCTACGATTCGTCGGACAAGAGCGTGGCTACGGTCAGCGAAACCGGTGAAATCGAAGCGCTCGCAGCCGGTGAGACGGAGATTACCGTTACGGTGGACGGCGTCGATGCAAAATTCACGCTTACGGTAAAGGCGGCAGCTATCCTGATCAATGAGATCACGCTCTCGGAGACAAGCCGGGAGATTGATCTCGGTGAAACCCTCGATTTGACTCCGCTGCTGACAATTACTCCGGCCGACAATACCGAAGGGGTAACGTACGCCTCCTCCAATCCGGAAGTTGCAACCGTCGACGACAAGGGTCTGATTACGAGCAAAGCCGTCGGTGAAACGACTATTACGGTATCGGCCAAAGATCATGCGGATGTCAAAGCAGAACTGGCACTCACCGTCTGCGGAGACTATGACCGGACCGGTTGGACCATGAGTGCAACCTCCCATGATTTGCCAACGACTCCATTAGGACACAGCGTTACGGCAGCATTCGACGGAGATGCCAACGGCACCTCGAACTTCGGTCTGACCCGTCCGGGTAAATCCTCCGGAGGTATAGACCTGAGATCGGAACCTGATATTCAGATCTGGTTCGTAGTCGACTTAACGAAAGTCCTGAAAGTAAATTACCTGCGTATCCGCCATATCTCCACAAAACAGAGCGATTACGGAACCCGCTGGCACAAGTTCGTAGAGATTCTGGGCAGCAATACGGGAGAAGACGGCAGTTGGACCTCGATCGTTACCAATCTCGATTTCGACAGCATATCGAGTGTACTGAGTAACCAAGAGACCGGAAATATCCAGATTCCGCTTTCGGAATATCGGTACCTGAAATTCGTCAGCGACAAGAATTGTTTCGACACGACCGGTAACACGGCTCAAATTAATGAGTTGTATTTCGGTCTCGGCAAAACGAACTCGGATGAATAACCGGTTTCCGCTTTTGCTTCGACAATCGGCATTCGGTTGTCGAGGCGAAGGCGGGAAATCCAAAATCAAAGGAAAAATATGAAAAAAATAAGTATCTGTCTGTTTGCCGCAGCCGCTCTGCTGGGCATCGGTTGCGACGACAAGGTCCCCGAACCCGGAACGCTCGACGTTCCCGTACAGAGCGTCACCCTCGACGAGTCGCTCAGCAACGGTGTCACGCTCGAAGTCGGCCAGACGCTCGACGCAGCCCTGAAGGTGCATGTCGAACCCTACAACGCTACGGACCTGGCCGAAACCTTCTATTCGTCGAATGTCGAGGTGGCGACGGTCAGCGCCAAAGGCGTCGTTACGGCCCAAAAAGCGGGCATCACCATGATCTCGATCTATGTCGGCGGTTTCGAAGTCTACTTCACCGTTACGGTCGTCGATCAGATTCCTGTCGACATCGAGTCGATCTCCTTCGCCGCAGCAAGCAAGGAGGTGGTACTCGGAGAGGCCGATTTCAATCTGATGAGCATCCTCTCCATCATGCCGGTTGACCAGAACGAAGGCGTCATCTTCGAATCGTCGGCTACCGACGTGGCTACGGTCGACTCCGAAGGCAAGCTCCACGCCCTGAAGATCGGCAAGACCACCATCACGGCCACGGCTGCCAAGAACGAGGCTCTCTCGACCTCCATCGAGATTCAGGTCATCCGCTATGAGATCGAGGATGCCGACCGCTCCAACTGGTCGATGTCCTTCTCAAAGGAATACTACAACGACACGGACATCGGCAGCTCGGCTACGGCCGCCATCGACAACAACGAGAACACGACACTCTCGATGGTACGCCCGGGTCGGTCATATGGTGGAGTGAACGGCGGTGCCGCCACAGACGAAATCTGGTTCCAGATCGACCGCGGCGAGAATGCAGGAAAGGTCAACTACCTGCGGATCCGTCACCGTCCCGAAGGCGGCAACAGCAACAACATCCTGGTTCGCTGGTGGGGCTTCAACCGCATCGAGGGCAGCAACAATGCCGACTTCTCGAATGCCGAGGTAATCGCTACCAACGTATCGCTGACGCCCGACCCGAGCGTTTACGAGAATCTCCTGACGGACAACATCGTATTCACGGACGGGACCGAGTACCGTTACCTGCGTTTCGTCGGTGTCAACTACGCCGGTGATACGAAGGGCTTCTACTGCTCGCCCAGCCCCGGCAGCACGATCCAGATCAACGAGTTCTACCTCGGTCTGCAGACCAAGATCACCGAGGAGTAACCCGATACCGGGCATCGGACGCACGGGACGTTGCGACCGCAGACCGATGCCCGGTCCTTCAAGCTATCGGAAAGGGCCCAAAGCGTGATCTTTGAGCCCTTTCTTTTCGAAAACCCTAAATTCACGAAAAAGCATGTTGCAAAAAAGATTCTTGACCCTGGCCGGAGTCTGCCTGTGGCTGCTGTCGGCTCAGGCCCAGGTAACGCTGACGGAGCGTGCGGCCGGAGCCTCTGACCTTCCGCTGGTCGCTGACGACGGGTGTGCCGTTCTCTGCTACGACGCCGCGGATGCCGCCGCTGCGCAGGCGTGAGGCATAAATATCAAGGATCGGTGACGACGATGACGTCCACAGAACACAGCACGCGAGCCGACATGCTGGCCCATATGGGCAGCCTTCAGCAGGCCGCCTACGTGTGCCCGATCGAATACTAGGAAGGCCGAGCCCACGGCCTCAAGGCCATCGAGGTGAAGAACGGTCCGTTGCGTTTCGTGTCCATGGCCGACCGCGCCCTCGACGTCTGCCAGTTCGAATACCGCGGCGAGAACCTCGTACTGCGTCGCACAATCACCAGCGTGTACGGCCGGCTGTCGATCACGGTCGAGGATGAGGTGACCAACGAATCCTTCCGCGACGATCAGTCCCGAAAGCGTGTACCTGCACGAGCTCGCCGCCGACGAGAACGGCCGCAGCTTCGCCGCCGTGGTCAACCGCAAGCTCGGACTCGGAGTCGTCATCGACTTCGACGCCAGCCTCTTCCCATACTTCATGGAATGGAAGTCGACGGGTGCGGGCGACTACGTGGTCGGCCTCGAACCCTCGAACTCCAGCGTCCACGGCCGAGGCTGGCACGA
>ENA-OURU01003726-OURU01003726.1-human-gut-metagenome-genome-assembly--contig:-NODE-3726-length-12103-cov-2.442812_pt1 | contig 12103 bp, 9 predicted proteins | sample MGYA00242137_ERZ509064 | MGnify/ENA primary metagenome ERZ509064 (study PRJEB26280, sample SAMEA2338777) | human gut metagenome | biome: human gut; feature: human-associated habitat; material: faeces...
GTTTGGATAAGATCATTGAGACCCGTACAGACCGCTCGGCCATTGGCTTTGACGCCCCGGTCCAGAGCAAAAGGCAGCGGGATGTGGGAAAGCTGCTGGCCCAGGTTCAACCCCATGACCTGCTGAAATTTGGCATCATTCCCGAGCTGGTGGGACGCTTACCGGTGATTACCTCTCTGCAAAATCTGACCAAAGAGGACCTGATCCGCATTCTGACCGAGCCGAAAAACGCCCTCTCCCGGCAGTATCAGAAGCTGCTGGAGCTGGATCATGTGGAGCTGGAGCTGGAAAAGGGCGCTTTGGCGGCCATTGCCCAGAAGGCCATCGACCGCCAGATCGGCGCCCGGGGTCTCCGGGCGGTGATGGAAGAGATCATGACAAAAATCATGTACGAGATTCCCTCGGATCTCACCATCCAAAAGGTGCTGATTACAGAGGACTGTGTCCGGGGTGGCCAGCCTCGCATCATCCGGGATGAGAATCACCCCCGGGCCAGGAGCCGGGTCCGGCCCAGCGCCTGAGACCCTTTCCCGGCAATACCGGGAATCAGAGATCAAGGATAAATGCGGGAAGGGGGCAGGGTGACTGCCTCCTTTGCGCGCTTTTACGGGGCCCAGCCCCACACTACCGTGAATTTCCACGGGCGCTGCTTTCACGGCGGCTGCGCGGAAAGGAGAGGTTTTCATGAGCGACATGATCATTTCAGAACGAATGCCGGTGCTGCCCCTCAGGGGCCTGACTGTGTTTCCCAGGCAGCTGGTCCACTTTGACGTGGGCCGGGAAAAGTCAGTTAAAGCCCTGGAAGTGGCGATGAAGGGTGATCAGCGGGTATTTCTGGTCACACAAAAGGATATTTTAGACGACGATCCCAGGGAAAGCGGACTGTACCGGATCGGCACAGTAGGGAAAATCAAACAGGTCCTCCGGACCCAGGGGGACATGGTGCGGGTTCTGGTGGAGGGGGAGTACCGGGCGCTGGTGAAGGAGTTTCTCCAGTTAGAGCCCTGCCTGACAGGCCGGGTGGAGTCCGTTCCAGAGCAAAGCTGTGACCCCGGCACACCCAAGGCGGAAGCCCTGATGCGGGAGGCGGTGATGGTCTTCGACGAGTTTCTGGATCTGATCCAGAAGCCGGCCCAGGAGCTGCAGCTGCGGATTCTGGCGCTTCATGAGCCGGGCTTTCTGGCAGACTCCATCGGCCAGCACGCTACCTTCAGCTACCAGGAGAAGGCCAAGCTCCTGGCCCAGCTGAACCCGGTGCGGCGTCTGGACATGGCCTTGCGGCTGCTGCGCCATGAGCTGGAGGTTTTGAAGCTGGAGTCGGAGATGCAGGACAAGACCCGGGAGCAAATTGACCGGGGTCAGCGGGACTATTACCTCCGGGAGCAGATGAAGGTGATCCGAACCGAGCTGGGGGAGGAGGACGAGGAGGAGGAAGCGATGGCTTACCGCTCCAAAATCCAGGCACTCCATCTGGACCAAGAGGTGGAGGAGAAGCTTCTGAAGGACGTCAATCGCATGGCCAAGCAGCCCTTCGGTTCTGCGGAGGGGGCGGTGCTCCGGAATTATCTGGACGCTGTGCTGGAGCTGCCCTGGAACAAGCGGACCCGGGAGCGGGTGGACATTCAGGTAGCCCGGAAGATCCTGGATGAGGACCACTTTGGCCTGGAGAAGGTGAAGGAGCGGATTTTGGAGGTCCTGGCGGTGAAGCAAATGGCCCCGGAGCTGCCCTCCCAGATCATCTGCCTGGTAGGCCCTCCCGGTGTGGGCAAGACCTCCATCGCCTATTCCATCGCCCGGTGCCTGAACCGGAATATGGCCCGTATCTCCCTGGGCGGCGTCCATGATGAGGCGGAGATCCGGGGCCACCGGAAGACCTATGTGGGCGCTATGCCCGGACGTATCACAGCAGCTCTTTCGCAGGCTGGTGTCAGCAATCCGCTGATGCTGCTTGATGAGATCGACAAGACAAGCAGTGATTATAAGGGTGATACTTCAGCGGCACTTCTTGAAGTACTGGATCCGGAACAGAACAATCATTTCAATGATCATTATGTAGAAGTTCCACAGGATCTCTCTGAGGTACTTTTTATTGCAACAGCCAATGACATGGACGGTATTCCGCGTCCACTCCTTGACCGTATGGAAGTGATTGAAATTTCCGGTTATACTGAGAATGAGAAGGAACACATTGCAAAAGATCACCTGATTCCAAAACAGCTGGAAGTAAACGGAATTCCAGAGGGCAAACTCAAGATTCAGACTCCGGCACTTCGGAAGATCATTACACTCTATACAAGAGAAGCCGGTGTGCGTGGACTTGAACGTAAGATTGGACAGATCTGCCGTAAGGCAGCACGTGAGATCATGGAAAATGATCAGAAAAAGGTGACTGTCAACAGTAAGAATCTGGAGAATTACCTTGGAAAAGCCAGATACAGTTATCTGATGGCAAACAAAAAGGATGAGGTTGGTATCGCAAGAGGTCTTGCATGGACGCAGGTCGGCGGTGATACGCTGCAGATTGAAGTTAATGTAATGCCTGGTAAGGGAGAACTTGTTCTCACAGGACAGCTTGGAGATGTTATGAAAGAATCCGCGCAGGCGGGGATTTCTTATATTCGTTCAGTGGCAGATAAATATGGAATCGCACCGGAGTTTTTCCAGGAAAATGATATCCATGTACATATTCCGGAGGGAGCAGTTCCAAAAGATGGTCCTTCTGCGGGTATTACCATGGCAACTGCAATGCTTTCTGCAATTATCGGCAGAGAGGTGCGTGCAGATGTGGCTATGACCGGTGAGATCACACTTCGTGGTCATGTGCTTCCGATCGGCGGACTGAAAGAAAAACTTCTTGCAGCCAAATACGCCAAGATCAGGCAGGTACTTGTACCGAAGCAGAACAAACCGGATATTCAGGAGATGGATGCCGAGATTCTTGATGGACTGAAAATCTCCTTTGTAGATAATATGAATGAAGTGCTGCATGAAGCACTTGCCTGATAATCGAAAGAGGATTTTATGATCATAAAAAGTGCAGTTTTAGATATCGTATGCGGTATTACCAGTAAGATTCCGGATACCGGTCTGCCGGAGGTTGCATTTGCAGGTAAATCAAATGTTGGCAAATCGTCTCTGATCAATGGACTGATGAACAGGAAAGCACTGGCACGTACCAGCGCACAGCCTGGTAAAACGCAGACGATCAATTTTTATAAGATCAATGATGAACTTGATCTGGTGGATCTTCCAGGTTATGGATATGCGCGGGTTACACCGGCCGAGAAAGAAAAATGGGGAAAGATGATTGAAAATTATCTTCATACTTCACATAATCTGAAAGCCGTTTTTCTCCTGATCGATATCCGTCATGATCCTTCTGCAAATGACAGACAGATGTATGAGTGGATCCTTCACAACGGATATGAGCCGATCATCATTGCAACGAAACTGGATAAACTGAAACGCAGTCAGGTTCAGAAGAATCTGAAAGCGATAAGAGAAGGCCTTCAGCTGAAAAAAGGAACTACAGTTATCCCTTATTCAGCAGAGACAAAGCAGGGCAGAGATGAGATCTGGGAACTGATCGAATCTCTGACCGGTGGAGAGCCTTCCGAAGAAGCCTGAAAGGACTAGAAAGATGGGAATCATCAAAGCGGCAAAACTTGCATTTGACTATTTAAGATATGACGAGGACGGAAATGTAGAAGCTACGCAGAGAGCAGTTGATGGTGTGGATTTGGACATTCAGGCAGGTGAATTTGTAGCAGTACTGGGTCATAATGGTTCTGGTAAATCTACTTTTGCAAAGCATATCAATGCACTGCTGCTTCCGACAGAAGGTACGATCTGGATTGATGGAATCGATACATCAAAAGAGTCGGAACTCTGGAAAGTACGCCAGAAAGCCGGAATGGTATTTCAGAATCCGGATAACCAGATCATCGGAACTGTAGTGGAGGAAGATGTGGGATTCGGACCGGAAAATATGGGGATATCTACCGGTGATATCTGGAAACGCGTGGATGAGAGTCTTGCAAAAACAGGAATGACGGCCTATCGTCATCATTCACCGAACAAACTGTCCGGAGGTCAGAAGCAGCGGGTTGCGATCGCCGGAGTAATGGCGATGCGCCCACAGTGTATCGTTCTGGATGAGCCGACTGCCATGTTGGATCCGAATGGACGAAAAGAAGTTCTGGAGGCAGTTCATCAGCTGAACCGGCAGGAAAATGTTACGGTCGTTCTGATCACACATTACATGGAGGAAGTCATTGATGCAGACCGGGTTGTGGTTATGGATGACGGTCATGTAGTGATGGAAGGAACACCGAAAGAAATTTTTTCTCAGGTAGAGACCTTGAAAAAATATCGCCTGGATGTGCCACAGGTAACTTTGCTGGCACATGAACTGAAACAGTCCGGAGTGGATATTCCGGATGGAATTCTTACTACGGAAGAGTTGGTAAATGCCTTATGTCGATAGAATTAAAAAATGTAACATACACATACAGTCCTGGAACTTCCTATGAGATTCATGCATTAAAGGATATCAATCTGAATATTCCGGATGGGCAGTTTATTGGTGTGATCGGACATACAGGCAGTGGAAAGTCCACACTGATCCAGCATCTGAATGCACTGATCCGGCCGACTTCAGGAACAGTATCTTACAATGGTGAAGATGTATGGGCAGAGAACTATAATCGACGCGCACTTCGAAGTGAAGTCGGTCTGGTGTTTCAGTATCCGGAGCATCAGCTTTTTGAAAGTGACGTGCTTTCGGATGTCTGCTTTGGACCGATGAATCAGGGAAAGAGCAGAGAAGAAGCGGAAGAAGAGGCGAAGAAAGCACTTCTTCAGGTTGGGTTCAAAGAAAAAAATTTCAAAAAATCTCCATTTGATCTGTCCGGAGGACAGAAAAAGCGTGTTGCGATTGCCGGAGTTCTGGCAATGAATCCGAAGATCCTGATTCTGGATGAGCCGACAGCTGGTCTGGATCCAAAGGGAAGAGATGAGATCCTGGATCAGATTGCAGAACTTCACAAAGTCCGCGGCATTACGATCATTCTGGTATCACACAGCATGGAAGATGTAGCCAAATATGTGGAACGCCTGATCGTAGTCAATCACGGAAAGATTGCTTTTGACGATATACCGAAAAAGGTATTCGCACATTATAAAGAACTTGAAGAGATGGGGCTGGCAGCTCCTCAGATTACCTATATTATGCATGCCCTGAAAGAAAAAGGACTTCCTGTAGATCCAGCAGATACAACGGTGGAAGAAGCGAAGCAGGATATTTTGCATGCACTTCGGGAAATGAACTCATCCTTGCTGAAAGGAGGAGTCCAGAATGATTAGAGATATTACGATTGGACAGTACTATCCTGCGAAGTCTGTGATCCACAAATTGGATCCTAGAACAAAACTTTTTGGGACACTGGTTTTTATCATTTCTGTATTTTTGTTTCACTCAATTGCCGGTTATGCGGTAGCGACGGTGTTCCTTGCAGGAATGATCCTGATTTCCACGGTTCCGGTGAAGTTTATCTTTAAGGGACTGAAAGCCATCTTTATGATCCTGCTGATCACGATGGTGTTTAATATATTCCTGACACCAGGGGAAGCACTTGTGAGTTTTGGAATCTTTAAGATTACAAAGGAAGGACTTTCCATGGCAGTCCGTATGGCAATCCGACTGGTTTATCTGGTAATTGGTTCTTCGCTGATGACATTGACAACGACACCAAACCAGCTGACCGATGGTCTGGAAAAAAGTCTCCGTCCATTAAACAAGATTCATGTTCCGGTACATGAGATTGCGATGATGATGTCGATTGCGCTTCGCTTTATACCGATTCTTCTCGAAGAGACGGATAAGATCATGAAAGCACAGATTGCCCGTGGTGCGGATTTCGAAAATGGAAATCTGATCCAGAAAGTCAAAAACATGGTTCCATTGCTGGTGCCACTGTTTATTTCAGCCTTCCGTCGTGCCAATGATCTGGCGATGGCGATGGAAGCCCGCTGTTATCATGGTGGAGATAATCGTACGCAGATGAAACCGTTGAAATACAAAAAGAGAGATCACATTGCATACCTGATTCTGTTTGCATATCTTGCGGTAGCAATTGGATTTCGTGTAGCCGGGTTATAAGAAGAATAGATGGTTCTTGCTGTAAGGGCGAGAACCATTTTTACCATAAATGGAGGGAAACATGAAAAGAGTTGGACTTGTAGTCGCCTATGATGGAACGAATTACAGTGGATGGCAGATTCAGCCAAACGGAATCACGATTCAGGGTGTGCTTAATGATACACTTTCTGACCTTCTCGGAGAAAAGATTGAGATCATGGGTGCAAGCCGTACAGATGCAGGAGTACATGCACTTGGAAATGTAGCAGTATTTGATACGAATACACGCATTCCGGGCGAAAAGATTTCCTATGCACTGAACCAGAGACTTCCGGAGGATATCCGGATCCAGTTGTCAGAAGAAGTGGAGCCGGATTTTCATCCAAGATACTGTGACAGTGAGAAAACATATGAATATCGCATTCTGAACCGTAAATTTCCGGTTCCGACGGAACGTCTGTATTCCTATTTCTATCATTATAAGCTGGATGTGGACAAGATGCGGGAGGCGACCTCCTATCTGATCGGACGTCATGATTTTGCGAGCTTCTGTGGAACAGGAGCACAGGTGAAATCTACGGTCCGTACATTGACGGGAATCGATATCTGGCGCGATGGTGATATCGTAACGATCCGTGTCAAAGGTGAGGGATTCCTTTATAACATGGTGCGCATCATTGCTGGAACACTGATTCAGGTTGGAAACGGCCAGTATCCGCCGGAACGTGTAAAGAAGATCCTGGATGCCTGTGACCGTTCGGTTTCCGGACCGACTGCACCCGCACATGGACTGACACTGATGGGAATTGAGTTTTTTGATTAAAAATTTAAATGAATGCATATAAACAAGGCAGGGCTTAAGGTTCTGTCTTTTTTTATGGAAAATTCTTTTATTTCATTTTGTAGAATCATATCAATCCGTGGTTATAACCACATCTTTATGGTGGAATGTATATTATATTAGATTTGCAAAGAAAATAGAATATACGTTAACGCAATAAGGAGGTTTAACCATGGGAAATAAAGAAAATAAAATGTTTTGTTTTCAATGTCAGGAAACAGCAGGATGCAGTGGATGTACAGTATCAGGGGTATGTGGCAAGAAGCCGGATGTAGCAGCAATGCAGGATCTTCTTGTTTATGTGACAAAAGGATTAAGCGCAGTGACTACGGAGCTTCGTTTCGATGGAAAAGAGATTGAGGCCTATGTAAATGAGATGATCATAGTGAATCTGTTTACGACGATCACCAATGCGAATTTTGATAAAGATTCTATCATTGAACGAATTAAAAATACATTGGCGACAAAAGAAGAATTGATCCGGAAAGTGGAAAATCGAGAAGTACTTCCGGAAGCAGCACTCTGGAAAGGAACGGAAGCGGATTTTGAAGCAAAAGCTTCTCGCGTGGGAATTCTTTCTACAGAGAATGAAGATATCCGCAGCCTTCGTGAACTGATCACTTACGGGCTGAAAGGACTGGCTGCTTATGCAAAACATGCAGCGGCACTTGCACATACCGATGTGGAGATTGACGCATTTCTGCAGAGGGCACTTGCAGCGACTCTGGATGATTCCCTGAGTGCAGATCAACTGACTGCACTGACACTGGAGACCGGAAGTTACGGTGTGAAGGTGATGGAACTTCTGGACAAAGCCAATACAGAGACTTATGGAAATCCGGAGATCACAAAAGTTAACATTGGGGTTGGAAAAAATCCAGGAATCCTTGTTTCCGGGCATGATCTTCGAGATCTGGAGATGCTTCTGGAACAGACACAGGGGACAGGTGTGGATGTTTACACACATTCTGAGATGCTTCCGGCACATTACTATCCGGCTTTCAAGAAATATTCGAACTTTATCGGAAACTATGGAAATGCATGGTGGAAACAGAAAGAAGAATTTGAGCGTTTCCACGGTCCGATTCTGATGACGACAAACTGTATCGTGCCGCCAAAGGACAGCTACAAGGACCGTATGTACACGACAGGAGCAGCTTCCTATCCGGGATGCACCCATATTCCAGGTGCTATCGGAGAAGAAAAAGATTTTTCTGCGATTATCGAACAGGCAAAGAAATGTCCGGCGCCGGAAGAAATCGAGCATGGTGAGATTGTGGGAGGATTTGCACATGCACAGGTACTTGCCCTTGCAGATAAGATTGTGGAAGCAGTCAAATCCGGAGCAATTCGTAAGTTTGTTGTTATGGCAGGATGTGATGGACGTGCAAAATCCCGAAACTATTACACGGATTTTGCCAAAGGATTGCCAAAAGATACCGTGATCCTGACTGCCGGCTGTGCAAAATATAAATATAATAAGCTGGATCTGGGGGATATCGGTGGAATTCCGAGAGTCCTTGATGCTGGACAGTGCAACGATTCCTATTCTCTGGCAGTGATCGCACTGAAATTAAAAGAAGTTTTTGAGCTGAATGATATCAATGAACTTCCAATCGTGTATAACATTGCGTGGTATGAACAGAAAGCCGTGATCGTGCTTCTGGCGCTGCTTTCCCTTGGCGTGAAAAATATTCATCTGGGACCGACATTGCCGGCATTCCTCTCCCCGAATGTTGCCAAGATTCTGGTGGATAACTTTGGAATCAGCGGAATTGGAACCGTGGAAGAGGATTTGAAAAATCTGATCGGATAAGAAATTTTGAATCAGATGAAGTTTCCCTTGACTAACCACGCCTGTATATGATTAAATCAACAGGAATCAATCATATATATCTATATGAGGGAGTAGTGGCGCACAGCGTGGCAAGTCAACATCCTGACCGCTGGTCTGGCTTGTCTTAAATAACGAGACTCATGTATGGCAAAGTTACTGTAAAAGTAACGTTCTGTTTGCTGTACAGGGAGTCTCATTTTTGTATGTACGAAGAATAATAAAGCCACACAAATTTGTACGTAAATAAAGATTACTGTGAATAGTGACACATATAGCAGACAGTGGCAGATCATTTGGAGGGAATGGGTATGATTACTTTTCTGGCATCACTTTTTATCAAGGACAGTAAAAATTATAAAGAACCATCGGTAAGGCAGGCATACGGAGTATTAAGCGGGGCAGTAGGAATAGGACTGAATATTTTGCTGTTCTTTGGAAAATGGCTTGCCGGTACGATCAGTGGTTCGATTGCAATTACTGCAGACGCATTCAACAACCTTTCAGATGCCGGATCGTCGATCATCACGTTGATCGGCTTTCGGCTTTCCGGACAGGAACCGGATCCGGAGCATCCATTTGGACATGGAAGAATGGAATATATTTCCGGTCTTCTGGTGTCCGTTGCAATTCTTGTCATGGGATTTGAACTGATCGGGTCCTCCATCGGCAAACTGCGAAGTCCGGAACCGATTGAGAGCAGTGCACTGGTATTCGGCATTCTGATCGCATCGATTCTTGTAAAGCTGTACATGTTTTTTTACAATCATTCCTTAAGCAAAAAGATAGAAAGTGCAGCGATGAAGGCAACATCAGTGGACAGCCTGAGTGATACAGTTGCAACAACGCTGGTTCTGATCGCAACACTGATCAGTAAATATACGGGATTACTTCTTGATGGATGGTTTGGTATTCTGGTAGGATTGTTTATTCTTTATACCGGAGGCTCTACGCTGAAGGAAACCATAGATCTTCTTCTTGGTCAGCCGCCGAAACAGGAGTTTATCGATGAGGTTAAGGAAATCGTGTTGGGACATTCAATGGTACATGGCGTGCATGATCTGATCGTGCATGATTATGGGCCGGGGCGTGTAATGATCTCACTTCATGCTGAAGTGGATGTGAATGGAGATATTCAGGATATTCATGAACAGATCGATCATATTGAACATGAACTGCAGGAAAAACTGCACTGTTCGGCAACGATTCATATGGATCCGATCGTAACCGATGACAAAGAGGTCCTTGCGATGAAGGCAAAAGTTGAGGAGATGGTACATTTTCTGGATGAATCGTTCAGTATGCATGATTTCCGCATGGTGAAGGGATCGACCAGAACGAATCTGATCTTTGATGTGGAGGTACCGAGAAAAACATCTTATACAGACAATGAAATCGTGAACTGGCTGAAAGAAAGGATTCATGAACTGCCGGGGAGTAAATATTTCGCTGTCATTCAGATTGATCATGAATACTATTAAAAATATTGATGACAATACAAAAAGTTTTAGTTTGACAGGTCATATGGATTTGGTATAATAAATTAATCGTGGCAATATTCAGTGCGTAGAACGGTATAATCGCACCTTCAAAGGAAATAGCAGAGAGCTTCAAAGAAGAAGTAACTGTTGTTTCCTTTTTCATGTTATGAATAAATAATTCCGGAATGTTCCAATAACGTGAAAAGTAAAAGCCCGGTAAGAGAATTGAAAGAGAGGAAAGAGTATGGAAACAAAAGAAAAAAACACTGCAACGCCATATGATCTTGATGGAAAACCGCCATTGAAGCTGGCAATTCCGCTTGGCCTGCAGCATGTTCTGGCAATGTTTGTCGGAAACCTGACACCGCTTCTGATCATTACAGGAGTTTGTGGCATTGAGTCAGGAAGCGAACTTCAGGTAGCACTTCTTCAGAATGCTATGCTGATTGCGGGAATTGTAACACTGATCCAGATTTATACGATCGGACCGATTGGAGGTAAATTACCGATTGTTATGGGAACCAGTTCCGGATTTATCGGAGTCTGTAGAAGCGTGGCAGTAACCATGGGAAGTGGTGTGGCTGGTTATGGAGCAATTCTGGCAGCTTCTTTTATTGGCGGTCTGTTTGAAACAGTGCTTGGCGGATTCCTGAAGCCATTGCGTAAATTTTTCCCGGCAGTAGTAACTGGTACAGTTGTATTGTCAATCGGTCTTTCACTGATTTCTGTTGGTATCGGTTCTTTTGGTGGCGGAAATACCGCACCAGATTATGGTTCACTGGAGAACCTTTTTGTAGGTACGGTAGTTTTGGTTGTAATTATTGCACTGAAACATGGAACTAAAGGATTTACCAGCTTTTCTTCCATTCTGCTTGGTATCATTGTTGGATATGTTCTCGTATCTGTTATGGCGATGGTCCTTCCAACAACATTTACCTATGTAGATGAGACCGGCGCTACGATCGAAGCGACAAAATCATGGGTTATCAACTGGAGCAAAGTGGCAGATGCATCCTGGTTTGCAATTCCAAAGATCATGCCGGTCAAATGGGTATTTGATGCGAAAGCGATCGTGCCGATCTGCATTATGTTTGTGGTTACAGCAGTAGAGACGGTTGGTGATATTTCCGGTATCACAGAAGGTGGACTTGGAAGAGAAGCTACTGATAAGGAACTTTCCGGTGGCGTTATGTGTGACGGACTTGGTTCTTCACTTGCAGCAGTATTTGGCGTTCTTCCGAATACTTCTTTCAGCCAGAATGTAGGTCTGGTTGCCATGAATAAAGTCGTAAACCGTTATTCGATTGGTATTGGTGGAATTTTCCTGATCGCATGTGGCTTATTCCCGAAACTTGCGGCACTGATTTCCATCATGCCACAGAGTGTTCTGGGTGGAGCAGCAGTTATGATGTTCTCATCTATCGTAATCAGTGGTATTCAGCTTATTACAAAATGGCCATTGTCTCCAAGAAATGTAACAATCGTTTCTGTGGCACTTGGTGTGGGATACGGACTTGGTTCCAACTCTGCAGTACTTGCACAGCTTCCGGAGAGTATCAATCTGATCTTCGGCGGTTCAGGTATCGTGCCGGCAGCATTATTTGCGATCATTCTGAATATCATTCTGCCGAAGGATGAAAAGACGGAAGTTGAGATGGCAGAAGAGATATTGGCGGAGAAGAAAGAAATGGAAAGTAAATAAAAAGTTTATTTCTGCCGCGAAATTTCCAAGTTATTTTATTGCACCATGAAAATTTTTTATGTAATTATGAAAAAAGTCAGAAAATTTTATATTATGTATACAATTT
>ENA-OURU01003729-OURU01003729.1-human-gut-metagenome-genome-assembly--contig:-NODE-3729-length-12090-cov-5.609306_pt1 | contig 12090 bp, 10 predicted proteins | sample MGYA00242137_ERZ509064 | MGnify/ENA primary metagenome ERZ509064 (study PRJEB26280, sample SAMEA2338777) | human gut metagenome | biome: human gut; feature: human-associated habitat; material: faeces...
GCATGTGTTAGGCGCGCCGCCAGCGTTCGTCCTGAGCCAGGATCAAACTCTTCATAAAATGGTATTTAAACCAGATTACTCTGAATTAAATCGCTGTAATTTCTCAGATACAATAACGCTTGCATCCACGAATTACTTGTATATTGGAATTGTTTAACGTGATTTTCCATCACGATAAGGTTCCGTTCAAGCTTCGATATTGTTCAATTTTCAAGGTCCTGTGCCGCTCTCCCTCGCGGGACAGCTTGTTTATTATATCTCGCGAAGTCTTGTTTGTCAAGCACTTTTTTGAAATATTTTTTATCAGCTTTTCAGCGGCTTGCCGTTTTTGACGGCTCAGTTATAATACCACACCTGTTTTCAAAATGCAAGCGTTTTCGACAAAAAAATTCAAAAAAATTCAGGAAGCCATCCAAAGCCTCCTGAAACCTTTATTCCTGCAGCAGTTGCCCCCGTAGATTCTGTAAGATTTTCCGTTCTCTGCGGGAGATCTGCACCTGCGTGGTCCCCAGTACCTTTGCGGTCTCGCTCTGGGTCTTGCTGGAGAAAAAACGCAGAAAGATCAGCTGTCGGTCCTGAGGCGGCAGAGTTGCCAGCACCTCCTGCAGGCTGATGCGATCCGCCAGCTCCTCTTCCGGGGATTCCACCGGGATGTCCACCTCCCGGCCGCCTTCCTCCTCCGCCACCGGAGTAAGTGACAGTGCCGGCTGACTGGCTCGAATAGCCAGGGCCACCTGCTCCGGCTTTGCCTGCACCGCCTGGGCCAGCTGGCTCACACTGGGCTCGCAGCCGTTCTGCTTGATCATTCGCTCCCGGGCAGCACTCACCCGCAGGCCTAGCTCCTTGAGGGAACGACTCACCTTAACGGTGCCCCCGTCCCGGAAAAGCTTTTTGATCTCGCCCAGAATGACCGGCACCGCATAGGTGGAAAACTGCACCCCGCGTTCCTGATCAAATCCATCGTAGGCTTTAATCAATCCCATACAACCCGCGGAGTATAAATCGTCGTATTCCACGCCTCTGCCCCGGAACCGGCCGGCACAGGCATGGACCAGCCCCAGATTATTTTCAATGAATTCCTCCCTTGGGCCAAGTGTTGTGGGCATTGTTCCCTTCCCCTTTCTATTATCTTATGTAAAAGGGGGATCATTGTTTTGTGCTCAGCGCCTTGGTCATCACCACACGGGTGCCCTTGCCCGGGGTGCTGGTCACCCGCACCTTATCCATAAAGCTCTGCATCACCGCGAACCCCAGCCCGGCCCGTTCCTCCGGATTGCCGGTGGTGAACATGGGCTGCATCGCCTTTTCCACGTCGGGAATACCCACGCCCCGGTCGGTCACGGTGATCTTTACCCCGCCGCCTTCATACAGAGCCGCAGTCAGGTAGACCAGCCCCACCTGCTGGGGATAGGCATGGACGATACAGTTGGTCACCGCCTCGCTTACCGCGGTTTTCATATCCGCCAGTTCGGGCACGGTGGGGTCCGCCTGAGCCAGAAAGGCCGCCAGCGCCCCACGGGCAAACCCCTCGTTCACACTGCGGGAATAAAAGCTGATCTTCATCAGATTATAGGCTTTCATACTTGCCGCTCCTTTTCTATTGATATTCCACATGGGCCAGATCCAGCATCTTTTTGATGGATTCCGGCGCCTGCTGCACCACCAGCTGCCCTTCGGTGGCCTGCATTCGCCGGGCACGGCCCAAAATCAGCCCGATGCCGGAGGAGTCCATAAAGGTCACCCCGCCGAAATCCAGAATCAGCCGGGCGGGCATCCGGGCAGAAAGCTCCGCGTCAATCTGCTGGCGCAGCATCTGGGCGGAATGATGGTCGATCTCTCCGCTTAAATAAGCCGCCAGCAGATCATCCGCGCTGGTAAACATCACCTGTGCCATTTCCGTTCTCCTTTCACATCCTTTTTTCGGGGCAAAAAAAGACCCCGTATTCTTGGCACTTACCAATATACGGGGTCTTGTGTGAATATTTTGCCGCAACCGGTCAGCTGCGGTGAATTTTTTAGTGTCGTCTCTCCTCTTCAGGAAAGCCGCTTCAGCAGCTCTAGCCGGGCCTGGGCCGCCAGATACAGCGAGCCGCACACCACTGCGCCATTCGGATGGGCCAGTGCCTGATCCAGGGCTTGATTCAGGTCTGCACAGGCGGTCACCTTCGCCTTGGGCGCTGCGGTTCGAGCCAGTTCCGCCAGCTCCTGCGCCTCCATCGCCCGGGGGCAGGGAGGAGTTACGGTGTAAATGGCATCAAAGCAAGAGGCCAGCGCCTCCAGAATCTGGGCAGCCGCCTTGTCTGCCAGAACGCCCAGCACCGCCGCCGGCTTCTTTTTGGTATGAGTGCGCAGCACACCCGCCAGAGCTTTTGCCCCCGCCGGGTTGTGGCAGCCATCCAGTATCACCAGCGGTTCCTTGCGCAGCACCTCAATGCGGGCCGGGAAGCGGGCGGTCTCCAACCCTTTCAGAATGGCTTCGTCGGAAATTTCGTAGCCCTTGCGCCACAAGGCCAGGGCGATCTCCACCGCCATGGCCGCGTTGCAGCTCTGGTGAGCGCCCAAAAAGGGCAGCTCCACCTCGTAACCGCCATAAGAAAACGGGTTTGTCAGCGGCTCAGACTGTTCGGGCAGATTCAGATCCTCCGGCTGGGGCTGCACCAGCTCTGCCTTCTGGCGGATACACTCCGCCACGATAGCCTGCTGAGCCTCGGGGTCCTGCAACGGATAACAAACCACCGTGCAGCCGGGCTTGATGATGCCAGCCTTTTCCTTCGCAATGGCTTCCAGCGTATCGCCCAGCACCTCGGTGTGATCCAGATCGATGCGGGTAATGGCCGCCACCAGGGTATTGTCCACCCCATTGCTGGCGTCGTTTTTTCCGCCCACGCCGGTTTCCAGCACCGCCAGATCGCACTGCTCCTGATAGAACCACAGCAGTGCCGCCGCGGTAACCGCGGTGAACTGTACCGGCTCCTCATCCAGCGTTTCAGCGGCAGCACGTACCTGACCTGCCACCTCTTCCAGCACATCCGCCGGGATCATCTCGCCGTTGATCTGCATCCGCTCCCGGAATTCCAGCACATAGGGCGAGATGGTCAGCCCGGTCTTATACCCGGCCTCCTTTAAAATATTGGCCGTCAGAGTGGACACCGTGCCCTTGCCGTTGGTGCCCGCCACATGTACAAAATCCAGATAATTCTGAGGGTCCCCCAGCTTTGCCAGCAGCTGGCGCATCCCCTCCACCCCGGGCTTGCCGTTGGTGCGGGGCAGACTTTGCAGCCACTCAGTATTCGATTTCGATGCTGGTGTCATAGCTTTCCTCTTCCTCCTTCTGCTGTTGGGGAACCGGCTCCCATTGGGGCTGCGGCTCCGGGGCCCGCCGGGTGGTCTTTCGGGCGGATCGTACAGGAGGCTCATACTCCGGTTGGGGTTCTTCCTGCCACTCTTCTTCCTCCTCGTCCTCCCATTCCTCCTGAGGCTGAGGCGCGGGGCGGGCCGCCGGGCGCTTTTTTGCCGGGCGCGGCTGAGGCTCCGGTTCCACAAATTCCCGATCATCATGCCGATGTACAAACAGAATCACGCACATGCGGAAAAACATCAGGATTACCAGCGCCACAAACAGACCCACCAGAAAACCGGCAAAGTCGATCCATACGTCCTTCACACTGGAACCGCGGCCATCCACAAAGATCTGAATGGTCTCGTCGGTCACTGCAGTGCCCAGCCCCAGGAACAGCGGCCAGCTTATATGCTTGATAAAATGCCGGGTATACACCCGCAGGCAGAGCATGAACCAGAAGCCCATCATCATAAATTCGGTAAAGTGGGCCATCTTGCGGATCACATGCAGGCTGAAGGGGCCAAGGCCCACAGTGCCGGCCACCTCGTTGACCACCTGCTGTACCTGCTCGCTGCGCAGGCTGGACTGCTCTGCAATCTGCAGAGAGTTTTGAAAAATGAACACCACGCTGTAAATCAGACAGGCAGTGAAGAGAATTCGAAAAAAGATCGTGAACGGGCTCGTTCGTTTTTTCTGATACAAAAATCCATCCCTCCTAAATGATTGTTGAACACACAACACTTTCCCTTGTGTCTTTCGCCATTATAGCACATCTGTCAAACCTGAGGTGTCAGGCTTTTGCCTGATATACGAAAAAGGAGCCCGGTTTTCTGCAAACCGGACTCCTTTTTCATGAATTTTTTACAAAATCACAACGGTCGCTCAACCCAGAGCCGCGATGGACTCCTCCACGCGAGCCAGCTTTTCCTGGGCACGGGCCAGCTTCTGGCGGATCTCCTCCACCACATTGGCGGGGGCCTTGTTCACAAAGCCCTCGTTGCTCAGCTGGCGGCTGAACATGCCGATCTCCTTCTCGGCGCCGGCCTTTTCCTTGTTCAGGCGGGCCAGTTCCTTCTCCCGGTCAATCAGCTCCATCATGGGAATGAAGCCACGGGCCGCATGGGTGATGACCTGCACCATGCCGGCGGTGTCGCCGGTGTACTTCTCGGTGAGGGTCACGTCGGTGGCGAAGGCAAACTTGGCCAGATAATCGCCACCGCGGCGGAAAGCCTCGGTCTCGCTGGTCTCGATGATCATGCTGCTGCGCTTGGCAGGATGCACGTTCATCTCGGCGCGGATAGTACGAACCGCCTTGATGTAGTCCATCAGCTTCTCGAAGTCCGCTTCCTCAGCAGCGTAGTTCAGCTCCTCGGTGAATACCGGCCACTGCTCGGTCATGATGGTCTCGGAAGTGCCGGGCAGAGCGCGGTAGATCTCCTCGGTGATGAAGGGCATGAAGGGATGCAGCAGCTTCAGCGCCTGGGTCAGCACATACACCAGCACCTTGCGGGCGTTGTCGGCCTCCTCGGGATCGGTAGAGTTCAGGCGAACCTTTGCGATCTCGATGTACCAGTCGCAGTAAACCTCCCAGATGAAGTCCTGCACCTTCTGGGCAGCCAGACCCAGCTCGAACTTGTCCAGATTGTCGGTGACGGTGCGGGCCAGATTGTTCAGGGTGGACAGAATCCACTTGTCGCTCAGATCCAGCTTGTCCGCAGCGGGCAGACCGGCCTGGAAATCCTCGGGCAGGTTCATCATCACGAAGCGGGTGGCGTTCCACAGCTTGTTGGCAAAGTTCCGGCTGGCCTTGATCTTCTCGTCGGAGAAGCGCATGTCATTGCCGGGGGTGGAGCCCAGAACCAGAGTCAGGCGCAGGGCGTCGGCGCCGTACTGGGCGATGATCTCCAGCGGGTCGATGCCGTTGCCCAGGCTCTTGGACATCTTGCGGCCCTGGGCGTCACGCACCAGACCGTGGATCAGCACGGTGTCGAAGGGCACCTTGCCGGTGTATTCCAGACCGGAGAAGATCATACGGCTCACCCAGAAGGTGATGATGTCGTAGCCGGTGACCAGCGTGTTGGTGGGATAGAAGTAGTCCAGATCCTCGGTCTTGTCCGGCCAGCCCAGGGTGCTGAAGGGCCACAGGGCGCTGGAGAACCAGGTGTCCAGAGTATCCTCATCCTGACGCAGAGCACCGCCGCACTTGGGGCAGGTGGTCATGGGCTCGTCGCTCACATGCACTTCGCCGCAGGCGTCGCAGTAGTAGGCGGGAATCCGATGGCCCCACCACAGCTGACGGCTGATGCACCAGTCACGGGTGTTCTCCATCCAGTGGTAGTACTGCTTGTCGAACCGCTCGGGCACAAACTTGATGCGGCCGTCCCGCACCGCGTCGATAGCCGGGCCGGCCAGAGGAACCATGCGCACGAACCACTGCTTGGAAACCATGGGCTCGATGGTGGTGCCGCAGCGGTAGCAGGTACCTACGTTATGGGCGTGGGGCTCGATCTTCTCCAGATAGCCGCCCGCCTCCAGATCGGCCACAATGGCCTTGCGTGCCTCGTAGCGATCCATACCGGCGTACTTGCCGCAGTCGGCGGTCATGTGGGCGGTTTCGTCCAGAACCTTCACAATGGGCAGGTTGTGGCGCTGGCCCACCTCGAAGTCGTTGGGGTCATGGGCAGGAGTGATCTTCACAACGCCGGTACCGAACTCCATGTCCACATAGGTGTCGGTGACGATGGGGATTTCCTTGTTCAGCAGGGGCAGCAGCACCTTCTTGCCATGCAGGTGCTTGTAACGCTCGTCATCCGGATGGACGGCCACGGCGGTATCGCCCAGCATGGTCTCGGGGCGGGTGGTGGCCAGAACCAGGAACTCGTCGGTGCCCACGATGGGGTACTTCAGGTGCCAGAAGCTGCCCTCCTGATCCTCATATTCCACCTCGGCGTCGGAGATGCTGGTCTTGCAGTGGGGGCACCAGTTGATGATGCGCTCGCCGCGATAGATCAGGTCCTTGTCGTACAGATACTTAAAGACCTTCAGCACCGCCTTGCTGCAGCCCTCGTCCATGGTGAAGCGCTCGCGGTCCCAGTCACAGGAGCAGCCCAGCTTTTTCAGCTGGCTCACGATGCGGTCGCCATACTGGTTCTTCCAGGCCCAGGCGCGCTCCAGAAAACCGTCGCGGCCCAGCATTTCCTTGGTCAGGCCCTCTTCCTTCATCTTGGCCACAACCTTGGCCTCGGTGGCGATGGAGGCGTGGTCGGTGCCGGGCACCCACAGGGCGGCGTAGCCCTGCATGCGCTTGTAGCGGATCAGGATATCCTGCCATGTCTCGTCCATGGCATGGCCCATGTGCAGCTGACCGGTTACGTTCGGCGGCGGCATCACGATGGTGTAGGGCTTTTTGTTCTTATCCGCCTTGGTGTGGAAGTAGCCGCCATTCAGCCAGAAGGCATAGATGTCGTCTTCCACACGGGCGGGATCATACAATTTTTCCAGTTCTTTCATTGTATTCCCTCCTGTTTGGTTTCTGCCGGGGCAAACAAAAAGGCCGCCCCAGGCGTGTGTTCACACTTGGGACGGCCTGTACAAAACAATACAATACCGCGGTACCACCCAAATTGCCGCCGGAAACCGGCAGCCACTCGGAGCCCTTAACGCGGGCGGTACGGGCAGAGACTACTGAAGGTTCACCCCGCCTGCTCAAAAGCGACAGCACCCGGCGCGTTCTGCCGGGCTTTCACCTGCCCCCGGCTCTCTTTTCCAAAACGCATTGCCGCGCGCCCTCTTTTTCAGCGCATTTGTAATAATGATTATAGCAACATCCGGCCGCCGCGTCAATCACCGGCGGCGCAAAAGCCTTGCGGTGCTGCCTTTAGCCCAGAGAGATGCCCATGCGGCGGGCAACCTCCAGCATGCCGTGGCCGTCCGGAACCAGGCGGCTCTTGCCGGCGATCTCGTCCAGCGGGTTCTCGGTGACGTGGTTGTTGCGCATGGCCACAGTCACGCCGTACTTCTCGTGCTCCACCAGCTTTGCGGCGTAGGTGCCGAACTGGGTGGCCAGCACACGGTCATACGCCGAGGGAGAACCGCCCCGCTGCATGTGGCCGGGCACGCAGACACGGGTCTCGAAGCCGGTCATCTTCTCGATCTGGGCCGCGATGCGGTTGGTGGCGGTGGTGTAGCCCTGCTCCTTGCGGCGGGCGGCACGCTCCTTCTTCTTCATGCGGGCTTCCTCATTGTCGAATGCGCCCTCGGCCACCGCCAGAATGGAGAAGGTCTTGCCCTGAGAAGCACGGCGCTCCACGGCGGCGCATACATTATCAATGTTATAGGGCATTTCGGGGATCAGAATGATGTCCGCACCGCCGGCCACGCCCGCGTACAGGGTCAGCCAGCCGGCCTTGTTGCCCATCAGCTCCACCACCATGCAGCGGCGATGGCTGGAAGCGGTGGTGTGGATGCGGTCGATCACCTCGGTGGCAATGTCCACGGCGGTGTGGAAACCGAAGGTCACGTCGGTGCCGTAGATGTCGTTGTCGATGGTCTTGGGCAGACCGATCACGTTCAGGCCTTCCTGGGCCAGCAGGTTGGCGGTCTTGTGGGTGCCGTTGCCGCCCAGGCAAAGCAGGCAGTCCAGCTTCATTTCCTCGTAGTTTTTCTTCATGGCGGCCACCTTGTCCACCTGATCCTCCCCGATGACACGCATCAGCTTGAAGGGGGTGCGTTTGGTGCCCAGAATGGTGCCGCCCATGGTCAGAATGCCGGAAAACTCCTCCGGCTCCATCTCCCGCCACTGACCGTTGATCAGACCGGAGTAGCCGTTGGTGATGCCAACGATCTGCACATCATCGCCCATGCGCTGATACAGCGCCTTTGCCACGCCGCGAATGGTGGCGTTCAGGCCGGGGCAGTCGCCGCCGGAAGTAAGAATACCGATCCGTTTTTTCATTGTTCCAATTCCTCCCTCACAGCCCGGCCGATCCGCCGGGAGAGCGGCTTTGGGCTGCCGCCGAAAACCGCATACATTTTCTTTTTTTAGAGTATCGCCCTTTTTGGTGGTTTGTCAATCTTTTTTGCCGAAAAAGGACTGTAAAAAAATTGAAAAAAAGTGGTTGACATTTTCCCGTTCAGTGCTATAATAAATTACCGTTGGGGCAAACGCTCCGGCAGATGAATATTGGAGAATTGTGTAAGGGTAGCACGACAGACTCTGACTCTGTTTGTGAGGGTTCGAATCCTTCTTCTCCAACCAGAAATAGCAGCAGCCCGCACGCTGCTGCTATTTTTTACATCGGGGTGTAGCGCAGCTGGTAGCGCGCCTGGTTCGGGACCAGGAAGCCGTGGGTTCAAGTCCCGTCACTCCGACCATAAAGAGTTACCGGTATAGATGCGTCTGGCGCAAAGCCAGGCGCATCAACCGTTTCCGGGCTTTTTCGAGCCCGGATTTCTTCTTTTGAACCATAGATTTTTATGGATGTTTCGGAGCAACTGACCGGATTTGAACTGGAGGATCTCATGTCTTGGACAGTTTCCAACCTCCAGCGCCCTTTTAGAGAGGACTTTTCTCTCGAAAAAAGCGGCATCATCGCAGAAAAAGGATCACAAATATTTGGGCGTCGTTTTGTCGGCTTTGACAGGCCGAAAAAAGCGGCGCCCTTTTTCAATTTCTAAAAGGGCGCTGGCTGCAGCGTCTGAAACGGCAGGCCGGAGAAGACCTCTCCGACCTTATTTTTTTACAACAGGAGGATCGCTCACATGGACACCCAAAACACAAGCCGTCAGCTCCGCTACCTTGAAGAAGTCCGTATTCCCCTGCATCGTGCAGGCTTTGAAACCCTGCCGGTGGAGGGAGAGCAGTTGCCTGTCCTTTGGAACGGCGCACCCCTCTGCCGCATCACCGGCAAGGGCAGCGTATTCTATCGGCGAGAGGATGTGGACACGCCCCAGGCAGAGGATGCCCTATATCGCGTCGAGGACATCGCCGCGAAGACGCTGGAGTATATGACCGCTATGGAAGCCGCTCCGCAGCTCAAAGCCAGCGGACTGGATGGCGACTACCGCATCCTCGCCGACTTTGGCGGCACGGTGCTGGCAGGTACTCCAAGCAAACACGGCGTTCAATTCGTCACATGGGATTGGGACTATGACCGCACGGGTGTGGTACACGGACACTACTTCATGGAGAACTACGATGCCGCCAAGCGGGATTTCGCCACACGCTTCGGGCTTGTCCAAAAGGAACAGCTTTTCAGCCCGGAGCAGCTGACCGAGATATTCCGCTGCTGCGCCGATTCCGTGGATGAGGACTTCTTTGAGCTTACGGATACGCAGGAAGAAATGATCCGCGGAATCCAGCAGCAGATCAGGGTGTGCGTGCCGGATCTGGACGAGCGCGTCCGTCAGCAGGAGGAAGCATTGGAACGAGCCTCGCAGGAGCAGACAATGTAATACGACATGGCATGGGCCGGAGTTTTAGCAATAAGACTCCGCCCCTTTTTTATTTCCAGAAAGGAGAGGGATTATTTGACGCGATACTTTATGAAGTTCACACCCCTGTTCGCTGCAGAGGTGCAGATGATGACGCCACCCCGTCATCAGCCTCGCAGAAGCGGACGCATCCGCAGCAGCTTTCGCTACAGTGCCGACGATGTGCGCTGCAAAGACTGCACGAGATACGACAGCGGGCACCCCTGCCACCTGAATGAGTGCGTTTGTCTGGAGGAGCGCATCGAGGCCGGCGTGGTGGAGCTGAACGCTCTGGCGCGGGAGTGCTTCGGCGGAAGGCTGTTCCGTCCGCTGCAAAGACGGCTGCGAGATGAGCTGAACCGGCAGCCCTTTCGCTTCTTCCTCGGTGATGCCCACAGAGAACGATGGACGCATTGGAAAAACCGATGCTACGGTATGTCCGGGCGCAACGCGGCTGCGCTGCTTCTGCTTACCGCCGATGAGGAGCTTTGGCAAAGAGTCCTCTGGCATTTCGACAGCAGCGGCTTCGACTTCCCCGCCATCCGCCTCTCCGGTATTCACCCGGAGCTGTACAGCATTTATCAGGCGGCGAAGACCATTTCCGTTGGCGGTGACAACATCGTGATAGAAGACCTTGCTTTTTCCGAGCTGGTCAGTGACAGGGCCTTCCGGCTCATCCTCGGAGCACTCCTGCTGTGCAGGTATGGCGAGGTGGTCTTAAATCTTGAAAGAAAAACGGAGGAGATAACATGATGATTCGAGCGGTTCTCGGTAACCCCAATCACCCAGAATACGGCGTGGCGACCATCCCGTTCCCCATCCCCCGCGACCAGTACGCACACTGCATGGAGCTGTTGGAGGCATTGGAGATCGGCGACGCGGTCAAGGCGGACTGCAAGGTGGAGAAGATTAACAGCTTCTACACTGTTCTCAAGCGAGTGGAAATGCTCACGGTCAATGCGGAGGAGCTGAACTACCTCGCCAAGCGGCTGGACAGCTTCGACACCGGCGAGGCCGCGCAGTTTCAGGCGATGGCCCACAAGCTGGAGCTTTTCGAGCTGAAGGATCTCATCAACCTGACCTTCTGCTGCCAGCAGGCCACGGTCATCACCGACTTTTCCGACCTCGCCGCCATCGGCCGGAACCACTACATGAATCTGCACGGCGGCAGCGCAAGTGTGGATGAACTGAACGCGCTGGACGGCAAGGGAACCGCGCGGCAGCTCATTGAAAGCGGCAGCGGCACGATCACCCCCTACGGCGTGGTCTACGACAACGGCATGAAGCTGGAACAGGTCTACGATGGCCGGTTCTTCCCCTGCTATTACTATGAGCCGAATGCCATCACCGTTGCGGTGACCGCTAAGTCCGAACCGGAGGACACGGAGCATATCACATGGCTGTTCCTTCCCATGGTGCAGGAGGAGATCGACCGCGCCCTCCTTCGCGGGGGCATCACAGATCCATCGGAGATTCGTCTGAGCTTGGAGGATAGCTGGCTCCCACACGAAGTCCTTGACCTGCTGGACATGGATCATGTTGACATCAGTGAACTCAATGCACTGGTGCAGGCACTGGATGAGTTTTCCGACATGAGTATCAGGAAATATGCTGCGGCAGCTGTTATGGCAAGACCACATACCACGGAACAGGCAAAACATTTGGCAGAAAATCTCGACCTGTTTGATTTTGCCCCCAGTGCCAGCACACCGGAGGAGTACGGCAAATACATGATCCAGCAGTCCGGCCGCTTTGAGTATGACGAAAATCTCGACGCTTTTTATGACTATGAGAAGTACGGCACGGAGCGCATGAATGAGGAGGACGGAATGTTCACCGACCGGGGTTACATCGCCTATAAGGGCTATATCAGCATGGAGGAAGTGATGAACGGAAGCCAGAGCAGCCACATGGAGATGGGAGGGATGATGTGATTATTCAAGCAGAACTCAGGCGGAAACAGTCCGAGTATGAAGGCGAAGCATGCAGTGTAGATAAGGTAATCGAGTTACCCGCCCAGCGATTCAAGCAGTTCAGCCGCGCACTGCTGGCTGACTACGATTTCATCGCAGAGAACAAAAATGCCATCCGGCACGATGAGGCTGCCAGACACTGTCTGCTCATCCTCAATGCGGAGGGAACAGACGGGTTCCTCGTTGACCCACAGAGGTACAACTATGCCCGGTACAGTGCCTTTGTCCCCAACGCCCGCAGTTTGCTGACACCGGATATGGGGATCGACCGCAGCTATCTTTCGCCGGCAGAGCCTTGGCGGGATG
>ENA-OURU01003737-OURU01003737.1-human-gut-metagenome-genome-assembly--contig:-NODE-3737-length-12061-cov-37.534233_pt1 | contig 12061 bp, 9 predicted proteins | sample MGYA00242137_ERZ509064 | MGnify/ENA primary metagenome ERZ509064 (study PRJEB26280, sample SAMEA2338777) | human gut metagenome | biome: human gut; feature: human-associated habitat; material: faeces...
TAGGATCCATGGTGGTCTACGAAAAAGGAAAACCGAAACGCAGCGATTACCGTAAATTCAAGATCAAAAGCGTCTCAGGTCCGGATGACTATGCCTGCATGCGGGAAGTGCTGACGAGACGGTTCCGTCATGGTATGGAAGAGAGCAGAGAACTGGAAGAACAGGAGATGGATCAGGAGTACGGCAGTTTTACCAAGTTCCCGGATCTGATCCTCATGGACGGCGGCCGTGGACAGGTGAATATTGCCCTGTCCGTACTGGAAGAACTGGGAATCGACATTCCGGTCTGCGGTATGGTCAAGGATGACAACCACCGTACCAGAGGTCTGTATTATCATAATATCGAGCTTCCGATCGATACCCATTCGGAAGGGTTTAAGCTGATCACCAGAATCCAGGACGAGGCGCATCGCTTTGCCATTGAATACCACAGGTCTCTGCGCAGTAAGACCCAGGTGAGATCCGTACTGGATGATATCCCGGGAGTGGGGCCCGCCAGACGAAAAGCCCTGATGCGGCACTTCAAGTCCTTAGAGGAGATCCGGCAGGCAACGGTGGAAGACCTGATGGAAATTCCCGAAATGAATGAACGCACAGCGCAGGAGATTGTAGCCTTTTTCGCTTCACAGAAGCGACCGCCTGTGGTACAATCATAAGTAATATGGTAATTTCAAAAGTTACAGCACGATAATGAGGCGGGGAACCTTCGAGAAAAAATGCAGGGGTGGGTTTTTCGCAGAAAGGTATGGAAATTAGTATGGCAAGTGTAAGTTTGACCCGTGTTATCGAAAAAATGAAACTGGAAAATCTCACACCGGAGATCGATGTGAAACATGTGAAGATCACACAGCCGGATATCAACCGTCCGGCACTGCAGTTAGCCGGATATTTTGAACATTTTGATGCCACCAGACTGCAGATTATCGGATTTGTGGAATATACTTATATGGAGGGGCTGACAGATGAGACCCGCAGGGAGGCGTATGAGAAGCTGATGGCTTATGATATTCCCTGCATCGTATTCAGCCGTGATCTGAAGCCGGATCCTATTTTCCTGGAGACAGCGATCCAACATGAAGTCCCTGTATTATCTACCAAGAAATCCACTTCGGATTTTATGTCAGAGATCATCCGCTGGTTAAATGTCAAGCTGGCCCCCTGCATCTCCGTACACGGCGTATTGGTGGATGTCTACGGCGAGGGCGTCCTGATCACCGGAGAGAGCGGCATCGGTAAGTCCGAGGCAGCCCTGGAGTTGATCAGAAGAGGACATCGTCTGGTAACCGATGATGTGGTAGAACTGCGTAAAGTCAGTGATGATACGCTGGTAGGTTCTGCCCCTGATATCACGAAGCATTTCATAGAACTGCGCGGAATAGGAATCGTGGATGTCAAGGCGCTGTTCGGTGCATTGTCTGTAAAAGATACACAGACCATTGATCTGGTCATCCGCCTGGAAGACTGGGATAAGGACAAAGAGTACGACAGACTGGGACTGGAAGAAAACTATACCGAATATCTGGGGAATAAGGTGGTATGTCACAACATCCCGATCCGTCCCGGACGGAATCTGGCGGTGATCTGCGAGACTGCAGCTATCAATCATCGTCAGAAAAAAATGGGATACAATGCAGCAAAGGAATTGTACACTCGTGTACAGAACTCTTTAGCAAAAAGACGTGAGGAGGACGAAGATGATGAGTAAGTATGCATTTGGAGTAGATGTGGGAGGAACCACAGTGAAATTAGGACTGTTCAATGACGAAGGACAGGTGCTGGACAAGTGGGAGATCCCTACGGTCAAGGATAACGGTGGAGAGAAAGTTCTGCCGGATATCGCAGCATCCATCAAAAATAAAATGCAGGAAAAGAACATCACCGCAGCAGACCTGGTAGGCGTGGGAATCGGCGCTCCCGGTGCGGTAAATGCCGATGGCTTCATGGTCAACGGTGCTGTTAATATCGGCTGGGGATCTTTTGATCTTGCTGAAACGTTGAAAAAAGAACTGAATCTGGACGTTACCGTGAAGGCGGGCAACGATGCCAATGTGGCAGCCCTGGGCGAAATGTGGCAGGGCGGCGGTAAAGGCTATTCCAACCTGGTAGCCGTTACCTTAGGAACCGGTGTCGGCGGCGGCATCATCATCGATGGCAGGATCCTGACCGGTACCAACGGTGCAGGCGGCGAGATCGGACATATTCACATGGAAGATAATGAGACAGAGGTCTGCGGCTGCAAGAACAAGGGCTGTCTGGAGCAGTATGCATCCGCTACCGGAATTACCCGCCTGGCGAACAGACGCCTGGCAAAAGACGATGCACCCAGCATTCTGCGTGGCGGTGAGATCTCTGCCAAGACGGTATTCGATGCAGTTAAGGCAGGGGACAAAGTAGCAATTGAGATCGCAGAACAGTTCGGAGAATATCTTGGCAAGGGACTTGCCGCAGTAGCCAGTGTAGTTGATCCCCAGATTTTTGTCATTGGCGGTGGTGTGTCCAAGGCCGGAGATATTTTATTCAAATACATAGAGCCTTCTTATAAGAGATGTGCTTTCGGACCCTGCAAGCAGGCAAAATTCGCCCTGGCCAAGCTGGGAAATGATGCCGGAATCTACGGCGCTGCAGCACTGGTATTAAAGTAGGTCTGTTTGGAATAACTATAATAAAAAAGAAAGAGCGGCCTGATATACATGATAAGTGCAGCAGTGATAGAAGCATTAAAGGAAATCGTACCGTCAGAGAGGATTCTGTTTCAGGAACCCATGAAATTGCATACTACCTTCCGCATCGGCGGACCGGCGGATTGTCTGATCTATCTGGAAAATGAAGATCAGCTCTGCAGGATACAGAAGTATCTGCGCCTGGTGGATGTCCCTTATACGGTGATCGGTAATGGGAGCAATCTGTTAGTAGACGATGGTGGCTACCGGGGTATCGTTCTGGTGATCGGAAAATATATGAGCAGGATCGAAGTGAAGGACACATGCCTGGAGGCAGAGGCGGGAGCCCTGATGAGCCAGGTAGCGAAGACCGCAAAAGAGAATGGTCTGACCGGACTGGAATTCGCAGCGGGAATCCCCGGCACTGTCGGCGGCGGAGCCGTGATGAATGCCGGAGCCTATGGCGGAGAGATGAGCCAGGTAGTGACTACTGTGACGGTAGTCAATCGTAACGGAGAGATCATGGAGCTGGATAACAGTACCATGGAGTACGGTTATCGTACCAGTGTCATCCAAAATCAGCCCTTTGTAGTCACGAAAGTGACTTTCCGGTTACAGCCAGGGGATCCGCAGGAGATAGCAGCTAAAATGGAAGAACTGGCGATCCGTCGCAGAGAGAAGCAGCCGCTGGAATATCCCAGCGCCGGTAGTACTTTTAAACGTCCCGAGGGACATTTTGCCGGGCAGCTGATCATGGAAGCTGGTCTGCGGGGATACTCCGTAGGAGGCGCAAAGGTATCGGAAAAGCATTGCGGATTTATTATCAACACCGGCAAAGCCACTGCAGAAGATGTAAAAGATGTGATCTGGGAAGTACAGAGAAGAGTGAAAGAACGTTTTCACGTGGAGCTGGAACCCGAGATCAAATTCCTGTAACTATTCAGAGCCATGTAAATTTGTTTTCTGCGGATGCTTGCATCTTCGCAGAATCGCAAATTTATATGGCGAAGTAACCACATGAGCAGAGAACAGGAAGACCTGTTCTCCAAGGAAGCCTCGAAGAGGTGATTTTGCGAATGGGATTCTGAATAGATACGATAGAATAACGAGGTGCATATGAGATTTGTAGTAGTAACAGGCATGAGTGGCGGAGGAAAGAGAACCGCATTAAAGCTTTTGGAAGATGCTGGATTTTACTGCGTGGATAATCTGCCGGTATCTCTGGTGGAGAAGTTCGTGGAACTGATTGCCATGCCGGGCAGTGAGATCAGCAAGGTGGCCCTGGGACTGGATGTCCGGGCAGACCAGAATTTCATGGATGCGACCCGGATTTTGGAGCAATTAAAGGAAAAAGGCTACAAATTCGAGATTTTGTTTATGGACTCCGACGATGCTGCTCTGATAAAACGGTATAAGGAGACCAGACGTGTGCACCCTCTTGCAGCAGACGGCAGAGTGGAGGACGGTATTCACAAGGAGCGGAAGATTCTGGAGACAATCCGCAAAAATTCGGATTACGTCATCGATACCTCCAATCTGTTAGTCAGAGAACTGAAGGAAGAGCTGGATCGTATTTTTGTACAGAACGAAGAATACAATAGTCTTATGGTAACGGTCATGTCCTTCGGGTTCAAGCATGGAATCCCCGCAGACGCCGATCTGGTCTTTGATGTAAGATTCCTGCCAAACCCTTATTATATCGAGGAACTGAAGCCCCAGACCGGTAACGATAAAGGAGTGCAGGATTATGTGATGAGTTTTCCGGAGACCGGAATATTCCTGGACAAGCTGACCGACATGATTCAGTTTCTGATCCCGAATTATATTAAAGAAGGCAAATACCGCCTGGTTATTGCAATCGGCTGCACCGGCGGTAAGCACCGAAGCGTTACTTTAGCAAATAAATTGTACGAACGTATGAAGGCGGAAGGTCATTATGGTATCAAGCTGTACCACCGTGATGTACCCAGAGAAGGAATCTGACATGTCATTTTCGAGTGAAGTAAAGGAAGAACTGGCAAAACACATCAGCCCGGCAAGACATTGCCAGATCGCTGAGCTGGCCGCACTCATGAACTTCAGTGGACAATACGGACGCTCCGCAGAAGGAGATTTCATGATCGGTTTCCAGACGGAAAACGAGGCGGTTGTCAGAAAAGGCTTTACATTATTGAAAAAAACATATAATATAGATACTGATGTTAAAATCAGCGAGGAACAGATGCGGAATGTGATCGACAAGATCGGTGATCTGTCGGAACCTGTGAGTCCCCTGCTGATTAAAAATTCCTGCTGTCAAAGAGCATTTTTAAGAGGAGCTTTTCTCTGCATTGGTTCTATGAGCGACCCGCAGAAGAGTTATCACCTGGAATTTGTATGCACCGATGAGGATAAAGCGAGACAACTACAGAGTGTGATACAGGGATTTGACATAGAAGCCAAGATTGTGCTTCGAAAGAAGTATTACGTGGTCTATCTGAAGGAAGGATCCGGTATTGTGGATCTTCTCAATGTGTGCGAAGCACCCATTGCCTTGATGAAGCTGGAAAACCTGAGGATTGTGAAAGAAATGCGCAATTCTGTGAATCGGAGAGTGAACTGTGAGACCGCCAATATTACCAAAACGGTAACTGCGGCGACCAGACAGATAGAGGATATTATTTATATCCGGGATCACTACGGACTGGAGAATCTGCCCGAGCCCTTAAGCCAGATGGCAGAGGTCAGGCTGGAGAATCCGGACGCTCCGCTGAAGGAACTGGGAGAGTATCTGGATCCGCCGGTGGGAAAATCCGGTGTGAACCATAGATTACGTAAACTCAGCGAACTGGCAGATAGAATCCGGACGTAAAAGAGGAGGAAAATTATGACAAAGAGGAGTATTACGGTCAGACTGGAAGATGGCCTGGACGCAAGACCGGTGGCACTGTTAGTACAGGAAGCCAGCAAGTACGAAAGCAACATTTACATTGAAGTAGATGATAAGCGGATCAATGCCAAGAGCATTATGGGCATGATGAGCCTGGGACTTTGCGCAGGCGAAGAGCTTACAGTAGCTGCAGAGGGTGCAGATGAGCAGACCGCTGTGGACAACATTGAAAAGTTTTTGAGCGGTCAGGTGGCTTAAGAACATAACATGAGAAGAAGCGGGGCTGATGGAGAATTCTGTTAGTCCCGTTTGTTGTATCTTGAGGGCAGTATTATGAAGAAGATGTTATTTATCTATAATCCCAAAGCTGGAAAGGCACAAATCCGCAACAAACTGGCGGATATTCTGGATGTATTCACCAAGGGCGGTTATGAGATCACCGTATATCCCACGCAGAGAAGTGAGGATGCCATGGAGAAGACCGAGAAGCGCAGCAAAGAATATGATATCGTGGTCTGCAGCGGCGGAGACGGAACGCTGGATGAGGTGGTCACCGGCATGATCCGCAGTGGCTTCCGTACGCCTATTGGCTATATCCCGGCCGGGAGCACCAATGATTTCGGAGGAAGCCTCGGGCTGCCGAAGAATATGGTGAGAGCTGCGGAAAATATTGTAAATGGGAATGATTTCGCCTGTGATGTGGGATCCTTTAATGAGGATGTGTTCGTCTATATCGCGGCTTTCGGACTATTCACGGATGTCTCTTATGAGACCGGACAGGATATGAAAAATGTGCTGGGGCATATGGCATATCTGCTGGAAGGAATGAAGCGGCTGTCCGCGATCCGTTCCTATCCCATGCGGATTACTTATGACGATACTACGATCGTGGATGATTTTATCTTCGGGATGGTGACTAATTCCGCATCGGTAGGAGGATTTAAGCGGATCACCGGCAAAAACGTCAGGCTGGATGACGGCGTTTTCGAAGTAACGCTGATCAAACGTCCGAAGAACCCGATTGAACTGAATAACATTATGGTATCCCTGCTGAACCGGGATATCGATACCGATGCCATGTACTGCTTCCGGACGTCAAAGGTGGAGATCACTTCCGCAGAGCCTCTTCCCTGGACTTTGGATGGAGAATATGGCGGAACCCATACAAAAGTAGTGATTGAGAACATCTGCCGGGGCATAGACATCCGGGTGGAACAGAAGGAATCTTAAAATTTGGTAAAAATTTAACAATAAGCTGTTCCCTTTTTGAAAAGAATGTGCTATAGTTTGGATAGTCACAAAGTGATTATTCGAAATGTGTTTTTCGTGCTTTTACGAATGTATAACATTTCGTATATCGTAACAAGAATGAGTATATAAAATGGAGGTATTAAAATGTTAGTATCCGCAACAGAAATGCTCAAAAAAGCAAAAGCAGGCCACTATGCAGTAGGTCAGTTCAACATCAACAATCTGGAGTGGACAAAGTCCATCCTGCTCACCGCTAAGGAACTTCGTTCCCCTGTTATCCTGGGTGTATCCGAAGGCGCCGGCAAATATATGGGCGGTTATGATGTAGTCGTTGGTATGGTAAACGGACTGTTAAAGGATCTGGACATTGATGTTCCCGTTGCTCTGCATCTGGACCATGGCTCTTTCGAAGGCTGCTATAAGTGTATTGAAGCAGGCTTCTCTTCCATCATGTTTGATGGTTCTCATTATCCTATCGCTGAGAACGTAGAGAAGACCACTGAGCTGGTTAAGGCTGCTCACAGCAAGGGACTTTCCATCGAGGCAGAAGTTGGTTCCATCGGTGGTGAGGAAGACGGCGTTATCGGTATGGGCGAGTGCGCTGATCCTAAGGAGTGTAAGTCTATCGCTGATCTGGGAGTTGATTTCCTGGCAGCAGGTATCGGTAACATCCACGGTAAATACCCCGCTAACTGGAAGGGCTTAAGCTTCGAAACTCTGGCAGCTGTACAGGAGCTGACCGGTGAGCTTCCTCTGGTTCTGCACGGTGGTACCGGTATCCCCGCAGATCAGATCAAGAAAGCGATCGACCTGGGCGTATCCAAGATCAACGTTAACACCGAGTGCCAGCTGGCATTTGCTGATGCTACCCGTAAGTACATCGAGGCTGGTAAGGATCTCGAAGGCAAGGGCTTCGATCCTCGTAAGCTCTTAGCTCCCGGTGCAGAAGCTATCAAGGCTACTGTTAAGGAGAAGATGGAACTGTTCGGATCTGTTGGTAAGGCTGAATAATTCTGAGATAAATAAGAAAATCTCTCGCAGTGATGCGGGAGATTTTTTTGCAAAAAAATAACTATCCGGCGTAGTGTTCTAACGCGATAGCTGTAATTTTACCCCTAGAAAGGGAGGATGCCAAGGATTCTGATCCTTGGCATTTATTATGAAAAAGTTTTTTAAACAAGAAACTGTTGTGGGCTTAAATGGTTGTTTTGTTTGTTTCTATGGTTATAGTATATGAAACAGAAATGTCCAAAACATGTTGAGGAATTGAAGATTCCTTGAAGGATTTGTAAACAAACTATGAACAACTATTTTATCTATCCAGTTTGTTGGGTTCAGGATAGGTCTCACCGAAGGTATCTACGGTAACACTTTCCATTACCTGATCCTCCAGGGGACGATCGCTGTAATCGGTGCGGGTCTCAGCAATCTTATTTACCACATCCATACCCTCGATCACCTTACCGAAAGCGGCATAAGAGCCATCCAGATGAGGACTGGTCTTGTGCATGATGAAGAACTGGCTGCCTGCGGAATCGGGATGCATAGCTCTTGCCATAGACAGAACACCCTCGGTGTGCTTCAGATCGTTAGTTACGCCGTTAGCAGCGAACTCACCCTTGATGCTGTAGCCGGGACCACCACATCCGGTGCCGTCAGGACATCCGCCCTGGATCATGAAACCGCGGATGACACGGTGGAAGATCAGACCGTCATAGAAATGCTTGTTGATCAGACTGATAAAATTGTTAACGGATTCGGGTGCAATTTCAGGATAAAGCTCGCATTTGATCACGCCGCCATCCTTCATGGTAATAGTAACAATAGGATTTTTTGCCATAATAGTGTCCTTTCTTTTTCTAAAAAAATGGATTAAAATAATATCTATATTTTAGTTGATTCCATTAAAAAGGTAAAGAGGAGAATTGTTGCGGATGTATTTTTTGCGACAGATCATATTAGATACAAAAGTTAATCCGAAGAAAATTCCGAAAATCCCAGAAAATATGATATGTTTGGAAACCCCTGAACGGAGTTCGGAAACAGAGGCAGACGGCGTGCTCTGGATCACTGATCAGGGACAGCGTGCACGGGAACTGCTCCGGCAGGGCTGCCCGGTGCTGGCATGGCTTCACGAGCATAACCGGGATCAGAACTTTTCCGGTGTCCGCTATGCCTGTGAAAACCTTGAGGAACTGGACTGGGATTACATAGAGAAGGTCTACCGCAGGTATGTGGGGATTCCCTGGGATATCCTGACCACGGAGCGGTGCCTCGTCAGGGAGACTTGCGTGGAGGATCTGGATGCCCTTTATGAGATATATGCGGAACCTTCCGTGACGCAGTATACGGAAGGACTGTATCCGCAGCGGGCACAGGAAGAAGCTTATTTGAAAGACTATACAGAAAATATGTATTATTTTTATAATTACGGCGTCTGGACAATCTGCGATCGGACAACCGGACAGGTGATCGGCAGAGCCGGTTTCTCCAACAGGGAAGGCTATGAGAATCCGGAACTCGGTTTCGTCATCGGAGTTCCCTGGCAAGGCTGCGGCTATGCAACGGAAGTGTGCGAAGCATTATTACAATACGGAAAAAGGGAACTGGGCTTTGAAAGGGTTCAAATGCTAGTTATGCCGGAAAATACCGTATCCCTGCATTTGGCGGAAAAACTGAGGTTTCACAGAGAAAACCTCGTGATGTGGGAAGGTGTATTATACGAGCGACTGGTACGGGAATTATGATAAACGACAAAATCCAGGCAAAAGGTACAGAATCCTTTGTACGACAAACGGACAGTGGATGATAGAAAGTCAGAAAGAAAAAAGAAATGAAACAAATTGTAAAAATATGGTTGACACTCTAAAACCACGGTGCTATACTCTCAACATAGCAAAGGCGCTACAGAATAAAACTGTAGCGCCCTTTTTGTTTGGCAGTATCACAACGCGCGTGGCCGGACAAAAATAGCGAAAGGGTATGTGGAAAACGGCAATGCCGCTATACCCAAAGTATGCGATGCAATGGGGCCTCGAAGGAGAGACCATGGTATCGCATATTTTTTTAACGTGAGAAGATCAAACGAGTGATTCTCGCAGCACACAGGTGAAGTATTGTGGAAGATATTTCACAAAAGGTGAGGAGGAAAATGTTATGACAGAAGAAATCTTAAGCGCAGTAGACGGTCAATTATTTGCAGTCTGGTTCCTGATCGGCGCGGCCCTGGTGTTTTGGATGCAGGCGGGATTCGCAATGGTGGAGACCGGATTTACCAGAGCCAAGAATGCCGGTAATATCCTGATGAAGAATCTGATGGATTTCTGTATCGGTACCGTAGTGTTTATTCTGATCGGCTTTGGATTGTTACTTGGTGAAGATGTAGTAGGTCTGATCGGTAAGCCGGGACTGGATATCTTTACCTCCTATGAGAATTTTGATTATTCTAATTTCGTATTTAACCTGGTGTTCTGTGCTACCACAGCTACCATCGTATCCGGTGCTATGGCAGAGCGAACTAAGTTCTTATCCTATTGTATTTATTCCGGTGTGATCTCCGCATTGATCTATCCCATCGAAGCTCACTGGATCTGGGGCGGCGGCTGGCTGGCACAGCTTGGTTTCCATGATTTCGCAGGATCCTGTGCGATCCACATGGTAGGTGGTATTTCCGCTCTGATCGGTGCAAAACTGTTAGGACCCCGTATCGGTAAGTTCGATAAGGATAAGAGTGGTAAGATCGTAAAAGTAAATGCATTCCCCGGACATAACCTTCCGATCGGATGTCTCGGTGTATTCATTCTGTGGCTTGGCTGGTATGGATTCAACGGTGCTGCCTGTACTTCCGTAGAGCAGTTAGGTTCCGTATTCCTTACCACGACCGTAGCTCCCGCAGTTGCAACCGTAGTCTGCATGATTTTTACCTGGATCAAGTATGGCAAACCCGATGTATCTATGTGCCTGAATGCATCTCTGGCAGGTTTGGTAGCAATTACCGCTCCCTGTGATGTGACCGACTGCTTCGGTGCTATCGTAATCGGTGCTGTAGCAGGACTTCTGGTAGTATTTGGTGTATGGCTTCTGGATTACAAATTACATGTTGATGATCCCGTAGGTGCAGTTGCAGTACATTGCCTGAACGGTATCTGGGGTACCATCGCAACCGGTTTGTTCGCAACCACTTCCGCACCCGGTAACGACAGTATTGTAGGTCTGTTCTATGGCGGCGGATTTAAGCAGCTTGGTTTACAGCTGTTAGGTTTTGTAAGTGTAGCAGCATGGACTGCAGTAACCATTACCATTGCATTCCTGATCATCAAAGCAACTGTTGGCTTACGCGTATCTGAGGAAGAGGAAATTGTAGGCCTGGATTCCTGCGAGCATGGTCTTCCTTCCGCATATGCAGGCTTCAGCATTATGGATATTTCCAACACTATGACCATGGAGGTAAATGAAAATACCAGCCTTGGTGTAAGTGATTATGACGCAGCTTCCGCAACCATGAAGGAAGCAGCAGTAAAGGTAGAGACAGCTCCGGCAGCAATTCCCGCAACCGGAATCTACAAAGTAGTGGTTATTGCAAAGCTTGCCCGGTTCGAGGTTTTGAAGAAGGCACTGAACGATCTGGGTGTTACCGGTATGACCATGACACAGGTCATGGGCTGTGGCGTACAGAAGGGTGCCGGCGAGATGTATCGTGGAGTGGAAATGGATGCGACCCTGCTTCCCAAGGTGAAGGTAGAAGTCGTAGTCAGCAAGATCCCAGTAGCAACTGTGATCGAGGCTGCCAAGAAAGCTCTGTACACCGGCCATATCGGCGATGGCAAGATCTTCGTCTACAACGTTGATAAGGTAGTTAAGGTCCGTACCGGAGAAGAAGACTTCGCAGCATTACAAGATGTCGAATAAAGCTTCACGATATGCGAATGGCGTAAGGAGTGCGAGAGCGCATAGCGCGGAGCAATCCGTAGGCATTATGTTTCATAATAATTAATTAGCTTTTATCTAATCCCTCAATTTGGTATAGAGTGCTGTGCCCGGATGCTGCGACTCATCCGGGTGCAGACAAGGACCCCGGGTGCTTCCACCACCCGGGGGTTTTCCTGCCCTTGGATGTGGATAAGATTGCCCTCTTGAAAAGGTTCTGTGGAAATGATACTATCATCGTAGAAGTATAGATTTTCAAAGGGCATATTAATATGGAAGCAAATACAGAGATAACACAAAAGCAGACAGAAAATGTTATAGGGAAAGAGAACAAGATCGTAACGGGAGTCATCTG
>ENA-OURU01003747-OURU01003747.1-human-gut-metagenome-genome-assembly--contig:-NODE-3747-length-12023-cov-72.870488_pt1 | contig 12023 bp, 10 predicted proteins | sample MGYA00242137_ERZ509064 | MGnify/ENA primary metagenome ERZ509064 (study PRJEB26280, sample SAMEA2338777) | human gut metagenome | biome: human gut; feature: human-associated habitat; material: faeces...
GACTGACTAAAATTTATGCCTAAACAATAAAGCCCTCAGGTTTTTACGTTGACCCGAACAATCCCCCTGTAATCAGTGTCTCACAAGTAACGATAAAAAGGCTCACCCAACGATCGTATGCATAATATTTTGTTCTCATGCGCTATGTTTTTGTTTTTTATCCAAAATACCGTTGCAAAGTAATTAGATTTCCGTCAAATAATCAATGAAATAACAAAAAGTTTGACTGTATAGTGATAAATTATACAGCCATACTTCAAAAAATGTTCTCCGATTTTAAATTAGTGTTTCAATCTCAGATATGCTGGTCACATTTCTCTAAAGATATTCCAGATAAACAACGTGTTTCCGATAATGTATCGGCGCCACATCCGTTTCGGTTCTTTCAGCAGTCTGTACAACCATTCCAGACTATGTTCCTGCCACCACAGAGGAGCCCGTTCCATGGTGCCGGCAAAAAAGTCGAACACCGCACCGATGGTGCCGCAATGGCAGTGAATGTCCAGTTCATCCCAATGACGGTATGCCCACTTCTCCTGTTTGGGAGCCGTCATGCCAATCCACAGCAAGTCCGGATTAGCCCGGTTGATGGCTTCGATGATTGCCCGGTTCTCTTCCTCCGAGAATTCCGGCTTGTAGGGTGGGGAGTACGTTTCAATCCGGATGTTCGGGTAGACCGTTTTTGCTTTTTCCCGAATCAGATTCAGCACCTTTTCGCTACTTCCCATGAAGAAGCAGGTACCTCCCTTCTGGTTCAGCCGTTCCATCTCCATGGTAAACAAGTCCCATCCGGCAATACGTTCTGTCGGCTGGCTTTTTGCCTTCAGTTTCCGGCAAGCCATCACGATGCTTGCTCCGTCGGGAATCAGTGCATCCCCTTTCATCAGCGCTTCGGCAAAGAACACATCCTTCAGAGCCGTATTATAGGAGTGCGCATTGATGGTATTGATTAACAGTTTCCCTTCCGGAAGAGCCTCCAGCTCTTTCTTCGATTCAACGATTTTTATATCTTTTAGTTTCAGCATACGTTTGTGTGCGTTTATATGGATAATCCGTTGCCTGTGTACGATAATGTGACAAAACTATTACGATAGTTTTCTGTATCTTGCTGCGAATCCCCAGATTTCCATAAAGCAGACCAGCGGTACGATAAATCCCACTGCCATGGAAATATGGTCGGCTATGAACCCCATTAACAAGGGAGCCACTGCTCCTCCTACAATCGACATAATCAGATAAGAAGAAGCCTGTTTGGTTTGTGTGCCAACGTGGCGCAAAGATAAGGAAAAAATAGTAGGAAACATAATCGATTCACATAAAAAGCACAGTAACAGGAAATACCATCCCGCTCCGCCCGGCATCAGAATGACTGCCGCCATGCATACACAGGCACCAGCCGCACAAACGGCCAGCACTTTTTCTCCCTTCACAAAGCGCATCAGCCAGCTTCCGCCCATGCGTCCGGCCATGAACAGTCCCATGCCGCCGAACGACAGCCATACCGAAGCCTCCTGTGCCGAAACACCCGCATTTTCGGTGGCGTAGTTGATGAAAAAACTGTTGATGCCCGTCTGTGCGGCCACGTAAAGGAAAAGCGACAGCAGTCCCACCGTGAACGAGGTCGTTCTCCACAGCGATTTCCCGCTCGCTTCAGCCTGTCCGCTTTCAGCTTCCCGGCCTATTTCCGGCAGTTTCACCCGCGAAAAGAGGATGGCGATGCACAGCACCACCGTACCCAGCACTGCGTAAGGAGTAGTCACGTCACCTCCTCCGGCAAAGAGGAAGAAACCTCCTGCCAGCGGGCCGCAAATCCAGCCCAGCCCGTTGAACGACTGCGCCAGGTTGATACGCCGCTCACTGCCTTCCGGTTCGCCCAACACCGTGACATACGGGTTCGACGCTGTTTCCAGACAGGTCAGTCCGCAACCGATGACGAACAGTGCCAGCAGGAAAAACTCAAACGACTGAATCCGTCCTCCCGGGATGAACAGCAACGCCCCGATGCCATACAGCACCAGGCCCGTCAGCACCCCTGTGCGGTAGCCGAAGCGGCGGATAATCCGTCCCGCCGGCAGCGCCATGATAAAATACCCTCCGTACACCACCGCCTGAATCAGGGCCGAGCGTGTGCGGGTAATCTCCAGTGTATCTTGAAAATGTTTGTTCAGCACATCCAGAATACTGTGTGCCACTCCCCACAGAAAAAAGAGGGAAGTAATCAAAATAAAAGGAACCAGGAAACTCTTTCCGTCCCTGGTTCTTACTAATCCAATCTTTTCCATCTCAGCTTCTACTGATTTCCAGTCCCTTGTTCGATAAACTCATCTCCACGAAGCGTGCCCGTTCGTTCGGACGTTCCTCTGTCAGAATCCGGCGGATACGCACTGCCGCGTCCGGATCCTTGGCCACCATGTACAGGTAACCGCCGCCACCGGCACCCGGCAACTTATATCCCAGGCAGAGGTCGTCAATCCGCTCCGTCAAGGCCTGTACTGCCGCCGGATTCGTACCCTCATCCAGCAGCTGGTTCTGCTTCCAGGTCTTCCGTATCAGACGTCCCGTTTCCTCGAAATCATTTCGCAGGATGGCGTCGTACATATCCATGGCGTGACCCTTCATCTGTTCCAGCAGGTACAGGTGACGGTTCGAGTTCAGGAACATACCCTTCACAATCTCCGCCAGGATGCCCTTAGCCGTACGCGTAATGCCCGTGTAATACAGCAGATGGCACTTGCGGTACTCGTCGCTCGTGAACAGGTAATCCGGCAGCCAGCGCACCTTCGGTTCCTGGTGCCATCCCGGTTGCGTCTGCAGCAGCTTCACCCCGTGCAGCACACCTCCGTATTGATCCTGCCAACCGCCACCCGTGGTGAGCAACTGCTCCAATACCAGTGTACGGCTTCCGATGCCCTGCTTGTCCCAGTTCAGGCCGCAGAAATCATTCAGCGCCCCTAACACCGTAGCCGCCAGGATAGAGCTGGTACCCAGTCCCGAACCCGCCGGAATGGCTGACAGCAGCGTCACTTCAATACCCGTGCCGAACGCTTTCAGCTGTGCTTCCAGCGAAGCAAACCGTTCCATGGAGAAATCCGGATGGAACCCTGCCAGTACCAGTGCTGCCTTGGGAATAGAGAAAGGCGAACCCACCTTGTTGAAATGCTGCAGCTCCTCGTAGGTAGACACCACCTCCATGGCACCTAAATCGATTGAACGTAGTGTAATGCGGTACTCCTTCGACGGTTTCACGTACACCTGCAGCGGCGGCTGTCCGTTCAGCTCAATGGCCAGGTTCACCACATTTCCGCCCTCCATCAGGCTGTAGGGTGGGGTATCCGTCCATCCCCCTGCAATGTCGATACGCACCGGGCTGCGTCCCCACACAATCTGGTCCGCATACACCGACAACTTCGGCTGCTGGCGGTAATCCATCGTGCTGGTCAGTCCCTGGCGCATCAGGCCGAACGCCCGCGCCTCCAGTTCCTTCGCTTCCGGATTCCCCTCTAATTCTCGCACCTTCGCACGGAACATTGCATCGCTGATACGCTTCAGCAGGGAAGTCCCCTCCGGCAGTTCCTCCGGCAGGGCGATACCCCCTTTGGCAAACGCTTCCGCTGCCTCCTGCAAGTCCACCTGATAGAACACGCTCCGTTCCTGGTTCTTGGCCAGCAGGCTCCAGTTCTCCTTGCGGAACACCTCCCGTTGGGCAAACAGCCGTCGCAGGTTTGCATACGCCGAAATTTCGTCGGCTGATACCTTCCGTGCCTTCTGCCAGATAGCCCGTCCGGCTTCACCCTGTCCGCCGTCCGTCATCCATTGCAGCACCGTGCCCAATTCCTCTATCGAGTCCGTCACCGGGAAAATCGCAGCCGACTGTAAGTCCTCACAGCCCCGGATTTCGTCCGCTGTCAGACCTCTTTCCGCCAGCCATTCCGTTACCGGACGACCCAGATATGTTGTAGAAGCCTCTTTCAGGCTCCCCTTGAATTTATCGTTAAACCCGTACGGACGTGCGGCAAACTCCCGTTCACCCATCGGCACCACGTCGATGCACACCCCTTCCGGCACGTTCAGCGCCCAGTTGTTGCGCGGTACCCCCGTGATGATGTTCCGGCTATGCAGTGTCCAGTTCTTGCCCACGTGGCTGTTTTCCACCCACACCTCCGCGTTGTCCGCCGTCAGTGAGAATTCCATCTCCGCATTCTGCACGAACACCGCCGGATGCGGTTTCACCTTGTGGTGCATAATCGCCCGCTGGTCCGTCACGCAGTTCTGTACCGCCAGTGTCGACGAAATCATCTCCCGGCTCGTACCGTAGTGGTGGAACTCCCCGCCCGGCAGCGGCAGGATAGCCACCTTCAGGCTGTTCAGCTCCTCATCCACGATGCGCGGATGCGCCCCCAGTGCCAGTCCGAACTCCGAGTACATGTCGTAGAACTTCACGCCCCCGTCCTTGTCGGTAGAACGTTTCACCATCAGTTCGATGGCACGGTCACTCAGCAGCCAGATGCCGATGTCCATCAGGAACAGGTAATCCTGCATCAGCTGGCCCATTTCCTCCACGCTCGGTTTTTGCAGCATGAAGTCCAGCTTCTCCGGTTCCTTCCGCGACGACACGAACACCCCGTGGTTCTTCGCCAGTTCCGGGTCCACCCACAATCCGTAGCACACCACGTCCACATCCGGAATCTCCTGCAGCGGTTCCGTGGCACGGATGTACACGTCGCCGCTCGCAATCAGCGTACGAAGCCCTTCCGGCGCCCGTTCCATGATTTCCTCATACAGCGGCAGCTGCAGCGACAGCAAGTCCTGTGTGATGCGCTGTCCGCGTGCCCAGCGGAACACCGGTATCGGCGTCAATACCTTGCCCGACGGTGCATAGCCCGGCAGACGGCGGCTCTGTCCCCCTGCATGCAGCAGGATACGCTTCTCCCGTGCCAGCCAGTCGCTCAGTGCGGCATCCTTATCCTCTTCCTCCCGGCAAGCATTCAGCAGCCAGGCCGTACCACCTCCCGAACCCAGTTTCTTTCCCACCGGGTCCGATGTGCAGAACCACTCCTTGTGGTCCGCGTGCATAATATCGTGAAAACACTCCACCAGATTTGGTGGCAATGACAATAATTTTTTCATGTTGTCCAATTAATAATGAAGAATGAAGAATGAAGAATGAAGAATTAAGAATTAAGAATGAAGAATGAAGAATGATGACACTTACTCGTTTTTAATTATTCATTATTCACTCATTACAGCTTAAATATCCGCTTCATCAGCTTCCATTTCTCCTGCGAGGTAGCTCCCGGAGCAGCTTTCTGGAACTTCGCCATGTGCGCTTCCCATTCCGCCTGACGGGGCAGGGTAGCCAGCCGTGCATAATCCCGTTCCATGTCAAACTCATCCGTGGTATCCATAATCATGAACAGGCGGTTTCCGTCAATGTAAATCTGCATGTCCGTGATACCCACCTCGCGGATACCCGCTTTCACCTCTTCCCACACATGCGCATGTTCTGCTACGTAGGCTTCAATCAGCTCCTTGTCGTCATAAAGCTCCAGTGTCTGGCAATATCTTTTCATAATTTCATATTAAGTTTGACAGCAATGTGCTTATTTTAGGACTTTGAAGAATTTCTTTTAATCTAGCTATGAAACTATCCATATTCTCTAGGTCTTTATATTCTACTTCATTTACTTCATCTTTCAGATGGCATGGATAGATTTCGATGGGATTTTGTAACATGCTAAGTAATAAAAAACGAACACCCCCCATGTGAGTCGCAGTAATATAGAGTTGATAACAAAGGTCTTGCTCCGTTCGTCTTATCAAAGTTCTTAAATCTTTTTCAATCTCAAAGTTACTACCCTCAGAAATCTCTATATTTCCGACGATTTTCCCATTTGTATTTTCCGATAAGAAATTTGCTTGCTGCTGCAGAATATCCTTAGGAGTTTCTTCCCTTTTAGCAGTAATATCAGGCCATAAACTTTTACACATGGTATATATTTTTAGATGTTTATTCGAAATTTTAGTGGCAAATGATCTGAATAATCTTTGTTGTTAATAGAACCGTTTCTGTTTAATAAGCTATTCCCATCTATGGTTGTGATTATATCTAATTGTGAATCTTCAAAATAATCTATGAGTCCTTTTCTGATGAGAACCTGATCAAGTAAATGCCAGAATAATTCTACATTCAATGATCGTTGTAGGAAATAAGTTCCCGATACATTTCCTTTCCCATTGTCGCCATAAAATCCCCACATGGGATTATAAAAAAACTTGTACGCATCTCCGTCTACAATTCTTTCACCTTTTTTGGCTATGTCTTTTTCCATGACGGCATGCATTCCTTTTGTTTTTATCATTGGAGTCTCAAAAGGGTTTAAATTGAAGTCTCCGCATACTATAGATAAATTACTTTCTCCATGTCTGCTTTCGGTATCATCTATGAACTTTTTAATTTTTTCTATTCGTTCATTTTGTTCTGTAGAGTCATAGTTTTTTTTGTCATAAAAGTGGATTGGAAATAATAGAACTTCTTTTTCAAATATATCACTTTTTATTTTAAAAGCACCAATCCTTTTACCGCTTTCGTCGTATGTACTTATATCGATGTTATTTTTACTTATAATCACGATTTTTTTCCATACCAGACATTGAACTATCTTATAGGAATTACCGTTTCTTGAGTTAATGATATGTAATAGTTTTGCCGTATCTGCTTGATCCAGTTCTGCAAGCATACAAACATCAATATGCTCATTCTGTATTAGAATACTTATTTTATCAAATAAGAAACTTGTATTTTTTTTATTTATATTCCAGAAGAGAAAATTCATTTTATATGCTTTTATATGTGAAATCTGCTACTTTGACTAATAGTGCAGTTGTGTTTTTCTCCCATATCGAATTATCTTCTTTCCAATATAAAATATGATTTATATTTCCATTGGATATTTTTTGTTTTTTCTCTGTGCCTCTTTTGGAGTATATAGTAATCATGTCACCTTTATGGATTTCCATGTTGGGAAATATAAAAGATTTTCTGCAACCTTCATCTTTTGAGGTATTACAGAAAAGAATAAATGCCCAGCTGTTACAATCTTCTCTTACTTGCAATACAATGCGTTCTGCACTTATATCTTTTTTATCCAGTATATTTAATATCCCTATTTCCATATAAACTGATTATTTTATACACAAAGATACAAAATAAATGATTAGATTGATTGTTCTTTCCCGTTATTTCAGATAAGATGTATAATTTTTTTGTATGCAGCTTTTGTATATTTGTCAAGTGACCTTATGATGAAAAAAGTATCTGTATTTCAGTGGATTTGAAATGCAGATACTTTCTTTCTTTATTTTTACTTCTTGGTTATCTGCCCTTATACATCGAGTCATAATACTTCTGATAGTCACCGCTCGTCACGTTGTCCATCCATTCCTGGTTGTCCAGGTACCAGCGCACTGTCTTTTCGATGCCCTCTTCAAACTGCAGGCTCGGTTCCCAGCCCAGTTCCTTCTGCAGCTTCGTAGAGTCGATGGCATAACGCATGTCGTGGCCCAGGCGGTCGGTCACGTAGGTAATCAGGTCCATGTCTTCACCCTCCTTGCGGCCCAGCAGACGGTCTACCGTGTTGATTACCACCTTGATGATGTCAATGTTCTTCCACTCATTGAAACCGCCGATGTTATAGGTTTCTGCCGTCTTACCGTTGTGGAAAATCACGTCGATGGCCCGCGCATGGTCTTCCACATACAGCCAGTCGCGCACGTTTTCCCCCTTACCGTATACCGGCAGCGGCTTGCGGTGACGGATGTTGTTGATGAACAGCGGAATCAGTTTCTCCGGGAACTGATACGGCCCGTAGTTGTTCGAACAGTTCGTCACGATGGTCGGCATGCCGTACGTATCGTGGAACGCCCGCACAAAGTGGTCGCTGCTCGCCTTGCTGGCAGAGTAGGGGCTGTGCGGATTATACTTCGTATCCTCGTAGAAGAAATCCTTTCCGTATGCCAGGTGATGTTCCGACGACGAAGCCGTGGTAGTGAACGGCGGCTCGATACCTTCCGGATGCGTCATCTCTAGTGCCCCGTACACCTCGTCGGTAGAGATATGATAGAAACGCTTGCCCTCATACTTCTCCGGCAGACCTTCCCAGTACACCTTGGCCGCCTGCAGCAGAGACAGCGTACCCATCACGTTGGTGCGTGCAAAGGTAAACGGATCCTTGATGCTTCGGTCCACGTGGCTCTCTGCAGCCAGGTGAATGATACCATCTACGTGATACAGCTCCATCAGCTCCTGCATCTTCTCGTAGTCGCAGATGTCCGCCTTTACGAACACATAGTTCGGCAGGTTCTCAATGTCTTTCAGGTTCGCCAGGTTACCCGCATACGTCAGCTTATCCAGGTTGATGATACGGTATTCCGGATACTTGTTTACAAACAGGCGCACCACGTGGCTGCCAATAAATCCGGCACCGCCGGTAATCAGTATGTTACGTTTGAAAGTCTCCATAATGAAAAATGAATAATGAAGAATGAATAATGAAGAATGAAGAATGAAGAACGGTGCACGTACCCGTTTTTCATTATTCATTGTTAATTATTAACTGTAACTAGTCTCTTCTGAAAATATCGCGTGTATAAACTTTTTCCTTTACGTCATCCAGGCACGCATCGTAGCGGTTGGCAATGATGGCGTTGCTCTGCTTCTTGAAATCCTCCAGGTTGTTCACCACCTTTGAGCCGAAGAACGTAGTGCCGTCTTCCAAAGTCGGTTCATAGATGATGACCGTAGCACCCTTCGCCTTGATGCGCTTCATGACTCCCTGGATGCTGCTCTGGCGGAAATTGTCGCTGTTCGACTTCATGGTCAGGCGATATACCCCGATGACACACACCTTCTCCGCTTCCGGACTGTAATCCCCGCGGTTGTAATAATCGTAGTATCCCGCTTTCTTCAGCACCTGGTCCGCAATGAAATCCTTACGCGTGCGGTTACTCTCCACAATGGCCTGAATCAGGTTTTCCGGTACATCCTGGTAGTTGGCCAACAGCTGCTTGGTATCCTTCGGCAGACAGTAGCCCCCGTAGCCAAAAGAAGGATTGTTGTAATGCGAACCGATGCGCGGGTCCAGGCAGATACCCTGAATGATGGCCTGTGTGTTCAGTCCTTTCACCTCCGCATACGTATCCAGCTCGTTGAAGTAGCTTACACGCAGTGCCAGGTAAGTATTGGCAAACAGCTTCACCGCTTCTGCCTCTTTCAGTCCCATGAACAGCGTGTCGATGTCCGGTTTCAAGGCACCCTCCTGCAACAGCGCCGCAAATTCGTGCGCCTTTTCCTCCAGGTGTTCCCCGGCAATCGCCTGAATCGCCGCGTTCTCCTCGTCGCGTCCGTTAATCAGTTTTGGGAAGCCCACAATGATACGGCTGGGGTAGAGGTTGTCATACAGCGCCTTGCTCTCGCGCAAGAACTCCGGCGAGAACAGCAGGTTGAATTTCTTTCCTGCAAGGGCAGGAGTGGAGCGGAATTTCTCCGCATACTTCACATACAGGCTGCGGCAGTAACCCACCGGAATGGTACTCTTGATCACCATTACCGCATCGGGGTTTACCTCCAGCACCAGGTCAATTACCTCCTCTACGTGCGACGTGTCGAAATAATTCTTCACCGGGTCGTAGTTGGTGGGAGCGGCAATCACTACGAAATCTGCATTCCGGTAAGCCGAAGCTCCGTCCAGTGTAGCCGTCAGGTTCAGTTCCTTTTCCGCTAAATACTTTTCGATGTATTCATCCTGAATCGGGCTGATACGGTGATTGATTTTTTCTACTTTTTCAGGAATCACGTCTACAGCCGTTACCTGATGATGCTGGGCCAGCAGTGTGGCTATGGATAAACCTACGTAGCCTGTGCCGGCTACAGCGATGGTATAATTTTTCATATTATTGGGTGCTTGTTCTTTTCCTGAGTATTTCTCTTACAAATATAGAGAAAAATTTAGCTTATATGCTTTTTCAGTTCAGTATGGATAAGAATTTTTATAGGTGCAATTCATATCTGAAATTCATCAGTAATCTGATGGTCTCTATGTTACCTTCTATAGGAATAGATATTTCTGGACTAACAATCAATTCCATTACTTTAAAGTCGAGTCCTGCTTTGATACGTTTTTCACACACTCTGTATTCTGGGTAACTTGTAAACTCTCCTCTTAATGATATTGCTTTGTGAAAAGCAAAAGAAAGCCCAGCTCTGAAAGCCGTATCATAACCATATGATGTGTCATAATGAGGACGTATGCCGCCGAACATATTACACCATGAGAGTAAAGGATATTTCACTTCAGCCATACCACCCATCATCTTATACATGCCTCCATAGTGTATCCCCCCATAAAGACATCCATTATATTTAAACTTTTGTACATTCCCCTTATATCCTGCATATCCGTTTATTACCTGGTTTTTCAGTTTGGTAACAAATACACTGTGTTCCACCATTACATACCAGTTCCATTTATCCTGATATCCGATTCTTGCATATTCATTGTCCCTCACTCCAAATAATACAGCTTTTTGTGCGAGTACGTTTATACTACAGGTAGTGATAAGTATGGCTATCAAAAAAGAAAATTTTATTTTCATAATACCTCACACAATTTAGAAGAAAGCAAATCATATCCTTTTGAGTTTAGGTGTATACCGTCTACCGTATATTCAGGATTCATCTCCCCGTTATAGAGAAAATCTTCTGCTACATTTAAAAATATGCAATTCCTTTGACTTTTTAGTTTACTTTCAATACATTTATTTATTTCATGTATAATTTTATAATTGAATCCATCTTTAGGTAGAATAGAAATACATACAATGCGTTTACATGTAAACCCATTAACCAGTTCTATATATTTTTCAGAAAATTCTTCTGCATACTTTGTATCATTAGACGTGATTAAATCATTTGTTCCAATAAGTAGCACCACGATAGCCTCTTTATCATTAACTTTGATATTGTTACAGTCCTCCATTCTGTATCCGTCCACACCACGATTCTCAGTATTCAGAAAAGGTATATACTTCTCTGTGTCCCAATTCCTTATCAATGAGTCACCGATGAAAATTAGTTTTTTAGATGAATCATTACTGCATCCGGGAAGAAAGAGAAGCAAGCAAATAAATACACCCTTCCATTCATTAAAATTTCTGGGAAATATCAATTTTCTTACCCTTTCCATTTTATATATAGTTACTGATACTAAATATGCTATACCTATCGTAAGTATGAGAGAAATCAATCCCCATATTTTCGTATGGGGTATGACTAATTCCAATGCATTATAAATAAACACATGTGTAAGGTATATTGGTAAAGAATAATTACCGATAGCTCTAAGCCATTTCATTTTCAGTATAGGTAATATGGAAAGGATAAACATAAATCCTGTTATAGGCATAAGCATGATTCCATATCCAATGTGGTTGTGAAAATATAAATAAGAAAGTACAATAAATGTCGCCGCCCCAATGTATTTTGTCCATTCTCTCCATTGAAGCAAGCTTGTCGTCAGAATTCCATATACGAAAAATTTAGTTGCCGTAAAGATTCCGAAAGGCAGATGATTTCTCATCCATTCCGCTTCTACCCATGAGAGGAAGAAAGTCATTAGTGACAAGGTGATAAACAAATATTTTATCCATTTATTATTGTCACTTGTCGTTTTTAGGATACTAAAAGTACAGAATGTAGGCAGGAACCATAAAAAAAGGACCCCAACATTTTGTTTCAGAAGTTTTTGACTGCCTATGATGAACGCTGATAACAATCCACTCATATCTGGATGTTTTCCTTCTAAAACAGTAAATACTCCAAGAGAAAACACAAAGAATATTATATAAGGAATCCAATTTCTATATATAATATTTCCTATAGTCTTTGTGGTTAATTCTTTTTTGTTGTCATACAGTAAGCATTCGGTAAACCACGTATTTTTGTCTCCAACTTCCATCATTAACTTTAC
>ENA-OURU01003761-OURU01003761.1-human-gut-metagenome-genome-assembly--contig:-NODE-3761-length-11993-cov-3.840007_pt1 | contig 11993 bp, 12 predicted proteins | sample MGYA00242137_ERZ509064 | MGnify/ENA primary metagenome ERZ509064 (study PRJEB26280, sample SAMEA2338777) | human gut metagenome | biome: human gut; feature: human-associated habitat; material: faeces...
GAACTGGATGTTGGCGTTCGGATCCAGCTGACCGGTGGCGGAAAAATGCTCCACCGCCCGGACACGCTCTTCCAGCGCAGGGCCACGCTCCAGCACAATAGGCCGATAGCCGGCCCGGGCCAGCGCCAGAGCAGCAAACAGACCCGCCGGGCCCAGACCGCACACCACCGGGCGGCCACCCAGCGGTGTTTTTGCAATAACCGGCCGAAATTCTACCTGCTTGGATATAGCAACGCAGGGCGCGGCCCCGGCCAAGGCCGGTTCCGCACCCTCGTTTTTCAAGGTGATGGCGATGGTATACACCAGCACGGGCTTGCCGTGCCGGGCATCCACCGAAAGTTTTGCCACCCCCGCGCTGGCCACCTGACTTTCAGGCAGGCGCAGGGTTTTTAAGGCCATGGCTTTGGCCTGCTGTTCGGGCTGGGGCACATTCAGCCCCACCCGAAGCCCTCGTATCAACAGCATCTTTTCTGATCAGCTCCCGGAATCTACTGTGATGGAACACTCTACCGAATAGCTGCCCACCGCAAAGATGGTGCTGGAAGAGGGTACCGAAATGGAGACCGACAGGCTCTCCGTGCCTTCAACCACCTGACTCTGGCTCATGTCCACCGTAGCCACCACGCTGCTGGGCGAAAGTTCTTCCAGCTCGTCCTCGGGGCCAATCAGGGTCACATTCGCCACCCGGGTGTCATTCACCTTTACGCTGTAACCATCCGGTGTGTTGATGGTGCGGATGTTCGCCACGTTCAGCGTCCGGCTGGCAAGGCCGGTGGTGTCAAAGCTCAGGGTTATGGTTTTCACATTATCCTTGCTTTCCACACCCTTGGGCAGGTTCACGTTCAGGCTGTAAGACTTATCCATCTCGAAGGTGGACAGGTCAAAATCGCTTACCGCCAGCTCGGTCAGGGACTCCAGGGCCTCGGGCTTGCCGCTCACCACCATGGTCTCCTGAGACAGGCTGTACTTCAGAGTGTTCAGATCAAAGCCCTCCGGCACGTTGATGAAGTTCACCACCAGCGGCAGTTCCTTGGTCTGGTAAATATTAATGGTCACATCCACCACCGTGGTGTCCATGGTGGTATATTGCAGGCTCAGGGCCTCACCTTCTGCGTCCTGTGCCTCCAGTGTGACTGTCTTGATCTTGCTTTCCGACATGTTTTCCAGATCGGAGCTGGGCTCCACCCGGGCAACAATCCGGTCAATCCGGTCCACCTCGCTGGCAGGGCCGCTTACCGTCACCATACTGGGAGAAGCCACCGTTCCCTGCAGCTTATAACCGTCGGCAATGGTCAGGTCGCTGGCCTGCACCTGGACGGTAAAGGTTTTTTCCTCCACAGAGTCGAACACAACGGTAACGCGTTCGTCCTTGTTCACAGAGGCTTTCACCTGGCTGGCGCTGTCCCGCACCAGAACCCGCAGGGGCAGGGTTACTTCACCGGGCCCGTTCACCGAGGAATAATCCGGATAAACCACGAAATCCTCGGCCTTCAGGCCACTCAGATCGTAGCCGTTGCCCTCCAGTTTCAGGGAGACGTTTTTCTGGGGGTTGTTCACGATGTCCAGCCCCTTGCTGGTGTAGCTGGTGGAATTGTAGGTAAAATCCACCGGCACATTGTAAATCGTTGTGCTCTGGTTGGGATTGATCACCATGGTAACCACCATCCACAGTGCCACCGCCAGCAGAATGGACAGGGGGATGGAAAAACGCCGGTCGTCCAGCAGAGACTTATCTTTGTCCTTTTTCATTCTTTTTTCTCCAGAAAGAAGATTTTTTAGGAGTTTCCTGCTGCTCGGGCGGAACCAGCTCCTCCTGCAGCATATTGAACAGATTCTGGCGATCCAGCCGGCGGATCAGTACGCCGTTTCTTGCCAGCGAAATGATGCCGGTCTCCTCGCTGACCACCACCACCACGGCATCGGAGTTTTCGCTCATGCCCAGCGCGGCCCGGTGGCGGGTGCCCATATCCTTGCCGATCTCCAGATTATCCGAAAGAGGCAGCACGCAGCCCGCCGCCTTCAGCATACCGTCGCGCACCACCACTGCACCGTCGTGCAGGGGGGTACCCTCATAGAAGATGGTGCCCAGCATCTCACGGTTCACATCACCGTTCAGTGGGGTACCGGTTCGGATGATTTCAGACAGATTGGTGTTGCGCTCCAGTACAATCAGCGCGCCGGTGTTTGTGTCGGACAATTGCTCCGCCGCGTCGCAGATGGCCAGGCAGGCATTCTGCCACTGGGCCCGCAGGCCCGGATCCATCCGACGGCTGCGCAGCAGCTTGGACGCCCACTTGTCTGTGCGGCCCATCTGCTCCAGCGCCCGGCGCAGTTCCGGCTGGAACAATACCACCAGCGCCAGAATGCCGACCTGCAGCACACTGTTCATGACCCACATCACGGTGCGCAGCCCCAGAATATAGGCCAGCGCATACACCGCGACCACAACCACTGCGCCCTTGGCCAGCTGAGCCGCCCGGGTCTTGCGGATCACCGCCAGCAGCTCATAGATCACAAAGGCGACGATGGCGATATCCAGAATATTCTGCGGCTGCAGCCAGATGGACATCAGATTGCCCACAAACTGGCTGATCTCAAACCCATTCGCCACAAAAAAACCTCCTGTGCATGCCGCCGCAGCTTTCCTTGCCCGGCGGCACAGCGTTTCGTAATTTCATGCTATCCTTTTTGCCGGCTTCAAAGCCTTCCACGGCTTTACAGGCAACCGGCAATGCTCCGTGAAAAGAGCGGGCTTCTTACAGATTTTCGCCCGCCCCGGTCACGCCATACTTCAGCATGATACCGTTTTTAGTATAGCACACGCCTGCAGGCTTGAAAACCTTTTTTTACCTGCCGCTCAGCGGGTGATCAGTGCCACCGCATGCACCGCGATGCCCTGCCCAGCTCCGGTAAAGCCCAGCTTTTCCTCGGTGGTGGCCTTCACACTCACCTGCTCCTCAGTGATACCAAACGCCTGTGCCAGATTGCGGCGCATGGCAGGAATATGGGGTGCCAGCTTGGGTGCCTGGCACAGGATGGTGGAGTCGATGTTTTCGATCTTCCAGCCCTGCTGGGCCATCAGCCGGGCCACATGACGGGCCAGCTCCAGGCTGTCCGCCCCTTTATAGGCAGGGTCGGTATCCGGGAAATGCTTGCCGATGTCACCCAGAGCGGCCGCACCCAGCACCGCATCCATCACCGCATGGGCCAGCACATCCGCGTCGGAATGGCCCAGCAGACCTTTTTCGTAGGGGATGTCCACCCCGCCCAGAATCAGCCGGCGGCCCTCTACCAGCTTATGTACGTCGTATCCATGACCAATGCGCATGCTCGCCTCTCCTTTCAGATCCTCCGGTGTGGTGATTTTATAGTTGGCGTAGTCGCCTGCGGTCAGCACCACCGGTCGGCCGGCCTTCTCGAACAGCTGGCAGTCGTCGGTAATGGAATCGTCCGCCGCCTGTGCCAGCAGCTCCAGATACTGCGCCCGGTCAAAGCACTGGGGCGTTTGCACCGCGAACAGACTCTCGCGGGGAGGTGTGGATTTCACCCGGCCGTCCTCCGCCTGCTTGATCGTATCCTTCACCGGTACTGCCGGGGCTGCTGCACCGGTGGCAGCGGCCGCATGCAGCGCCTGGGTGATCACGGCCTCGCTCACAAAAGGGCGGGCTGCATCGTGGATGGCCACCAGCTCGCCGGTGGCAGCGTTCACCCCATTGCGCACACTGATGGCCCGGGTCTCTCCCCCGCGCACCAGAGTTACCGGCTTTTCACACCCCGCAGCTGCCTTTTGGGCGGGGCCATCGTTTTCACCGGTCACCAGCACGATGTCCTGCACCAGCGGGTGACGGTCGAAGGCCCGCAGGCTCAGCTCCAGCACGGTGCCGCCGGAAAGACGACAGGCCAGTTTGTCAAAGCCCATCCGGCGGGAAGAGCCGGCGGCCACGATCACAGCAGTTACGGTTTTGTTCATGCTCGGGTGCCTCCTGATGCAAAACCTTCCGCTCTGGCAGAAGATTCCGCTTTCATTCTTTGTAACAGATTCATTATATCGTATCCTGCTCCAAAAATCCACAAAATGTATACAGTGTGCGCACAAAAAGCAGCCGTTCCGGCGCTGCGCACCGGAACGGCCCCTGCTCGCTGTTCTTTTCTTTTCACTCAGGCCTGACGCTGCTTTTTGTCCAGCCGCATCCGGTCGCTGATCATGGCTACAAATTCCGAATTGGTGGGCTTGCCCCGCAGATTGTGGATGGTGTAGCCGAAATAGCTGTTCAATGTATCCACATCGCCCCGGTCCCAGGCCACCTCAATTGCATGGCGGATGGCCCGCTCCACCCGGCTGGCCGTGGTACCGTTCTGTTTGGCAATTTCCGGATAAAGCCGCTTGGTCACCGCGTTGATGTAGTCCTGATCCTCCATGGTCAGCAGAATGGCATCCCGCAAAAACTGGTAACCCTTGATGTGGGCAGGCACCCCAATCTGATGCAGGATCTCGCTGACCCGCACCTCGTCGCTGCCTGTGCCGATCTGCCGGTGCACCGGCGCTTTGCCCAGCGCCTTCAGCGCCCGGCCGGCCAGAATCTGCTCATCAAAGGGGCGCACATAGTAAAAGGCAAACCCGCTTTCCAGCAGCTCCTGCTCCGCCTCCTCGTTCTGGAACGGGCCGGTGGCGAAAAAGACCGCGGTGCCGCCCTGCGCTTCGTACCGCTGCTTCACGGCCAGCGCATCCAGGCCGGGCATGAATACCTCCAGCAGAACAGCACGGGGCCGGCATTCCAGCAGCTTTTCCAGCACCTGTGCGCCGTCCCGCGGGCAGACGGTCACTTCCAGGCCGCGGCTTTCCAGCGCTGAAACGCAGGCTGCGGTAGCTTCGCCCAGATCGGTCATCAAAAATTTCATGGTCTCCATTGTTGCTTCCTCCTGTTTTTACATCCGTTTTGCGGGTGGTTTCGCTGTGTTGTCTCAACAATGGGAATTTTACCATATATTTCCAGCCATTGCAATACTAAATTCCAGTTTTTACCATCTTTTGGAAAAGTTTTCCTCCTCCATTCCAGCAAATTTTGCTCCGGGTCTTTCAAAGCAGCCAGAAGATGACAGTAATCCTAACGGATCAGGCTGCATTGGATTTGCCTTGCGTCGCCAATATATCCGCTGTTTCCAGCATGGTCTGGGCAAAAATCCCATAGCCCCGGGTGGGGTCGTTCACCAGCACATGGGTTACTGCGCCCACCAGCTTGCCATCCTGTTCGATGGGGCTGCCGCTCATGCCCTGCACGATGCCGCCGGTACTGCTCAGCAGCTGAGGGTCGGTCACGCGAATTACCATGTTCCGGTTGGGATCCTCCTGACTGAGCGACACCCGCTCGATCTCCACATCATACCACCGGGGTGTCGTGCCCTCCAGCGTGGTGAGAATCCGGGCCGGGCCGCAGCGCACCTGCTGCGCCTGTGCCACGATCATATCCTGCCCACTGTGCAGACCCCGGATGCTGCCGTAAACACCGGTGGCTCCATTGGCCAGAATATCGCCCATGGCGATCTGGCTGGTAAACCGGCCTTTCAGCTCGCCGGGCACGCCAGCCTCCCCTTTTTCATAGCCGGTAATGGTCACGGGGGCAATCTCGCCGCTGCGCAGCGCGATGCTCTGGCCGGTGTCCGCGTCGCTGATGGGGTGGCCCAGGCCGCCGTACATCCCGGTGGAATTGTCCACAAAGGTGAGCGTACCGATGCCCGCCGAGGAATCCCGCACCCACATACCCGCTCGCCAGGTACCGCTTTCTTCGTCCTGCATCGGCTCCAACGTGGTGGTGCGCCGCTCTTCGCCCCGCTGGTAAATCACCTCCACCGGGCGGCCGGCGGCCTCCTGCAAAGCATCGGCCACATCCTGATTGCCATGGGTGGCGATTCCATCAATGGAAAGAATGCGGTCGCCTATTTTGAGCCCGGCGCTTTTGGCCGGATTGGCGCCCCCGCCCGGAGCCGGAAGATCGGTAAAGCCCACTACGGTTGCCCCTTCCGCAAACATCTTGATGCCGAAGGGAGTGCCGCACACGGTCACCGCACGCTGATCCACCGCCACCGCGCGCACTGTTTTGACCGGGATGCGCCCCAGAATGCTCAGCGTAACATTATAACTGCCGCCTGCCGGCACAGAGCCGGCCTGGGCTGCACCGCTTTGCTGCATGGGCTGAAGCCAGGGCATTTGGGCAAACCGCAGGGTCTGGCCCTGCTCCACCAGAAAGGTATCGGGCAGCTGCGTATACAAATATCCCCACCCGCACGCAAACAGCGCACCGGCTGCCAAAATGGCAGCCAATCCGCGCCGAATCCAGTAAATCATATGCGCAAACGCTCCTTTGCAAGATGGTCTTATTGCTCAGTATGCGCAGATTGGGACGATTTCATGTAAAACAGTGCCACAGGGCAAACCGCACTGGCTTTTCATTGACAAGTTCCTCGGGATTTTGTTATAATATGGGACACATGCGGATATGGCGGAATTGGCAGACGCGCTGGTTTTAGGGTCCAGTGTCCACGACGTGCAGGTTCAAGTCCTGTTATCCGCACCACGTCGGAATGGACTACGCTCCATTCAAAAAGCCCCGGTCGGTTGACCGGGGCTTTTCTCTTTTATTTTGTCCTCTTTGTTTTCAGCAAATGGTTCACACTTTCAAACCCATTCGGATATGAGCCCGTGGAGGTGATGAACCATCCACGCTTATTCCATATCTTTCGCCTTCATCCCGGCAAGCTCCTTTTTCTTCGCGGCTTCGTGGCCTTCCGCCCACATTAAGAAAAAAGTCAGCGTGGGAAAAACAATGGTTTTCCAGTCCTCCGCCCAGTTTACCCTGCCCCGAAAGAATGCCATCGCCAAAAGAACGAGCCACCCCAGCGGGATAATTCCACCCACATACCAGTATCTGGGCGGGCGGCGGCTGGCCCAGTAATGAAATACAAAAATTGCAAGAGCAATCACAAGCAAAATCGCCACTTTCATTCCGCTTTCCTCCTTACAGGTCTTTCGCTCTCATATACTCTATTTCTTTCTGCTGCATTTTCTGATATTTATCTCGCCCTGTTCCCCAGTCCCCAAAGAATACCGTATTCAGGATGACAAACGGAAAAACATACCGCAGTTCCAGAGGAACAGCACCGCTGGCAAAAACCCAGACCGATCCCGCAAGAATCAGGCCCGGAATAATCCCACCCCACAGGGGATTTTTCATCTTTGTACACAAAAGATACTCCGCCACCATCAAGACCAGAGCAATGGCAAAGCCTGCAAGCAGTTCCAGAACCGTTCCGTCAATCATTTTTACCTCTTCCTTTCCTTACAGATCTTCTGTTTACAATCCTTTCAATTTTTCTGCACATCTGTGCTCCTATCACCCTGTCAGCGAAGGTCACCTGTCCAAAAATCAGTATCTGGCGGCGTCCCAATCTTCCATACACTTCAAAAGGCCGCTGTCAACGATCGTGAAAGCCCAATGTTGCATCCGTTATTCTCTTTTCTCCTGTTTATACTTATCAATGATGAGCTTTGCTGTTTCCAGATCAATTCGAGAATCTACCGCCAGACCTTTAATAAAGGTGGTGAAGGGTTCCTCTTCCTTTTGGTCACCCAATTCAATTTTCTGAATCAATTTATCCAGCCGAAGGCGAACGGTTGGATAAGATACCTCGTACAGCCGGGCAATTTCTTTCAGCGATCCGGATTTCAGAACAAAATTCTTCAAAAATGCAATGTCCTCCGGCTCCAGCGCAAGAATCCACTGTGGAATTTTATCAATCTCCATTTCAATTTCCCTTTCGCTTTGTATTTAACTATATTCAATATAACATAAATAATGTTAAAGTCAATAGGAAGCTATTTTTTCTTTTCTTTAAAGCAGAAAGAGCAGGGAACCATCTTGTCCCCTGCTCTTCACAGCTCATCCAAATGCTAAGCAACCCATCCAGGTTTGGTACTATCCTGCAATTGCAAACCAGGCCAGCAGTGCAAGCCCAACCATTCCTGCGCCGATTGCAACCCAGAGATACGGCTTTTCTCCATGCTGGTCATATTTGTAAAACAGACTGGCCGCAGCCCCGACAAACAGCAGAGCCAGACTGCCCTTCCATGCCGGGTTTCCCTTAACAAGACACAGAATGGTCAGAATCTGGGTGGCGGCTGTCATAAATTCCAGCGCAGTGATTTTGGAACGGGCATCAACCTCCTGGTTCCACTGTTCCTTTATTGGGCAAGTGCTCTGCGGATTCTCACCGTTTTCCCTGTTCATTTCCGGATTCATCTCATTCGCTCCTCTCCAGAACCTTTTTCCTGTAGCTTACTCCATAGTATCACTGCCACATTTCAATTTCAATTCGCCTGTGGTAGAATAAAATCAATAAAAGGAGATGAGCTTTTGTGAACAGGCTTCTATTCCGGTTGATCCCCCGCAACACAAACAACCAAAATGGGAAATCTATTGGTACGTCTGTTTTGCGGCCATTTTTGCCCTGTGCTTTTCTGCCTTTCCGGCAGTGTACGCGCAGGGCTTTTCTGTTTTTTATCCCGTTGAGGCGTTGCGCAGGCCAGAAATGATTGTAACGAAGTTATGCCTGATTGATTTCATCATAGAGACTTATGCGAAAGGGGGACCTTCAAATGCCCGATTCCAAAGAGCCGCGCCGCAATTCCCCGGCACATCCCGTGGATACTTCTTCAAATCCAGAATCAGAAGCCTGTAACAGCAACTCGGTCTACCAGACAGCAAAACGGGCTGCCGCCCGCCGGTGCCGCTGGCTTTGCTGGTTGCGCTTGTATTCTGTCTGGCCATGTTCAGCCAGACTGCCGAGTTCCGGTGGCTGCTCGGGGCCCTTACCTGCCCTCTCGTATTGATCGTCCTTCTGGTTATACTGCAATGGAGTGCCCTTCGCCGACACTGGGTTTGCCCACAGTGCGGGCATCCACTTCCTCTGCTTCGAGACGCTCTGCTCGTTCAGATCAAATATACCGCCTGCTGTCCTCACTGCGGGTACAACCTGGAATCGGCTGCACCGGCGGGGCAGACACAGCCGGAAGAAGCCGCCGGAACCTCGCCTTCCCCTGCATCCGAAGGAACCTTCCACCCTGAACTGACCGTGATGTCTCTTCCCGTGCCGGCCAGCCCCTGGCCCACCCGAATCTGCGGCACAGCCGGTTTGGTGGCGGCCGTGCTGATTCTTCTTGCAAGCTGGAAAACCGGCAACATCGGTCCTTTTTTCTGGAAGCCAATTGCTGCCGTGGTCTGTCTGCTGATGGCCCTGATGCTGCTTTTCTGCCGTCCGTCCCGCCTGCCAGAATCCATTCATCCCACGGTGATGGTGCGGGAATGCCGCTGGGTGGTCTGGTTTGCTATTCCCATGTGGCTGATCGGCATCATCACCGTCCTTGCCGGAGCAGCAGCCCCGCAGCCGGATGGGAACACTGTCGCCCTCGTACTTCTTGTCGGTGTGTTATTCTCCCCTTTGGGAGTCTGGTGCCTTCTTGACCATCACAACCGCGCTCTGTATCTCTGGGAGGAAAATTCCGCAACCCGTTTGGCATACAGCGATCTTTTTGGCCGCCTGCGCTGCTTTGATGCCGGTCAGATTGTATCCGTTCGGCTGACCGTCAACAAGTCTGTTCACCTGCTGGACGCAAACGGCAACAAGCTGGCCGCCGTGGAAACCATGATGCCCGGTTTCAACAATCTGCAGAACTGGCTGAAGGAGCGGGGCCAGATGCCGGTACCGACGCCCGCCATGAAAAAGGCAACAGCAACCAGAAACCGCTCCGCACCGGAACCCCTTTGCTGGAAAGAAGAATACCGTACCCGCTGGCACAATCATCTGAATGAGATTCGCTTCGGGATGTGGGGCACCGTGGTCCTGCTTGGACTGGGCGGAATTCTTCCGGCCGCTCTGTATCTGAAAGGTGTTCTCTCTTTCATGCCCATGATCTGGCTGATCACTCTCGCCCCACTTCCCTTTTTCGTAATCTGTTTTCGTTTTTCTCCGGTGCTGCTGTTTGAGGAACGCGCCAAACCCGCTACGGACGAATGGCGCGCCATGCACATCAAGGCCCCCTTTGTTATTCTGCTCTGGTTCACTTTGCCTTACATTGGGCAGGTTTATTTCCTCTGGTCTCGCTGGATTATGCAGGTGGCAGAGCCCGGTCTGGCGTGGGGCATTCAGAGTGTGCTTCTGGCCGCTCTGCTGATTGCCCTGTTCGCACGGCTCACCCCTCGCCGTTTGCGTCAGGAATCCGTCATGCTGGTGGGGCTCCTGCTTATCTTCTTTTCCACCACGTTTGTATACGGGGCCAATCTGATGCTCAGCGGGCCGGTTGTCCATTCCCCGTTGGTGATTCTGGGCAGCCACGCCGCAGACCCCACGGACGACGAAGACCTCTCCACCCTGACCGTACAGCTGGCAGACGGCAGCGAAACAACGCTGAATGTACTCGACAATACCTACAAGGCCGCGCTGTCCGGTGAAGAGCTGGTGCTCTGCCAGCGGGAAAGCCCGCTGGGAATCGTTTTTGTGGGGATTCATCGACCAGACACACACAGGTGACGGGTGTCCTCTTCCCCTTTGGCTGCGGGTATGGTAGAATGTTGAGAAATGCAAAAAGCAGGAGATTCAACTATGGAACCAAATGCAGCCAAAACCGGACGCAGACAGCACGCCCTTCTTCAGGTGCTTGCAAACAACAAGGGCAACCCCCGCACCCTGATTCTGATCGAGCCGCTGTGGGGGATCCCCTATAACCTGATCACGCCCTTTGCCACCCTTTATATGTATACCCTTGGTGTGACCGATGTGCAGATCGGACTGATTCTGTCGGTGACCATGGTGGTGCAGGTAATCATCGCCTTTCTGGGCGGCATTCTGACCGACAAGCTGGGCCGGAAATTCACCACCATGCTGGGGGACTTTTTCGGCTGGGCAATCGCCTGCCTCGTGTGGGCAGTATCGCAGAATTTCTGGATGTTTCTGGCTGCGGCGGTGCTCAACTGTTTTGAGCAGGTAAACCAGACGGCCTGGTTCTGCCTGCTTATCGAGGACGCCAACCCCGGCGATCTGGTGGAAATCTACACCTGGGTGACCATCGGTGGGCTGGTGGCAGTGTTTTTTGCCCCTCTTTCCGGCCTGTTCGTGAATGCCTACTCCATCGTACCGGTGGTGCGGGTGCTGTATTTCCTGTTTGCCCTCACCATGGTGGCCAAAACGCTGATTACCTTCCGTTTTTGCCATGAAACCGGGCAGGGCCGCATCCGGCGGGAACAGACACGGGGTGTTTCCGTACTGCAGATGCTGGGGGATTACCGCCAGCTGATCCCCAGTCTGCTGCGCAGTCCCGGTCTTGTAAAGGCGATGGCCGTTTCCGTGATTCTGTACATCACCACCATGATCAACAACAGCTTTTTCAGCCTGTATGTAACCCAGCGGCTGGGGCTTTCGGAAAACTTTCTGGCCCTGTTCCCCATTCTGAACGCCTCGGTGATGCTGATCTTCATGGTAGGCCTGCAGCATCGGCTGCACTTTGAGCGGTTCCGGATGCCGCTTTGGATCGGGCTGACCCTTTACGGCGCGGGCGCACTGGTGCTGATTCTTGCACCATTGGGCAGTTTAACTGCGGTTCTTCTGTATGTATTTCTTACTGCCGTGGGCGCCGCACTGGTGAACCCGCGCAAGGATGCGCTGCTCCAACTGAATCTGGATGCGCAGGAACGGGCCCGGATGAACGCCCTGATCATTGCTTCCACGGTGGCGCTCTCCTCTCCCTTCGGCTATCTGGCAGGGCTGCTTTCCAGCCTGGACCGTCGCCTGCCCTTCGTGTTCAGCTTTCTGCTGTTCGCCGCCGCCATGCTGGTGGTGGCCCGTATCCGGGAGCCACAGGTCACCGAACAGCCGGAATAAGCCTTCGATTACAGTCAAAACCACCGGCTGAGCCGGTGGCTTGAGTAAGCCCTAGAAGGGCATAA
>ENA-OURU01003764-OURU01003764.1-human-gut-metagenome-genome-assembly--contig:-NODE-3764-length-11987-cov-5.523550_pt1 | contig 11987 bp, 9 predicted proteins | sample MGYA00242137_ERZ509064 | MGnify/ENA primary metagenome ERZ509064 (study PRJEB26280, sample SAMEA2338777) | human gut metagenome | biome: human gut; feature: human-associated habitat; material: faeces...
GCGCCGTCGGCAGCGGGAGCCTTGTAGCTCTTCTTCCACTCCTCGTCACGCAGGTACTTCACCAGCTGGACAGCCTCAGTGGTACCAACGATGACGCTCCAGTCAGGCAGCTTGTCCTGGATCTCGCCCTTCATGACGGCCACCTTGCCGGGGATGATCAGAGCGCGGCTCTTGATCTTGTTGTTGATGTCGAACTCATCGAAGAACTTCTTGATGGAGGAGCTGGAGAACTTGCCGGCGGCCCAGGCGGTCAGAACGGACATACCGGAGGCGTCGGTGATCAGCAGGTTCACAGGCATCTTGGAGCGCTCCAGCTCGCCGGACACCAGGAAGTAGGTCAGAGCGAAGTCCACGGTCAGGCAGCAGGGGCTGTTCTCGTCGGCACCGTTGATGGGATAGATGCCGGGGGCCACCTTCATGGGCTTCTGAGGATCGGTGAAGATGTTCTGACGCAGGCCGTAGAGAGGCAGAGCCTTGGCGTAGGTCATCTCGGAGCAGACCACGATGGAGCCGTACTTGCAGGTGAACAGGCTCAGCAGAGCAGCCTCCAGGTGGGCATTGCCGCCCGCCAGAGCGGCCACGTTGACGATGGAGGGATAGCCGAAGGAACGGTCGCCGTCCTTCAGAGCAGCCCGGCGGATCTCAACAGCGCCGGCATAGGCGTCCTTGATGGAGGCGGTGCCCACATCCAGGATCAGGTTCTTGTTGCCGGCAGCTTCCAGCTTCTCCACGGTGGCGTGGAGCTCTTCCAGGTTCGCACCCCGGACGCCCAGCAGCACCTTGGCCTCGGTGGCCACAGCGCTCATGTCGGCGTAGTTGGAGGCGTCAGCGCCGTCCAGGATGAAATCGGTACCCTTGAGAGCCTCAACAGCAGCCTTGGCGGCAGCCACGTCGGTGCAGCTGAGAACCAGGGGACGGCCCAGAGCCTTGGCCTTGTTCACCAGGGCCACATAGTCGTCGGCAGACTTGTCGGCGCTGTGGTTGACGAACACCATCTCCACATACATCCGCTCGCTGATACGCTCATAGTCCACCTTGGGGATGGAGGCGATCACAGCGTCCTGCTTGGCCTCGTCCATGCAGTCGCACAGGGCCACAGCGTACAGCGTCTTGGAGACCAGGGTCTTCTCGTGACGGGAGAGGACGGTCTCGCCGCCCAGGCTCAGCTCGCCGACCTTGAAGGTCTTCATCGGAGGTGCAGTGGCCTCGGACAGAGTGGACAGAGCCTCAGCGGACATGTGGGGGCACTTCTCAATGGGGAGGGCACCAGAGGCAACCTTCATGGCGAAGGCCATGCAGGTGGGGTTACCGCAGTCCTTGCAGTTGGTTTTGGGGGTAAGCTTAAAGATGTCAAGACCTTTCAATGCCATTGTTCGGGCCCTCCTTACATCAGCGCAGCAACCAGCTGCGCAACGGTCTTAATGGATTCGGGGTGCTTGAGGATGACGGCGTCGCTGCCGTAAGCCAGGCAGGCGGCGGCGGTCTCCACTTCCATGTCGATGCCACGCTCCTCCTGGCAGCCCCACTCGGGGACATCGCTCTCGGGGGCGGTAGCTTCCTTCACACCCCAGGTCTCCACGCCCACAGGGGTGATGATGGGCATCTGGAGGGTGGCGTCGTTCTGGCTGAGGGCGGCGGCCTTTACGCGCTCCAGAGTGGAGACCACATACTCAAAGCCGTAGCCGGCGGCAGCGGAGCCAACGTTCATAGCCACATTGTGACCATCCACACCCATCTGGGTGATGAGGACGTTGAGCTGCTTGGCCAGGTTGATATCCACGGCGGACTCAGCGCCCACCTTCTGACCATAGGCAAGGCCCGCACCGGCGGCAATGCCCTTGTAGTTCTCTTCCTTGGCGGAGAGGACCAGGATGTTCTTGCCCTGGAGAGCCTCAGACACCTTGGCGAAGAGGTCGGCATCCTTCTCGGCGTTCTTGCAGCCAGCCACCACGATGGGCTTGTCAACGACCTCGGCCACAGCCTTGGCATCGGCCACGCAGTCCTCAACGGACTTGTTGGCGCCGTTGGGGTCAGCCAGATCGAAACGGATGCACACGAAGTCCGCATGCTCCAGGGAAGCGGCCTTGGCAGCCCGCTGGGCCAGGGTGTCGCAGCCGGCGTAGAATTCCTTCAGACCCTCGCAGGGCTGCTCGGGATCGTCGGAAACATCGATGCCGATCTTGGGGGCATTGGCAATGGGGGCGTCGAAGGTATAGAGGTTGTAGACGTTCTGACCGCCCAAAGTGACGGCCTTGTCGCCGGTACCCAGCGTCAGCTCATTGATCTTGGCGCCGAATACCTGGGGCTTTTTGACAAACGGCATATTGGTATACTCCCTTCATGATGTTTGTGTTTGTCTGTATGAAAAGCAAAGAGTTTGTTAGGCTCTCAGAGGGCCAGCTGGTCAAAGATCCGGTGGACCGCCTGCTTGACGGGGCTGTCCGCAGGCACAGTGACGCTGGGCTTGCCCTCCGCGTCGTACTCATAGACTGTGTCGTCGTGGGGCACCACGCCCATGAGATGGAGGTGATACTTCTCGATCTCCTCCCGGACGCCATCGTTCAGCTGGCCGCCGGGGGCACGGTTGATGATGAGGCCGACCTCCTTGGCGCCCAGCTTCAGCTCGTCGATCATCTCGCTGAGGCGGCCGGCGGCCTGCACGCCGCGGCGGGAGCAGTCGCTGACCAGGAGGATGGTATCCACCTTGGGCAGGATGCCGCGGCTGAGGTGCTCAAGGCCCGCCTCGTTGTCCACGACGATATAGCGGTAGTTCTGGGCGTACTTGGCCACCTGAGTGGAGAGCAGGCCGTTGACGAAGCAGTAGCAGCCCTTGCCCTGGGTACGGCCCATGACCAGCAGGTCATAGTCGTCAGCCTCAGTGAGAGCATCGCTGAACTGCATCTCAGCGTAATCCGCCTTGCTCATACCGGCGGGGATGGGATTTTTGGCCGACATCTCCGCCTGGGCGATCTCCTCACGGATCTCTCCCAGGGTGCTGTGGACCTCCACACCCAGGACTTCATTCAGATTGGAATTGGCGTCGGCATCCACGGCCAGGACAGGACCATTTTTCTTCTGGCAGAGATACTCGATGAGCATGCCGCAGATCGTGGTCTTGCCCACGCCGCCTTTGCCGGCCAGCGCGATGGTTTGTGCCATAGTTGTTGTTCTCCTTTTGGGGTATCCCCCGAGCCGGGGCGGATCAGTGGGCTCCGGCTCGGGGATACGGCCTGTTGATCAGATGAGATCGATGATGCCGGACTCCTTGACGATCCGGGCCACATCGTCGTACTTGTTGAGGGCATAGAGGTGGATACCGTCGATGCCGCAGGCGCGGTACTCGTCGATCTGCTTGATGGTGTACTCGATACCGGCCTCCTTGAAATCGGCCTTCTTCTGAGCGGCAGCAGCGTCGAAGGGCTCCTTGTCGAAGGGGTTGGGGAAGATCCAGTGCTTGGAGATGATCTCGCACAGGGCGCGGGGCATGACGCAGCCGTTGCGGCTGAGAGCCATGTTGATGGTAGCGGCCTGATCCAGGATGGGCATGATACCCACGTCCACAGGCAGCCAGATGCCGGCGTCACGGATGGCGTCCAGCCAGTAGCGGAACTGATCCATATCCCAGCACAGCTGAGTCATGATGTAGTCAGCGCCGTTGTCCTGCTTCTGCTTCAGGAAGGAGATATCGGCCTCCAGGCTGCGGCAGGCAATGTGGCCCTCGGGGGAACCAGCCACGGCGATGCAGAACTTGTCACCGAACTCCTGGCGGACAAACTTCACCAGCTCAGTGGCATAGTGCAGGTCGCCGCCGGTGCCGGTCCAGCCGAAGGGCAGGTCGCCGCGCAGAGCCAGCATGTGGTTGATGCCGTGATCCAGATAGTTCTGCAGCTGCTCCTTGATGCCTTCCTTGGTGTTGCCGATGCAGGTGAAGTGGGTGACGGGAGTGCACTTGCCGTCCTTCTTGATCTTGTCCAGAACCTCCAGGTTCTTGCCGACGTTGGTACCGCCGGCACCGTAGGTGCAGGAGATATAGTCAGGGTTCAGGGTGTACAGCTGCTCCAGCACACCACCCTCACCGCAGAGCTTCTCCATGCCCACATCGGTCTTGGGGGGAAAGACCTCAAAGGAAAAAGCAGCTCTCTCTTCGAAAATTTCAGAAACGCGCATAGTCTGATCCTCCATATTTTTTTATGGTTATTTGAATAAGCGGCACCGCCGCTGTGGGGCGACAAAGTAAGTCCCGGCGGATCAGGCCGGGGTGGGGGGCGGATTCATTCCGCCCGAGGAAGTAAGATGGCCAGGGTTCCCATTTGACCGAAGGTCAAATGGGAGTAAAGGAGTAGCGCTTGAGAAGCCCGGCGGTGTCGGTGTGATAGATCACCGTACCGTCGGAGAGCTCCTCCTTTTCAATAGAGGCGCGGGGCTCCAGATCCCGGACATAGGCATCGGTGTCCTCCACCGATACCTCCCGGAAATCCACGTCCCGCATCTGATTGTTGCTGCACTGATTGAAGATCTCGCAGCAGAGCTCATACGTACGCATGAGACGCACCTCCGTTACTCTGCGGCCACGATCACCGTGCCGGCGGTAAGGTCGGCGGACACCAGGTGGCCGGTAATGGTGGTCACAGCCCCCATCACGTCCACAAAGGTCAGCTGATCGCCGTCAGCCTTGATGCTGGCGACAAAGCGGCAGAGGATATTGTCATCCTGCTTTTCGTTCTTGTAGATAGTGGAAAGACACATGGGAAACGCTCCTTTAGGGTTTTACTTTTTCAGCAGCTCCAGAGCGGCGGAGAGATAGCCGTTGCCCTGATCAAAGGATTCCACAGCGTGGAGCAGCTGGTGCTCCACCTCACCGGAAAACTGCTTGGCCAGGTCGCTGAGCTCAGCGGCGTGGTGAATATTGTGATCGAGCATGTACTGCAGCAGGGCCACCGCCTGTTCTCCGCTGACGTTCTCCCCGCCGTGGGTGTGGGTATGAACGTGGTCATGAGTGTGCTCATGATCGTGGTCATGGCTGTGGGTGGGATGTTCGTGGTCAAAGTGCTCCATACAGACTCCTCCAAGCTAATATTGACATAAATTTAACCAAGTACACTATACCGCAATTTTGTCAAGTTTGCAAGGGACAAGCGCATAATATTTCGAGTTTTTTTCAAGTTTTTAGTGGCAAAGTCAACACAGGAAAAATAAGAGAAAAAAAGAATAAAAATGGTAAAAAATCTGCGCCGCAGACCGTGTTCAGGCCTGCGGCGCAGATAGGGTGAGAGAGATGAAAAATCAATCCACTTTGGGCAGCTTGCTGAGGGCGGCGGCAATGTCCTCATCGGTGGGGATATAGTCGCTCATGTCGCCGTCGTTGAACTTCTGGTAGGCATAGAGATCGAAATAGCCGGTACCGGTCAGGCCGAAGAGGATCGTCTTTTCCTCGCCGGTCTCCTTGCACTTGAGGGCCTCGTCAATAGCCACCCGGATGGCGTGGCTGCTCTCCGGGGCGGGGAGGATGCCCTCTACCCGGGCAAAGGCCTCAGCGGCTTCAAAGACCTTGGTCTGCTCTACGCTGGTGGCCTCCATATAGCCATCGTGGTAGAGCTGGGAAAGGGTGGTGCTCATGCCGTGATACCGCAAGCCGCCGGCGTGGTTGGCGGAGGGGATGAAGCCGGAGCCCAGGGTGTACATCTTGGCCAGCGGGCACACAGCGCCGGTGTCGCAGAAGTCATAGGCGTACTTGCCCCGGGTGAGGCTGGGGCAGGAGGCGGGCTCCACGGCGATGAAACGGTAATCCGCCTCACCCCGGAGCTTCTCGCCCATGAAGGGAGCGATGAGGCCGCCCAGGTTGCTGCCGCCGCCGGCACAGCCAATGATGATGTCGGGCTTTACGCCGTATTTGTCCAGAGCGGTCTTTGCTTCCAGGCCGATAACGCTCTGATGGAGGACCACCTGGTTGAGCACGCTGCCCAGCACATAGCGGTAGCCGGGAGTGGAGGTGGCTGCCTCCACAGCCTCGCTGATGGCGCAGCCCAGAGAGCCGGTGGTGCCGGGATGCTCCGCCAGGATCTTCCGGCCCACGGCGGTAGTTTCAGAGGGGGAGGGGGTGACGCTGGCACCGTAGGTCCGCATGACCTCCCGGCGGAAGGGCTTCTGCTCGTAGGAGCACTTCACCATGAAGACGTCGAGGTCGACGCCGTAATGGTCGGCCGCCTCGGAAAGCGCGGTGCCCCACTGGCCGGCACCGGTCTCGGTCGTGATCTTGTCGAGGCCTTGCTCCTGGGCGTAGTAGGCCTGGGCGAGCGCCGAGTTGAGCTTGTGCGAGCCGGAGGTGTTGTTGCCCTCGAACTTGTAGTAGATCTTCGCTGGGGTGTTGAGGTAGCGCTCGAGGTTGTAGGCGCGGCACAACGGGGAGGGACGGTACACCTTGTACATCTCCTGCACGCCCTCGGGGATGTCGAAGTACGCCGTCTCGTCGTCGAGCTCCTGGTCCACGAGCTTATCGCAGAACACCGGGGCGATGTCGTCATGCTCGGCGATCTTGCCGTTGGGCAGGCGCATGGGCTCGGGCGGCTCGGGCATGTCCGCGCGCAGGTTGTACCATTGCGTCGGAATCTGCTCCTCGCGAAGGTAGAGCCTGTAGGGAATCTCCTCGGTCTGCTTCTTGTTTGCGTCTGCCATGGTCTTATCCTCTCTTTCCTTCGGACTTTCGTCCACGTTCCTGCCTTGCCAATCGTTCTCGCGCATCTCATGTTTGGGAAATAAAAAAGGCCCCCGGATTACCGAGGGCCTTCAAGGTATGTGATGAGAAGCGTGAAGTCCGATAACCCGATTACGATATTCGACTACGCCACCACCAAGCACCGGCAAACGCCTGCGCGTTGGCAAAAATGCTATGTGCGTGTACGTAGCTCACATTCGTCCTTTCGGGTTGCGCCGTACGGTAGCACAAAACGAAGTAATCAATGTTGGAATGTCCAGATTTTGCAGTGAAAAGAGGAAAAAATTACTGGCGAACGGTAGAAAATTAATAGTGAACGGTTATTTTTGCTATATACTGGTTCATGAAAATAGGCATGCACGCGATTCTGCGCGGGAAGGAGCTCGCCATGTGCTCGGGAATTAGGTTCACCGATGATAAGGGCAACATGTACTTCGCCCGCAACCTCGATTGGAACTGCGGCTATGGCCAGAAGGTCACCGTGACTCCCCGCGGCTACGAGCGCCGATACGCCTTCGGGGTCGAGTCGCGGCAGGATTACGCGGTCATCGGGCCGTGCATCGTGATCGGAGGCGTTCCGCTCTACTTCGATTGCGCAAACGAGAAGGGCCTCGCCATCGCCGGGCTCAACTTTCCCGGCTACGCCCAGTTCGAGGCAGATGCCGTCGAGGGTAAGACCACCCTCGCGGCATACGAGTTCCCCCTGTGGGTAGCCAGCAACTTCGCCACGGTGGACGAGGTGGAAGAGGCGCTGGCCGATGTGGCCATCGTCGCCAAGCCCGTGAACGACCAGTTTCCGGTCGCGCTTCTCCATTACCTCATCGGTGACAAGGACCGTTCCATCGTGGTCGAGTACATGGCCGATGGCATGCATGTCCATCACGACGACGTCGACGTACTCACCAACCAGCCCACCTTCGACTGGCATGTCGAGCACCTGCGCAGCTACATGAACCTGAGCCCGGAATACGTCGCTGACGTTCAGTGGGGCAAGCAAAAGCTCGCACCTTACGGGAGCGGCGGGCAGCTCGTGGGGCTGCCCGGCTCGAGCTATTCGCCCGATCGCTTCGTGAGGGTCGCCTACCTGAACAGCCACTACCCGCAGAAGTCCGGGGAGGCGGATAACGTCTCCAGGATGTTCCACACGCTCGCAGGCGTCGCGATGATCGACGGCGAGGCGAAGATGGAGAACGGCGAGTTCGAGACGACGGTCTATACCGGCGGCATCTCCATGGCAACGAAGACGTACTACATGAACACCTACGAGAACCCAGCCATCGAGGCCTATCCCATGGACAAGGCTGACCTCGACGGTTCGGAGTTGTACGTCTTCGCCTAGGAAGATGCGCCGTAAACATAGGGACGCCCGTCCACTTGACCGGACGGGCGTCCCTCGTCTGCAAATCGATGGACTCTAGCTCTCGTCGTCTTTCGGCATCCACTTGCGCATGATGGCGACGAGCGACTCGATTTCCATGGGCTTTGCCATGTGGTCGTTCATACCCACCGAATGCGCGTGCTTGACGTCCTCGGCAAAGGCGTCGGCCGAAAGCGCGATGATGGGGATGCGAGCCAGGTCCGGCCTGTCTATCGAGGCCGCACGGATGGCCGTCGTCGCCTCGTAGCCGTTCATCACCGGCATCTGGATGTCCATGAACACGAAGTCGTAGTAGCCCGGCTCGTGCTCGAGCAGCATGTCGACCGCCACCTGGCCGTTCTCGGCATGTTCGACCTCTGCGCCGGTGAGACCGATTATCTCCTGGCCGATGGCGGTTGCCATGATGTTGTCTTCGGTCAGCAGGACGCGGTAGCCGTCGAAGGCGCACTCCTCGAGCATCGCCTTGGGATCGGCCTGCTCGGCGACCTCGCCGCTGAGGAGCTCCTTCATCACCTGGATGAGACGCGAGCGGAACAGGGGCTTGGAGATGAAGGCGTCGACGCCTATCTCGCGTGCCTCCTGTTCAATCATGGACCAGTCGTAACCGGAGAGAATGATGATGGGCGGAGCCTGCTTGACCCTCTCGCGAATCTCCTTGGCGACTTCGAGGCCGCTCATGCCGGGCATGCGCCAGTCGAGGATGACCGCCTTGAAGGGGTCGTCCGATGCATCGGCATCGACCACGGCCTGCACGCCCGCCGGTCCGGACATCTCGAAGTTGGCTCGCATGCCGATGTCCTCGAGCAATGCGCAGGCCCCCTCGCAGGCGACGTCGTCGTCATCGACCACGAGCACCCTGATGTCCTTGAGGTCGCTGAGGTCGACTGCCGCACCGTCACGGAGCTTGAGGTGCACCGTCACGGTGAACGTGGTGCCCTTGCCCAACTCGGAGTCGACGTCGACCGTGCCGTTCATCAGGCTGACGACGCTCTTGACGATCGCCATGCCCAGGCCCGTGCCCTCGATGCCGGTGGTGCGTGAATCGTTGGCACGCGTGAAGGGCTCGAAGATGGTCTCCATAAACTCCTTGCTCATGCCGCAGCCCGTGTCCGAGAACACGAACTCGTAGCAGCCGCTGTCGTGTACGCGGCTCGGCAGCTCGGAGATGCGCATGGAGATGCTGCCGCCCTCGGGCGTGAACTTGATCGCGTTGCCCATGATGTTCACGAAGACCTGCTGCAGGCGCGTGAGATCGCCGATGACGTGCTCGTGCTTGATGTCGACGACGTCAACGCGCAGGTCGAGGTTCTTGGCGACGATTTGGGGATTGACGATGGTCAGGAGCTTTTCGATGGAGTCGGAAAGCTCGAACTCCTCGTCCGTGAGTCCGATGGAGCCCGATTCGATCTTGGCCATGTCGAGGACCTCGTTGATGAGGCCGAGCAGGTGATGGCTCGCCGAGGAGATGTTGGCGAGGCATTCGCGCACGCGCTCGGGGTCGTCGGTGTGCATGCTCGCGATGGCCGTGAGGCCCATGATGGAGTTCATGGGCGTGCGTATGTCATGGCTCATGGAATTGAGGAAGTCGCTCTTGGCCTGCGATGCGTGCTCGGCGGCCTGGAACGCGTCCTCGAGGGCCTGGCGCGATGCGAGCTCGGCGGCCTTCTGCTCCGTGACGTCCTGGATGGTGACGAGTATGTCGGTGGGAAGCGCGCTGGCGTCACGGGCGATGCAGAGCGTGGAGACCTGCAGCCATCGCTCCTCGTCGCCTCGCATGACACGATACTCGCACTGGAGGTAGGGGATGCCGGGCAGGAGATGCTCACGTAGCGTCTCGATGTCGTTCAGCTCGCAGAGGCGTTCGATGTCGCTGTCGTTTGCCACGTCCTTCCAGTACGAGCGCAAATCGCTGAACTTGCCGTCCGTGGGAAGGGAGTCGTCCAACCCCTCGCGCTTGAGGTACTCGTAGCTGTCGTTCACGAGGTCGATGGCGAGCAAGCGGCTGAACAGGTTCGTGGAGGCGTCAATGATGCGTGTCGCCTCCTGGCGTTCGAGCAGCAGGCGATCCTTCTGCTTGCGTGATTGGAACACGAGCACGACGATGAAGAGCAGGCAGGCAACGACGACGCCCGCAACGAGGATGATGCCCGCCGCATTGGCGGACGACACCATCTTTGCCGTGACGGATTCGGGGAAGATGCGCAGGATCATCCAATCCGATGAGGCGAGCTGGGCAACGTATACGCTGCCCTCGCCAGATGAGGCGTTATAGCTGAAGTTGAACGAGGAACTCTGGGCGAGGGATTGCGCGAGCTCTTCGGGGGTGATGCCCTTGAGCGAATCGCTGAGCTTCGAGTCGAGTACCGAGTAGTCGATCTCGTCGCTCATGCTCGACTTCGCCAGGACGTTGCCGTCACGATCGCAGAGGTAGGTGGCGGTCTCGACGCCGAAGAAGCTCGTGCTCATGTACTGCGCCATCGTCGCCTCGTTGTAGACGCAGGCAAAGACGGCAACGGGCGTCCCCTCGTAGAGGATGGGGGCGTAGAACGCGATGATGCGATGCTCGTTGAAGGCGGCGTTCTCGACGGCGCAGATGCCGCTCTCGCCCTGCATGCCCTTGATGTAGTACTCGCGGCTGCTCACTTCTTCGGTGCGGCCGTCGATGTTGTGCCCTATGCCATCGGCGGTGATGAGAAAGGCATAGTTGAACTGGGTCGAGTTGATCATCTGAAGAGCCGTGTTCGGGTCGACGCTGGGGCTGGTCAGGGTCTGCCCGTACACCTTGGCCGCCGTTTCGACCGTGGCAAGGCCGTTGTTGAGCAAGTCGTTGACGCGTCGCGAGGTCTGTTCGGTCGTGCCTTCGAGGTAGTCGGCGTTTTGCTGCGTGATGCGCTCCGTGTTGACGTTCATGAATATCAGGAGCGCGGCGATCACGATGACGATTGCCGCACATGCGGCAAGGATCCTGTTGCGCCTGATGTTGAGTGACTTGTCGATGCTCTTCATATGCTGTGACCCAGCCTTTCAGGTGGTGGGGTACCATTCTGGTCATTATCCTTCATCCGGCGGCTGTGGTCGAGAGCTTTTCACGCAAGCGAACGTCCTTTTCACCCAAAGGGCATGCCCGCCGCAGGCGCCGTTTATGTCCACCAGCATGGGAGAGAGACGACTTTACAGAGACTTTACATTCCCCTTACGCCGTCCGTACATTGCCTCCGTAGACTTCACCTTGCAGTAGACATTAGGGGAGAGGGACGTAGGTGGACGTCAACGAGATAATGAAGGTCGTCTTGGGCCTTGCGGGAGGTCTGGCGATCTTTCTGTACGGCATGAACACGATGAGCGGCAGCTTGCAGGAGGCGGCAGGCAAGCGAATGCGTTCCATCCTCGCCGCCGTGACGAAGAATCCGGTCATGGGCGTTCTGGCCGGCGCGTTTGCCACCGCCGTGTTGCAAAGCTCGAGCGCCACGACGGTCATGGTCATCGGATTCGTGAGCGCGAGGCTCATGGGCCTTCGGCAGGCGATTCCCATCGTCATGGGCGCGAACATCGGAACGACCATCACGGCGCAGATCATCGCGTTCAAGCTCTCGGATTACATCTTGCTGTTCGTCGCGGTGGGCTTTCTCGTCATGACGCTTGCCAGAGGCGAGCGGATGAAGCTGTCGGGACGGGCGATATTCGGCTTTGGCCTGCTCTTCGTCGGCATAGAGACCATGGGGTCGGTCATGAAGCCCCTGGCGGAGAGCCCCGTCTTCACGGAGATGATCGCCCAGGTCGCGGGCGTGCCCGTTCTCGGCGTCCTCGTGGGCACGGTGATGACGCTCGTCGTGCAGAGCTCGAGCGCGACCATCGCCGTGCTGCAGAACTTCGCCGCGCAGCCAGGTGCCGACGGAG
>ENA-OURU01003769-OURU01003769.1-human-gut-metagenome-genome-assembly--contig:-NODE-3769-length-11971-cov-2.561430_pt1 | contig 11971 bp, 10 predicted proteins | sample MGYA00242137_ERZ509064 | MGnify/ENA primary metagenome ERZ509064 (study PRJEB26280, sample SAMEA2338777) | human gut metagenome | biome: human gut; feature: human-associated habitat; material: faeces...
TGATTCACCAGAAATGGATGAACGAACGGGATGCGCTTCTTTCCTCCGCAGACGAGATCACAGCGGTATTAAATCGGCATCATGCTTTTGCGTCACAAGCAGATGAGACATTGCTGGACGCTGCCCTGCAATGGTATCGGCAGAACTTTGACGCATCATTTGGCGGTTTCGGGGGCGCACCGAAGTTTCCCACGCCGCACAATCTTCTGTTCCTGATGCAGCAATTTAAAAAGCATGGGAACAGCCAAGACTTAAACATGGCGGAAATAACCCTTCAGAAGATGTATGCCGGTGGGTTATTTGATCATATCGGATACGGTTTCTGCCGATATTCCACAGACCGCTATTATCTGATACCCCACTTTGAGAAAATGCTATATGATAACGCTCTGCTGATTATCGTCTACTGCAAAGCCTATGAACTCACGGGACGGCCATTTTATCTGGAAGTTGCGCAAAAGACAGCATCCTATGTTCTTTCTGAAATGACTTCTCCAAACGGAGGCTTTTACAGCGCCCAGGATGCGGACAGCGATGGCGAGGAAGGTAAATACTATGTATTTACCCCGGAGGAAACCATCGGGCTGCTGGGGCAAGCCGATGGCGCCGCTTTTTGTGAACGGTTCGGCATTACAAAAGCGGGGAACTTTAAGGGCAAGAGCATTCCCAATCTTCTCCATGCAAAAGACCTGACGGATGAGCGCTTCGACCCATTTCTGCCAGCGCTGCGGGAATACAGGCGGGGACGCACCCATCTGCATACCGACGACAAAATTTTGACCGCATGGAATGCGCTCATGATTGCTGCGTTGTGCCGACTGCACCGGTGCAGTCGGAATCCCAGATATCTGGAAGCTGCAAAAGAGGCTCAAGGTTTTATAGAAAACAGCCTGCGCAATCATGATACTCTTTATGTAAGCGTTCGAGACGACAAGCTGGGGGAGCACGGTTTTCTGGATGATTACGCAAGCTATATTTTTGCCCTGCTTTCTCTGTATGATGCCACGCTTGAAAGCACATTTCTTTATCGTGCAGTACAGTTAACCAGGGAAACTGTCCTCCAATATTACGATTCGGAGCATGGCGGCTTTTATCTCAGCGGAACAGAGAACGAAACACTGCTTTTTCGCCCGAAGGAGTGTTATGACGGGGCAATTCCCAGCGGCAACTCCCTCATGGCCTATATTCTTGTACGCCTGAATGCGTTGCTTCCGGAGCAGAGCATGGAGAACATCCTGAACAAACAGCTTGACTATATGGCAGGAGAGGCGGAACAATATCCTGCTGGGTTTTCTGCGTTTTTAATGGCGCTGTCGGATTTTTTAGAACCTCCGGTTCTGATCACTGTGGTTCCAAACGGGGAAGACTTGAGCGACCTTCCATTTTTGCTTCCTTCTGACGCCATAGTCAAGGTTTTGGAGCGCCCATCGGAAGGATATAAGCTGTTGAACGAAGAAGCCACTTTCTATGTATGCCGGAATCAGTCCTGTCTGCCACCGATGAATAAACGGCAGCTAATAGCAGAGATACTGAAGCGAGATCAAAGTTAGGAGTTATTTGTATGGATACCAAACTGTCTTCCGAGTTTGCGGACGATGAAGCGGTACCTTTCACGAAACTGCTTGATCCCCTGCGTGGGCATGAAAAATAAGCATTTACGAACTATATATATTGGAGAACCCTATTTATAACCCGACTTCCGAGTTGCAAATAGGGTTCTCAATTACCTTCGGAGTTTTTGACTAAAGTTCTTTTTACAGTAAAAGCGGATCATCGAACTGCCCGGATATCTTGTATGGGAAATCGTCTGCGGTCTCCTTGGGAGCGCTTGCGCGAGAATTTATTGTCTGCCTGCGCTTTCATCGCGAAGCGGCCTGTCGAAGCCGTTTTCGGGTCAGCGTTTATCGTTTCGGCCCGTTGCCGTCACAGCGCTGCTACCCAGGCCGCTGGACCTCTCAGCCCTCGCGGGCAGTTAACTCCTGCTCCGTATATCCATATGACGGCTAACATTCTGATTGAGCATGACAGCAACTTGGAAACTTCCTGACGAGTTCTCCCTTAAACTGCTATCAAAGTGAGCAGCTCCGAATCGTGAGACGATAGTTTGCACGGCTTTCCTGCCAAACATGGGGCGTTGATCTCGTCCAAACAGCTATACCGTCCCTAGCAGGCTGAACGCAGAAGGAACAGCAGGCGGTCTCTTGATGCTGACTCCTGCGGTTCTCGTATGCTCTGTAGAGGTTGAATTGCTCCAGATCGAAGCAATACATCTCATCAATTCTCTCCTCGCTCATGCCATCTTTTCTGTACTATGACGCCTTGCGTTTCCACTCGGCATCGAATTCTTTCTTTTCCTTGGCGTAGTTGTATGCCATTAAAATGACCTCCTGTCTTGATTGATTCAGAATCAGGACAGGAGGTTATGGGTGCTTATCAGTGGTCTATCTATTTGCCACGCTTATGACTAATATTAATGCGATTATTCTTAAGCTATGTACTCTCAAACCGGTTTGGCCGAGCGAACATTCAAAGCCGCCTTTATTTATCTTGCGGGCTATCTCGTAGGCGTCTGCCACTGCGGTTCGGATATTTCCGACCTGTTTGCCGTCGCCGACCTCGAACACCTCGATGCCGGAGTACATGAGCTCCTCACGCAGGCTGTGGTTGGGCTTGAGTCCGATGCAGAATACCACGTCGTCCGCCGGGACGGTGGTCTGCACGCCGTTTGCGTCCTTTGCGCTTCCATATTTTCTCCTCCTTTAGAGTTTTGTTGATGGGATTGGTACAGGTCCTGCGTTAATCAATAGCGCAAATGGTACATACCTATTGATTGACGCACTTGCACAATTACGACTTATTTCATTGAGCGATCTAATCCGCGTCACACATCAGTTGTCGCCACTACCCTCGCCGGAACCCCAGCGGTTATGGTATTGGCTGGTACGTAGAGGGTAACTACCGCGCCTGCGGCGACGACGGCGCTGTCGCCTATGGTGACTCCGCCTAACATCGTGACATTTGCGCCGAGCCAGACGTTGCGGCCGGGTTTGATGGGGTTAGGAACCAGTATCTTCATCCGCACGACAGGGTTACGGTCACGTCGCCGCTGCCGAGAGCCTCTTCCCAGTTTTCGAGGTCATCCACGCGGGCGAGGCGGGTATAGCTCCATGAGTTGGAGCCGTAGAACATGACTATCTGATCGCCCTGATAGAGCACGATGTCGCCCGCCGAGGTTGTTGTCTGCCTGTTGTCGGCCGGAAGGCTCGCACCGAGGGAGCCAACCTTCTCAAAGCCACCGTAGTCGCGGAGATTCAGCGTCAGAGGCAGCATGTCTGCAAGCGCGCGGGCCGCCTCATTGTTTTCAAGCGTGGCCGTAAAGCTCGTGCCATTGACCGTGATGTTTATCCTGTTCACTGTGTTTTCCTCCTCGGGTAAGAGTTCATCATAATTTCCACCCGTCTCCGGCGTGGGCGCAGGCGCTGCAGTCGGCGTGGGTGACGGGCTTTCAGTGGCCGTGGGCGTGTTATCCGGCTCATCGGATGACGCTGCCGGCGCTGCCGTCGGGGTGGACTTAGTCTGCTCAGGCAGAGAGCTTTCGGGGGGATCGTGCCAGCTGGCGTATCCACTGTCGTGCCACAGGCAGTAAGGCTCAGCGTCAATATCATAAGCGCTATAATAAGCGCAGCAGTTCTTTTCACTGTTCTCATGTTCATCGTGCGGTGTTTCCCGTGACAATCTTGCTGTCCGCTCCGGGGATGTCGCGGATTATCTCGCCCACGGCGGGCACACAGATGTGGCCCGCGAGCGGATTTTTAATGCTGACCACGGGCGTGGTTATTGTTGCCTCCACCTCGCTGCGCTCGAAGGCGAGATCGGTGTCTATCATGCGACAGTTGACGAGCCGGAGCCCCTTGCAGTAGCAGAGCGGCTGCGTACCAATTATCGTGCAGTTCTCAAAGGTTACGTTCTCGCAGTACCATGCGAGGTACTCGCCCTTGACCACGCTGTTTCTGACCGTAACGTTCTTCGCGTGCCAGAAGGCATCCTTGGTGTCAAAACTGCAGTTTTCGAATGTGGAGTTTTCGATATACTGGAAGGAATACTTGCCATTGAGCGTGACGTTGCGGAAAATAAGGTCATTGGAACGCATCATGAAGTACTCGCTCTCAACGCGCGTGTCGCGCATTTTGCAGCCGCGCGCCGACCAGCCGAACTCGGGGGAGGCTATGTCGCAGTCGGCTATATCTACGTCGGCGCACTCGCGCAGGGCCTTGATTCCGTGGAACTTGCTGTTGCGGATGCTGATGTGCTCGCTGTACCAGAGTGCGGCGCGGCACTTGTCGGTGAGCTCGCTGTCGGTTATGCTTAGGTTGCGGTCGTGCCAGAATGGATAGCGCAGGTTGAAGAAGCAGGCCTCAACCTGGATGTCCGTACACTCCTTGAAGGCGCTCTCGCCGTCGGCGGGGCCATCAAAGCGGCAGTTCTTTACTGTGAGGCTGCTCTCTCCGTAGAGCGCGCGCTCAGCGTCAAAATCTTGATTTTCAATGACCATCATTTTTAGTTCTCCTCATCATGCGTCTGTGTGTTCAAGCTGCCATGTCAAATAGTCGAGGTATTCGATTCGTCTTTCATTCTCATGTACGCGTTCAAGCAGTATTTTTCTCTGCCGGGCAATGGTTTTCAGTTTTCCACCTACATTTCCTTCGGCATCAAAAGTCTTATAATCGTCAAGCATAGCATCGTCGGCACCGGACGCTATAAGACATTCAATCTGGGAGCAGCTGTTATCTCTGTGTTGACAAGACATTTAAGTCACCTTCAATAAATATTGCGGCCTATGTTCCGTTTGTCATCTTCTACATGGAGAAATATAATGCAACCAGAATGATATATCAAATACATATTCAATATGAGATATTATAATTGACACATATAGAATGTGTGATTATACTTGCTTAGGAGGCGATAACATGGAACTGCGTCTTTTGAACTATTTTCTCGCAGTGGCGCGCGAACAGAGCATTTCTGCCGCCGCGGAATCACTGCACATCTCACAGCCGGCGCTTTCCGTACAGCTCAAAGCGCTGGAGGACGAGTTTGGCAAGAAGCTGTTTATACGTGGCACCAAAGGTACACGGCGGGTAGTTCTCACGGACGATGGTATGCTTCTGCGTAAACGTGCGGAGGAGATACTTACGCTGGTAAGGAAAACTGAGGATGAAATGAACAACGCAGATGTGATAGCCGGAGACGTCGTCATCGGCGCTGGTGAGACCGACATCATCCGTTACTTTGCCCGAACGGCAAGGTGCCTACAGGCCGAACATCCGGATATACATTACCACATTCACAGTGGTAATGCTGAGTACGTGCTGGAATACTTGGACAAGGGACTTATAGACTTCGGCCTTCTCTTCTCGGACGTCGATAAAAACAAGTATGAATTTATTGAGTTGCCCATGCGTGACCGCCTGGGGCTACTGCTGCACGAGCGTTCTCCTCTCGCAGCCAGAGTTGAAATAGAGCCTGGGGATATAGAGAATATCCCGCTCATAGTGTCGCTCCAAAAAGGAGACTTGGACTATATTGCGCACTGGGCGGGGCGTAGCGCCTCCGAGCTCAACATAGTTGCTACCTACAATCTCGTTTTCAACGCCACGCTGCTGGTTGAAGAGGGCGTCGGCAGCGCCATATGCTTTGATAAGCTTGTCAATACGGCAAACCGAGGTCTGTGTTTCCGTCCGCTTTCACCGCCGCTTGAGGTGAGCGCAAGGATAGTATGGAAAAAGTATCAGGTCTTCTCCAAAGCGGCCTCAGCTTTTCTCCACTGTCTTAAAGAAACGCTAGATATAAAAGAATAAGCAAGACCCGACCAAGTGGTCGGGTCTTGTTGTGAGTATAAATGACATTGAGCGCCTATCGGCCTTGTCCTTCAAAGCAGCGGCCAGCAATGTTTGTGCACTTTTACAAACCGCTTGCCTGGGCGTGGCTCCGTAGGGCTCACATCTGCCCGTGCTCGGCAAAATACCGCTTCGAGTAGCCGTAGGTCTTGTATGCGCGGAAGGTTTCGCGCTTCCGCAGGTAGTCTAAATCTGTTTCCTTGCGCTTTGCCGCAGCGCCTCCAGCTTGAGCTTGTACGTAAACGCTCTCTCGCTCGGAAACAGCCCTTCACGCTGCGAGGTGCTGTCCACGACAAGTATAGCCGCCGCGTCGTCGTCCAGCTCTCGGACGATGACCGGCATGGTCTCAAGCCCCGCCAGCTTGCACCCCCGCTTCCTCCGATGAGCGGAGATAAGCTTGAACCCGCCGCCGGGCAGAGGCGCGCTATGGCAGGGGAGAGGATATCGTATTTCTTCACACTCTCCGTCATGTCGTGCATCGCCTCAACGTCCCGTGTTTTGTGCGGGTGCCTGCTGAGCGTGTGAAAATCCGTTATAGTTAGCTACACAAGCTCTCCGCCAGCCAATACTTTGACGCCCGTTGATATCACCTCCTGTGCATAATAATTGTGGAGCTTAAGAATATAAAACGACACAAAATGAACCTAATAAAAACGGTTTTGAGCCAAATACCCTCGTTAAATGCTAAATGACCTAGTAATTTCGGTTTTTTTCTCAAACGCTATAAAAACACTCGTGCCGTGGCAGGCCGGGCTGCCCGGCCTGCCGATATTTTCGGCGTTTTCATGTCTTGAACTGGGCGGCGCAGAGTGTCATTATTACTGCGGAAAAATACAGATAACCCGGTGGTAAAGTTGAACAGTCACAAAGTAAAGCCAGCAAGAGAGGATGTGTTTCGGAGCCTGCCGGTGCCTTCGGCGCTGCGCATCATGATACTCCCTTCGGTCATAAGCCAGCTCATCGTACTCATCTACAACATGGCCGACACCTTCTATGTCGGCCAGACAAATAACCCCTACATGGTCGCGGCCACATCGCTGATACTTCCCGTGTTCAACATCAGCATCTGCATCGCGGGCCTTGCAGGCGTCGGCGGCGGCTCGCTAGTCTCGCGGCTCCTCGGGCAAGGCAGGGAGGATGAGGCGAGGCGCGTTGGTACCTTCTCCATCTACCTCGGCCTGTCCATAGCGGCGCTTTTCGCCCTGGCCATGGGACTTTTCATGCGGCCCATCCTGGGCCTGCTGGGCGCGGGGGAGAACACCTACGATTTCGCAAAACAGTATGCGGCCTGCGTCATAGTGGCCGGGGGGATACCCACGGTGCTCTCGAACGTGCTTTCGAACCTGCTGCGGAGCATAGGCCGCTCGACTGCGGCGGGCTTCGGCATAGTGCTCGGAGGCGTGCTGAACATAGCGCTAGACCCGCTTTTCATGTTCGTGCTGCTGCCGAAAGGGCAGGAGGTGCTGGGCGCGGGCGTCGCCACCTGCATCTCAAACTGCGTCGCCTGCGCGTATTTTATCGTCGTCGTGCTCAGAAGCGGCAAGGGCGCGGTCGTCACCTTCAGCCCCCGTGTGGGGCTCGCGGAGCGGTTCAGCATTTCCGCCGTATTCGCCGTGGGCGTGCCCTCGGCAGTCACAAGCTTCCTCTTCGACCTTGACTACGTCATCCTGGACAGGCTGATGACCTCCTACAACGACCTCGCGCTGGCGGCGATAGGCATAGTGCTGAAAGTGGAGCGCTTCCCGCTGAACGTGGGCGTGGGCATTTGCCAAGGCATGATGCCGCTGGTGGGCTATAACTACTCGGCGGGCAACCGCAAGCGCCTGCGGGACACCATGCGCCTGTCTCTGGGACTAGGGCTTGTGATAGCGGCTGTGAGTATCCTGCTGTACGAGCTGTTTGCGACGCCGCTCATAAGGCTGTTTTTGGACGATGCGGAGACGGTCCGGCTGGCGTCGTCGTTCCTGCGCGCGCGTGTGCTTGCAACGCCGCTTATGTTCATGAGCTTTTTTACGGTGTATCTGTTCCAGGCATTTGGAAAGGGCAATATCTCGCTGCTGCTGGGAACGGTGCGCTGGCTGGGATTCAATATCCCCATGCTGTACCTTCTGAACCACCTCGTCGGTATGTACGGGCTTGTCTGGTCCCAGGTCACCGCCGACAGCCTGAACGTCATCGTTTCGATAATCGTATACCTCCGCTTCCGCCCTCCGCTCCTGCGCAGGGATGCGGCAAAGGCGGAGCCCTGAAAAAGCCCCCGCAGATCTCTGCGGGGGCTTTTTTGCGGAAAAAACATGCCGACGGAAGTGATAGGGCGTGTTTAAATAATAATGCAGTTTGATTGACATCATTATTGAAAGTGATTATACTGGAAAAGGCACGATTTGCTATTAATACAGTGCGTCTGGAGGGACTTTCGACCCCGGACGGTGCTTTGGGAGGACCGTTATGACTATCAGGGAGCAGATAGACCGCATACTGGCGGCCCGGAAGGAGAAGGGGAAGGAGCTGGAAGCTCGCCTTGAGGCCTGGAAAAAGCTGAAGGAGAGGCTATACAGAGGCACGTCCTCGCTCGTCATGGAGTCCATGGATATCAAGGACGACAAGCTGCGTGAGCAGTATGGCCGGATATTCAACGACGTGGATGCCTCTGAGGTCGAGCTGCTTAAGCTCATGGACCAGGTCGTCACAGCCATGGGCGACGGCGTCAAGCGCTTCAACCGCGACTATATCAGCATCGCCACCGTCGGCAAGGAGCGCCAGGGCAAGAGCCAGTTCCTGCAGTCCCTGGGCGACCTGGACGATGAGATCATCCCCGCATACGACGCGACCAGCTGCACCGGCGCCACCTCCATCATCTGCAACGCCGCAGAGATGCCGAAGGGCAGCGTGCGCGCCACTATAACCTTCCGCCAGCCCTCGGAGCTCCTGGACATAGTCAGGCCGTACATAATGGAAATAGACCCGGCATACCTGAATAACTATCCCCTGAAGTTCGAGGATATCGGCTATATAAGGCTCAACTATCTCGCCTCCAAGGTGGAGAAAGGCAATGCCAACCAGGCAACGGCCCTCAAGCATCTGACGAACATTGTCCGGCACTTCAGCGAGATACAGGAGCTCTTCGGCTCCTCACCAATCTCGCTGACCGACCCGCAGCTCATAAAGACCTATGTCGCCCAGAATAACGGCAAGGACGTAGACTCGCCGGAGGCGGAGTTCTATTACAAATACCTCGCCGTAGCCCGGGCGGACATCTACTGCCCCTTCTTCGTGGACATCGGCCGCGTCCACCTCGTGGACACCGTCGGCATAGGCGACACGAAGTACGGCATCGAGGACATGATGCTCAACACCGTGGACAGGGAGTGCGACGCCGCCATCGTCGTCACCCGGCCCATCAGCGGTGTGCAGGAGTCTGACATCGAGCTTTACAACAGCCTGCGCGACAAATTCCGCGACAGGGACACGGGCCTGTGGCTCTTCTACCTCGTGAACCACTACCGCGGGCAGAACGACAAAACCGTCCAGTCCTTCCTGAACGGCATAACCGAGTCCAAGTTCTCCGTCGCCGGCAGCAGCGTGGTGGACGTGAGCGACCAGGACGCCGTCCGTGACGACTTCACCATCCCCGTGCTGAACACCCTGATGAAGAACATGGACGCCATAGACGGGGCCTATCTGAAGTCGGTCTACGCCAAGGAGGCGGCCGCGAAGGAGAAGCTGCGCGCCTTCCTCGCCAAGCTGCCCGCCCTCAGCCCGGTGAATACCCACGGCCTGCTGGGCATGGAGGCGGCGGAGAAGGGCAAGCGCTGCTTCAACCGCATGACCGCGGAGCTGAGCGAGACTATGCACCACTGGAGCCTGGAGCGGGAAAAGCCCAACACCAAGCTCTGGAACAGCGTCCAGGCCATCCTGAACAACCTCGACAACATCGTCCCCACGCCGGAAAAGATAAAGGCCATCGTGAACAGCACCGGCCTGCTCACGGGCGAGGACGCCTGGGAGAAGATGCTGCACTACGTCCGCAACGAGATAACAGACCGTTTCATCGCCATCGACGACGTGCTGGAGGAGGAGACGCGGCAGTTCAAGTGCTCCCTCGTGCGCACGCTGTATCAGGAGCTGCGCCAGCTCTCCTCGAACGAGGCGGATGGCGGCTCGCAGGACGAGGACTGCGACATGATAGAGTGGCTCAAGACGATGATGGACGAGATACTCACCGGCAACGAGAAATACGCCCAGATACGCAAGGGCTTCGACTTCCTCTACCGCTTCGAGTTCAACACCCGCGCGCAGCTCATCCAGGAGGTGCGGCGGCAGATGTACATAATAAACCCGCTGTGCACCGAGTACGCCAAGCCGACCATCACCTTCCAGCGCAGCAACTGCGAGAACGCCATACATTTCTACCTCACCTCCCGCATGTCCGTCATCGAGGACGAGCTGCGCTACCACCTGGCCAAGCTCTACCGCACGCCGAACCAGGCGTTTTACGCGGCGGCAGAGGAGTTTTACGACAGACTTACCTTCGCCATCGACCTGTCCGGCGGCTACCTCATAAGCATGGCGGACGTCTGGGGCGCCTTCTTCCAGGAGTTCAGCTCCAAGCTGTGGAAGGAGGACGTCGAGCGCTTCGACGTTGTGAACAGGCTGATAGCGGCCTACAACGAGATGGTGTCCGGGCTGAGGGCCTTCCTCGAAGGCGCCGGGGCCGCGGCTGAGAAAGGAGCCGAGTGATGAAACAGGTCAACATACTCATGATGGGCGGCAAGCGCTGCGGAAAAACCACGGTCCTCGCCTCCATGTGCGCCGAGATAAACAAGGCCCTGGCGGGCACCTCCATGAGCCTGGACTCGGATAACGAGCAGACCAGGGTGGATTTGGAGAAGGCCAAAATCAGCATAAGGCAGAAGGTCGAGAGCTTCAAAACGCCCCTGACCCGCGTCGAAGTGGATGAGAACCCGACCAGCGCGCTCAAGACCTACAGCTTCCATCTGCGAATCGACAACGGCGGGAAGATACCCTTCCGCATCCACGACATCCCCGGCGAATGGCTGACGGACAGCCACCAGAAGGAGGTCAAGGCCCTCGTCAAGGACTGCCAGGTCATCATAATCGCCATTGACACGCCGTATCTATTCTCCAAGATGACGAGCAAGGGCTACGGCATCTACCACGAGGAGTACAACAAGCCGCTGGAGATAGCCAACTTCTTCAAGAACAGCCTCTCCGTGGACCAGATAGAGGACAGGATGATACTCTTCGTCCCCATAAAGTGCGAGCGCTACTACCACCTGACCAACACGCCGAAGCTGAACGTCAGCAAGCGCAACTATATGCAGGAGCTCATAGACGCCATAGGCTGCGGCTACCGGGACCTGCTCATGTTCCTGCGCTCGACGCCGGAGCTGCTGAACAGCTGCACCCTCGCCATCACGCCGATACTCTCCGCGGGCGGGATAGACTTCGTCCACTTCCGCACGGACTCGGAGACGGGGAAGATAACCTCCCTCTACCAGGAGCCGGAGTTCCTGCGCGAGTTCGAGCAGGGCTACAGTCCTAAGTTCTGCGAGCAGCCCATGATCTACGCCCTCATCTACATCCTGATGCAGGAGCTGGGGCCGCAGACCCAGAAGAAGGGCTCGCTTTTCGGCCAGCGCGGCATATTCCAGGGCCTGAACCGCACACAGATGCAGGCCGCCGTCGAGACGCTGAGGAAAAAGCTCAAGCGCAACACGGGCAATCACCCGGAGGACGGTTTTTACTTCATCCAGAACCCCCGGGAGCTTTGACCCGGACTTAATTGGAGCGTCCGTATGGAAAGCTATTTCTACTGCTCATATGAAAACTCAAAAACAGGCTTTTTCCACCCCCGACTGGAGGGGGACGCGCTCGTCCCCGTGGAGGGCGGGCATGAGGGCCTGCCGGCGGCGCTGGGGGAGTTTTTCTCCTACGGCATCTTCCGCCTGCTCTGGCGGGATCTGGCGGAACCGGTGGAGAAGCCCTGGCGCCAGCCCGTGCCCACGGCGGGCATGTTCGGCCTGCGGGAGCTGGAGGGCAGCTTTTCG
>ENA-OURU01003770-OURU01003770.1-human-gut-metagenome-genome-assembly--contig:-NODE-3770-length-11970-cov-2.386404_pt1 | contig 11970 bp, 13 predicted proteins | sample MGYA00242137_ERZ509064 | MGnify/ENA primary metagenome ERZ509064 (study PRJEB26280, sample SAMEA2338777) | human gut metagenome | biome: human gut; feature: human-associated habitat; material: faeces...
ACTTAAACTGGATGCAGCAGAAAATGACCGAAGTAACAAACCTTGCAAATGAGCATGGAACACTTGCCGATGCATTAAAAGGTGCTGATATTTTTGTTGGTGTTTCCGCACCAAACATTGTAACACCGGAGATGGTATCTTCCATGAATCACGATTCCATCCTGTTTGCAATGGCAAACCCGGTACCGGAGATCATGCCGGACGTTGCAAAAGCAGCCGGTGCACGCGTGGTCGGAACCGGAAGAAGTGACTTCCCGAATCAGGTCAACAACGTTGTCGCATTCCCTGGTATCTTCAAAGGCGCCTTAGAGGGACGTGCCACACAGATCACGGAAGAAATGAAACTTGCCGCCGCAGAAGCGATCGCAGGTCTTGTTTCCGAGGATCAGTTATGTGACGAATTTATCATGCCGGAGGCTTTTGACCCGCGTGTCGCAGAAGTTGTAAGCGAAGCTGTCAAATCCCATATCAAATGATGATCTGGGGCGACAAACGGTATCATTCTTTAGATTATGAATTAAAACAGACTTTCGGGGAAAAGGTCTACCGCCTCTCCTTAAACGGCGGTATGACCTGTCCAAACCGGGATGGAACACTTGGAACCCGCGGTTGCATTTTCTGCAGTCGCGGAGGTTCCGGTGATTTTGCATGCACTAATGTTGACGATGCAAAAAAACTTATATCAAATAAATATACAGGAAATAATTTTATTGCATACTTCCAGTCCTATACCAATACATATGCAGATGTCAGCTATTTAAGAAATTTGTTTATGCCTGTTATTAATAATCCTGATGTTAAGATACTGTCAATCGCAACAAGACCCGATTGCCTTGACGACAGTGTTATAACTCTGCTTGACGAACTCAATAAAATTAAACCTGTATGGATTGAACTCGGATTACAGACCATCCACAAAAAAACTTCTGATTACATAAGGCGTGGCTATGAACTTGACATTTTTACCGATGCCGTTAAACGCCTTAACAATTCAGATATAAAAGTAATTGTCCACATGATACTTGGTCTTCCGGGCGAAAGTGATGAAATGATGCTTGATACCGCACGTTTTATCGCAAACAGCGGTGCCTGGGGAATAAAACTGCAGCTGCTTCATGTCCTTAAAGGAACTGATCTGGCTGATGATTATAACAATCACCTGTTTGAAACTATGACTATGGACAATTATATCAGGCTTATCGGAAGAATCATTGAACTCCTGCCACCCGATATGGTTATACACCGTCTTACAGGAGACGGTCCAAAAAAAATTCTCATTGCACCTTTATGGAGTGCCGATAAAAAGCGTGTCCATAACAGTTTGATGCAATATTTTACAAACAACAATATTATTCAAGGACGGAACTACGAATGAGTACGGATGCAACAACCCTCTATAAACTGATGGTTTTATATATGTTAGATAAAGTTAATTTTCCTCTGTCCAACAGCCAGATTGCTGATTTTATGTTAGACAGACAATATACCAATTATTTTACGCTTCAGGAAGTATTAAGTTCACTTGCAAGCGACGGTTTTGTGCAGATTCTCACATACAGAAGCAGCACGCAATATAAGCTTACTAAAGAAGGAATTGATACAATTTCTTTTTTCTATAATAAAATTTCTCAAGCTATACGTGATGATATTGACAAATATCTCAAAGATAATAAATATGATTTAAAATGTGGGAACAACTTCTGATTATTATAAATCGACAAACGGTGATTTTATTGTTCACTGCCAGGTAAAAGAAGGCAACACTAATCTTATAGAATTAAATGTTGCCGTTCCTCTCGAATCACAGGCTGACGCAATGTGTGCCAGATGGCGTGACGCCAGCCAGGATATATATGATTTTGTAATGAATAAACTTATGTAATTATATAAATTGTTCTATAACGTCCCATAATTCAGGGATTCCCTGTTTTGTCTGTGATGAAACAGGGATAAGAATATCATCAGCAGAAAGACCCAGCCCTGTCCTTACAGCTTTAATCTGTTTGGCATGCTGGCTTCTTTTTATTTTATCAAGTTTTGTTGCAACTATGACAGGATGATATCCATTAGAAACTATCCAGTCATACATCATCTTATCATTTGCAGATGGGTCATGTCTTATATCAATAAGAAGAAAGACCTGTTTTAACTGACTTGATTTCTTCAGATATTTCTCTACCATCTTGCCCCATTTTTCCTTTACGGACTGGCTTACATTAGCATATCCGTAACCCGGCAAATCAACAAGAAGCATTGCATCATTAATATTATAATAGTTAATTGTCTGTGTCTTTCCAGGCTGTGATGATGTCCTTGCATATGACTTTCTGTTCATCAGGGCATTTATAAGTGATGATTTACCTACATTAGATTTGCCTGCAAATGCAACTTCCGGTAAGTCTGTTTCCGGCACCTGACTTGTAACACCAATTACAATATCAAGATTTACTTTTTTAATAACCATAGTTTTCTCCTATTTTACAATGGCAAGTTTAAGGACTTCTTTCATATCGCTTACATATACAATCTCAAGTCCCTGTACAATTTCTTCTTCAAGCTCTTCTACATCAGATTTATTTTCCAACGGCACTAACACTCTCTTTAATCCGGCTGTCTTTGCTGCAAGCAGTTTTTCTTTAAGACCGCCTATAGGCATTACTCTGCCTCTTAATGTAACTTCTCCTGTCATTGCTGTTGAGGCATCTACAGGCTTTCCTGTAACTGCGGAATAAATGGCTGTCGCCATTGTTATTCCGGCTGATGGTCCATCTTTGGGAACTGCACCTTCAGGTATATGTATATGTATTGCATTCTCTTCAAAAATCTGGTTTTTTCTTACAACAGAGCGGACATATGAGAGTGCTATCTGTGCAGATTCCCGCATTACATCTCCCATATTTCCTGTAAGAATAAGTTCAGGCTTACCACCAAGAACATTTACTTCTATTTCAAGAGTATCACCGCCAGCTGCTGTCCATGCAAGTCCACGTACAATGCCAACCTCATTTTTTCTTGATGCCTTTTCCTTAATGAACTTAACTTTTCCAAGATATTCACTGAGATTTTTATCTGTAATGACTATCTGCTTTTCAATATTTACGCCATCAACCGTGTAATTCTTTCTTACAACTTTTCTAAGAACAGCAGCTATCATTCTCTCAAGCTCTCTTACACCGGCCTCCATTGTATAGCCATCTATTATTTTTGCAAGTGCCTTATCGGTAAATCGGACTGACTTCTTTGTAAGTCCATTCTTTTTTAACTGTTTTGCCACAAGATGTTCTTTTGCAATATGCAGTTTTTCATTTTTTGTATAACTGCTTACTTCTATAATTTCCATGCGGTCAAGAAGAGGTCTTGACACATCTGACAAATCATTCGCTGTAGCAATAAAAAGAATCTCCGACAAATCTACAGGCATATCAATATAATGATCAACAAAATGCGAATTCTGCTCTCCATCAAGTACTTCAAGAAGTGCCGATGATGTATCAGAACGATAGTCATTACTTACTTTATCTATCTCATCAAGAAGCATGAGAGGATTTTTAACTTTTGCTTTTCTAAGACCGTCAATGATTCTACCAGGCATTGCACCGACGTATGTTCTTCTGTGTCCACGGATTTCTGCTTCATCTTTTACACCGCCAAGACATATACGTACATATTCTTTATTAAGTGACTGTGCAACCGAACGTGCAATACTTGTCTTTCCTGTTCCCGGAGGTCCTACAAGACAGATTATCGGTGCATCAGCATTATTTGATACTTTTCTCACTGCAAGCGTCTCAAGTATTCTCTCTTTAACTTTTTTCATTCCATAATGATTTTCATCAAGAATTTTTGCCGCATTTTCTATATCATCGCTGTCCTGAGAACTGTTTTCCCATGGAAGTGAAAGAAGCGTTTCTATATAGCCGCGTTCAACATTTGCTTCTGACGAACCCTGTGAAAGCACTTTATAACGCCGTATTTCTTTTTCAATCTGCTCTTTTATTTCATCAGCTACATTAAGACTCTCAAGTTTTTCCATATACTCATCTATTTCAGATGAGCCATCTGTACCGTCAAGCTCCTCGTTAATATATTTGAGCTGTTCTCTAAGATAATATTCTTTCTGGTTTTTCTCTACTTTTTCTTTTATGCCATCTTCGAGTTCTTTTTTTATGTCAAAAATATTGATATCCTCAATAAACATCCTTGCAAGTTGTTCATAAATTTCATTAACATCACTCATCTCAAGGAACTTCTGTTTTACAGTATAATCAACCGGATAATCCGCAAGAATTTTTTTGACTTTTTCCTGAAGATTTTTGGCAATAAGCCATTCTTTTAAAATATCTTTGCTGAATCTCTGGTTAACTGCTGCATATCTGCATATAAGCTCATTAAGTGATCTTATCATAGCTATTTGTGTCAGATTATCAGGTACTAAAAACCAGTCTCTGTCAGTAACTATATCAGATATAAGCATTCCATCAGATTCACTAACTGTATTAACCATTCCTTTATACTTACCTGCCACAAGAACTCTTACAATGCCCTTTGGAAGTTTTATCAGCTCTTTAACCTTCGCAACAGTTCCTACAGAATATAAATCATCCTGCACAGGATTTGCAGTATCTATATCTTTCTGTGTGAGAAGAAAGATTGTTTCATTCGTCTGCATGGCTTTTTCTACAGCATGAATTGATTTTTTCCTGTTTATATCAAAATGTATGACCATGTCCGGTAACACGGTCATACCTCTTAATGCAATTGTTGGTAATACCATCTTTTTCATAATCCAACAACTCTCCATATTATTGTGCTTTATTTACCTGCTCAGTTCTATATTCGATAACAGGCTTTCCTGTTCCATCTACAGCTTCCTTTGTAATAATACATTTTGAAATTGTATCATCAGAAGGGATTTCAAACATAACTTCATTCATAACAGATTCAAGTATTGAGCGGAGTCCTCTTGCTCCTGTCTTTCTCTCAAAACTCTTCTTTGCCACTTCACGCACTGCATCTTCAGTAAATTCAAGTTCTACTTCATCAAGCGAGAACAATGCCTGATACTGCCTGATAATAGCATTCTTTGGCTCACGAAGAATTCTTACAAGTGCCTCCTCATCAAGCGAGTCAAGTGCAACAACAACCGGTACACGACCTACAAACTCAGGTATAAGACCAAACTTAATTAAATCCTGAGGGAGAACTTTATGAAACATCTCTCCTACATCCGCATCTGTCTTCTCTTTTATCTCTGCATTGAATCCGATTGAGCTCTTGTCCATTCTTGATTCAATAATTTTTTCAAGTCCGTCAAATGCACCACCACAGATAAACAATATATTTGTAGTATCTATAGGAATAAGCTCCTGCTGAGGATGCTTTCTTCCCCCCTGAGGCGGAACTGAAGCAACTGTACCCTCAAGAATCTTTAAGAGTGCCTGCTGTACACCTTCACCCGAAACATCTCTTGTTATTGAAACATTTTCAGACTTTTTAGTTATTTTATCTATTTCATCTATATAAATAATACCATATTGGGCCTTATCTATATCATAATCAGCCGCCTGTATTATTTTCAAAAGAATATTCTCAACGTCTTCACCTACGTAACCAGCTTCTGTAAGTGTTGTTGCATCTGCAATTGCAAATGGAACATTGAGAAGCCTTGCAAGATTCTGTGCAAGAAAAGTTTTACCTGAACCTGTAGGTCCAAGCATAAGAATATTACTCTTCTGAAGTTCAACATCCAGATCTTTTCCTGACAAAATACGTTTGTAGTGGTTATAAACTGCAACTGAAAGAACTTTTTTTGCATCATCCTGTCCAATTACATAATCATCAAGAAATTCTTTAATTTCCTTAGGTTTTAAAAGATTTATATCAAGACCGGCATCTGATTCGTCCATCTTATCATCATCAAGAAATTCTTCATCAAGAATCTCGCTGCATATGCCAACACATTCATCGCATATATATGCTCCGTTTGGACCTGCAATAAGTTTTTTAACCTGATTCTGCGTTTTATTACAAAATGAACATCTAAGCTTATCGTCTACATTTTTGCCTGCCATAACTCCTCCTTAAACAACAAAGGACTGCCACATAAGTGACAGCCCTTCGCACATATTATCTCTTTTCAACTATACTGTCAATAAGTCCATATGCAAGTGCTTCCTGTGCTGTCATATAATTATCACGTTCCGTATCTCTTGCAATCTCTTCGACAGACTTGCCCGTGTTAGCAGCAAGAATCTCATTTAATTTGTTTCTTGTCTTTAAAATATTCTCTGCCACAATACGAATCTCAGTTTCCTGACCTCTTGCACCGCCGGATGGCTGGTGAATCATAATTTCCGCATTAGGAAGAGCCATTCTCTTGCCTTTAGCACCGCCGGAAAGAAGAAATGCACCCATACTTGCTGCCATACCCATACAAATGGTTGAAACATCGCATTTAATGTACTGCATTGTATCATAAATAGCAAAACCTGCTGATACTGAACCACCAGGGCTGTTAATATACAAATGAATATCTTTGCTTGGATCTTCTGCTTCAAGGAATAACATCTGTGCAACAATTATATTTGCTGAAACATCTGTAACTTCTTCTCCAAGAAAAATGATTCTGTCCTTTAAAAGTCGTGAATAAATATCATATGATCTTTCACCACGGCTGTTCTGCTCTATGACGTAAGGTACTAAACTCATAATTTTCCTCCATTTCTTTGTGCATTATGCCAATAAAAATCAATTCAGTTTATTACTTTTCAACTGCTGAAGAAACGATTAATTCAACTGCCTTCTGGATAGCAATATCATCTTTCATCTGCTTAGCTTCTGCATCCTGCATAAACTCTTTAATCTTTTCAATTTCCATCTTGTACATATCAGCCATCTTCTGAAGTTCTGCTTCAAATTCTTCTTCTGATACTTCAATATTCTCTGCCTTAGCAACAGCTTCAAGAACAAGGCTGTTCTTAATTCTCTTAACTGCTTCAGGTTTCATTTCTTCCATAATCTTATCTGCTGTCATTCCTGTATACTGGAAATACTGCTCAACAGAAAGACCCTGCTGCTGAAGTCTCATAGCAAAATCTTCAAGCATTCTGTTTACCTGTGTATCAATCATAGCCTGTGGAATATCCATCTTAGCTGCTTCAACTACTTTTTCAATAGCTTCTGATTCTTTCTTAGCCTTAGCTTCTGATTCTTTGCGTTCTGCAATCTTCTTCTTTAAATCATACTTGTATTCAGCAAGTGTATCGAAATCTGATACATCCTGAGCGAAATCGTCATCAAGTTCAGGAAGCTGCTTTTCTTTAATTTCCTTTACAGTAACCTTGAATGTAGCTGGCTTACCCTTTAAGTTCTCAGCATGATAATTCTCTGGGAATGTAACATTAAGTTCTTTTTCTTCACCAATATTCATTCCAATCATCTGCTCTTCAAATGTATCGATGAATGAATGTGAACCGATTGTAAGAGGATAATTCTCACCCTTACCACCTTCAAAAGCTTCTCCATCAATAAATCCTTCAAAATCAATAACAGTCATATCACCATCTTTAACAGCTCTGTCTTCAACACTTACTGTTCTTGAGTTCTGATCCTGAACCTTCTTTAATTCTTCTTCAACATCAGCATCTGTAACTTCTGCATCAGCCTTAGTTACTTCAACACCCTTGTACTCGCCAAGTTCTACTTCTGGTCTTACTGCCACTTCTGCTGCAAAGATAAATGGCTTTCCAGCTTCAAGCTGCTCAATGCTTACCTTTGGCTGTGAAACGATGTCAAGACCACTTTCCTTAGCTGCGTCTGCATATGCATCAGGAATAATCTCATTAGCTGCATCTTCAAAGAAAATCTGTGAACCATAAAGCTGTTCAATCATCTTACGAGGTGCTTTACCTTTTCTGAAACCAGGTACACTAATCTTGTTCTTGTTCTTATTGTATGCTGCGTTCAAGCCAGCCTCAAATTCTTCGGCAGAAGCTTCAATCACAAGTTTAACCATATTCTTTTCTTCTAACTGTTCAACTTTGAAACTCATTTTATAAATTTCCTCCTTAAATATATGTAAAATATTTCAATCGTACAACGTACATACTAATGGATTATATCATAGATATTTTGATATTACCAGCAAAATTTTTCACTTTACAAAACTTTATTAAATTGGCATAATATTTTATAATTATATTTGTTGTCAGAACATCTGCCCCACCTGTATAATCACAAAGTGGAGACGTAAGGAGGATTTATGTCAGAATTAAAAATAAAAACAGTTGAAGATTCAAAAACTGAGGTTTCACACCTTCTTTTCAGCAAACACATGAACAGTGCCGGAAGATTATTCGGTGGACAGCTTCTCATGTGGATAGATGAAGTTGCCGGCATTGTTGCAAGAAGACATTGTGAAGGCAATCTTACAACTGCATGTATTGATAATCTTCAATTTAAAGAGCCCTGCTATGAAAATGACGTAATTGTAATAATCGGTTATGTGACACATGTAGGACGCAGTTCTATGGAAATACGAATTGACACATACGTTGAGCGTCCTGATGGTTCAAGACATCCTGTAAACAGAGCATTTTTTGTTATGGTTGCACTTGATGCAAACAATAAACCTGTCGAAGTTCCACGTCTTAAAATACAGACTATCGATGAACAGGCCAAATGGGATGCTGCTGAAAAAAGAATTGAATTAAGAAAGCAAAGAAGAGACGAGGGGTTTTAAACCTCCCGTCTCTTCTTTTCTCTTATACTTAATGACAGCAGCCCCGACTCATTTTTCTGTCTTCAATGCCGTCATAAGGCAGTCAGATTAGTTGCCCTGTGACATCTGCTCTTCCTGTCTCTTAATCATCTTTTTAACCATGTTACCACCTACAGAACCGGCTTCTGCTGATGTGAGGTCACCATTGTAACCCTCTTTTAAGTTTACACCGATTTCTGAAGCTACTTCCATCTTAAATCTGTCTAATGCACTCTGTGCTTCTTTCTTTGTCTTGCTTGACGCTGTTGAATTGTTCATAAAAACACCTCCATAGCAAACATTTATAATCTGTTTTGAATTTGAATAACAGCTCTCGCTGCTATCCTGATGTTATTATGTTCAACATTCACAAAAAATATTATGGCAAATAATTCCCGTAAATTTCAAAAGAATCAAAAACGCAATGCCATTTGTTGTGTGCATGCGAAGTAACACAAATATAACTCTTGTCACCTTTTACAGCATAACTTACAAGGCAGTTTAATGCTTCATCCGTATAACCTGTCTTACCGGCTGTAATTGTCACACCTTCAACCTCTGTTCCATACATACGGCTGAACATAGTATTTGTAAGAAGTATTCCATCCGGATGCTGTGTTGTCTTTTCTGTTGTATACTGGAATGTCGATAAAACCTTTGCACATTCGGAATTATCCATTGCATACTTCATAATCATTGCCATCTCTGATGGTGTTGTATACTGCTCATCATCATATAAACCTGTCGAATTGACAAAATGTGTATTTTTCAATCCAAGTTCTTCACATTTTTTATTCATAAGAACCGCAAACTGTTCTTCTGAACCTGCAACTATCTCTGCAAGTGCCGCTGCTGCATCAGCTCCTGAAGGCAGAATCATTCCGTAAAAGAGGTCAGATACAGGCACAATCTCATTTGTTCCAAATCCAGCAACTGAAGCCTGTGCATTATAAAGCGGATATAAAAGTTTATTAGTAAACTGATACATCTTCGTCACATCTTTAACATTCTCAACTGCAACAATAAGTGACATTACTTTTGTCATCGATGCCGGATAAATACGTGATTCTGCTTCACGTCCTGCTATAATTTTATTATTATTTACATCAAGCAGTGCAACATAAGGCGTTCTTACTGCTGCATCTGTTATCTCTTTATAATCGCTGCTCTTTTGTGCATATACAAATTTTTTTTCATCTTTTTTATCAATATTATCATCATTTGCCGCATCAGCATTGGCATCTATGGCAACCTGCTGTGTCTCTTTGGGATTGAGACTGCTTCCGGATGCCGTATTATTCTTTCGCACAGCAGCCGTCAGCCCCAATGATGCCACAAGTATTGCTGCAGCTCCTGTAAAAAGCATAATTTTTCTTTTCAATATCTGACGTTTTCTTTTTTTCTTCATTGCCATGGCATGCTTTCTTCTTTTCTCAATATCACGCCTTGCATATATATCTTCACCAGAGTTATCATATAAACTTCCCATTATATTCCCCATTCATAACAAATAATCAGTCTGCATACTGTGTTGAAGCAGCAAGTTCTTTGGCTTTTTCTTCACTTATAAGCAGCTTTACTATCTCAAGTCCCAGGTCAACAGAAGTACCCATTCCTCTTGAGGTTGTAATATTTCCATCAGTTACAACTCTCACAGGTGCTAAAAGTACCTGTGCTCCATCGAGATATTTTTCAAATCCAGGAAAACATGTTGCTTTCTTTCCTTTTAAAAGCCCTATTCTTCCGAGTATGCTTGGAGCTGCACATATCGCAGCAATCCTTTTTCCCTTTTTATCATGCTCCTTTAATGCATTAAGAAGTTTTTCATTTTCCATATATGATTTATGTCCAGGTCCTCCCGGAAGAAATAATAAATCTGACTCTTCAAGATTAACTTCATCAAAAAAATAATCTGCTTTTACAGGTATATTTTGTGCACTTATAACATTTTTATCACCTGTAATTGAAACTGTATCTGTATCTATTCCTGCACGCCTGCAAATATCTATAACAGCAAGTGCTTCAACTGTCTCAAATCCGTCTGTCAAAAAAGCTGTAACTTTCATACTAATCTCCATTCCGTGGTCATATAACACCACATATTTATAGTACGCTAATAACGCAGATTTTTCAATATATTTTATGGTAAATGTTACATAAATGTTACGTTATTTTTAATAACATAATTTTTAAAAACATCTCTTGAATAAATTATATAATCCTGCTTTCCAGACATCATCGTCATGCCCGCTGCCTTCGACTTCAAAATAATCATGTTTTATTCCTTCTTCCGTAAGTTTCTGATGATAATATCTGGTAGAATCAAGACACCATGGGTCACGGCTGCCTACCATAAGTGACAGATAAACCGGCTTTGTCTCTTCACTTTTTATCTCAAAATCTTCAAGAATCGGCTTGTTCCAGAATGAGCCTGCATTAAACTGTGTCGGTATAACGCCCGGACATGGTGCAAGAGAGCTTATATATCCTATTTTATCCTGCATTATAAATCCTATTGCAAGGCACTCTGTTCCACCCTGTGATGTTCCTATTATTCCGGTATTTTCACGCCCTGTTTTTACAGAATATGTTCTTTCTATAAACGGCATCAAATCATTTTGCAAATCATTGACAAAATTATCATAAGCTGTTCTTGACTGTTCTCCTGTAGCTGTCTCCTTTGATGCAATTTCCGATGTATACATATCAACAGTGACTATTATCATAGGCTTTGCAGTACCGTCAACGAGCATATTTCCATAAACAATATCAAGATAACTGTCATCACGGCTCCAGTCAAAATGGTCTCCTCCAAATCCGTGAAGCACATAAACAACCGGATATTTCTTTTTTTCATCATATCCTGCCGGCAAAAGCACGCCGCACATCTTGTCTTTTCCTATCGTTGAACTGTAATAAATAACCCTGTCATTCATGTATCCATAATCAACACCATCTCTTTTTTCATCAAATCCCTGAGGTCTTGAAAAATCCGTGTCACCATATGGATTTCTTGGAATATCATCATCCATGGCATCTGAATTTTGTGCTGTACCTTGTGCTGTATCTTGTTTTATATCAGTATTTCCTGACTTTTTTGATGCACATGACACAAGAAATGATAATATCATTACAGGCAGTAATATTTTTGCCGCTGCATTTTTTATTTTCATAATCAAAATCAGTCCTTTCAAATAAAAATTATAATTTTA
>ENA-OURU01003788-OURU01003788.1-human-gut-metagenome-genome-assembly--contig:-NODE-3788-length-11916-cov-9.125959_pt1 | contig 11916 bp, 9 predicted proteins | sample MGYA00242137_ERZ509064 | MGnify/ENA primary metagenome ERZ509064 (study PRJEB26280, sample SAMEA2338777) | human gut metagenome | biome: human gut; feature: human-associated habitat; material: faeces...
TCCATATATAAGAATTATCATAATATATTTTTCCAAAATGTGCAATAATTTATTGTCATGACATAAGGAATTTTGTCAATTAATCGGGCGGGAGTTAACGTACTGATTTTTTTTGCTGTCTGCGTCGGGCAGGCTTGAATTGACAGCCATCGCAATTATCTATATCGCACATGGAAATTTTATAACTAAGGTGGTATGAACATGAGATCCTCCTCTAAACCGGAAAAAAGAACTTATACCGATCTTTTGATTATATTAGTCATTTTGGCGGCTGTCTTGGCCTGGTTTTTTTGGCCTTCGGCGCACCGGAAACCGACTTCCGAAGATTCTCGTCCGCAGGAACTTGCTCTGAACGTAATGCCGCTTGCGCCGCGCGATGTTTCGCTGACACAGTCCTATATCGGTTACGTTACGCCGATTCATTCCGTTGACATCGTTCCTTATATCAATGGTTTTCTTGAAGACATCATGGTCGATGGCGGTCAAAGAGTTGAGCGCGGCGACAATCTGATTCTCATTCGCCAAAATGAATATAAAGCCAGCCTTGAGGCGGCGGAGGCCTCCGTTTTACAAGCAGATGCCACCTTAAACAATGCCGCGGTCTATTACCGGCGGATGAAGCAAGCAGGTACCAAAGTTATTTCCAAAACCGAATTGGACAATGCCAAAGCCTCTTATCTCTCGGCTAAAGCCGCTCTGGCTCAGGCTAAGGCCAATCGGGATCTGGCCAAGGTTAATTTTGACTATACGATTATTCAGGCGCCGATCAGCGGCATTGTCGGCAATGTTGACCTCACCCGCGGGGACTATGTTTCTCCGTCAAGCGGAACCTTGCTGAAAATTATCCAGTTTGATCCGATTCGGGTTGTTTTTTCCATTACCGACAAAGATTACCTCAACGAAATGGCCAAACAATCGGGCGGGTTGTTTAACGGCGAAGCAATCAAAATCCGCCTCAGTAACGGCCAGATTTATAATAAGACCGGAAAATTCCGGTTCTTGGACAATGAAATCAACCGTTCTACCAATTCAATCGCCGTTTACGCCGATTTTGAAAACGAAAATCATACTTTGGTCGCCAATGCTTATGTTGACGTTTTGTTGGAGAAAAATATAAAAAACGGCGTTCCCGTACGCCAAAATCTGGTCACAATGGAAGATTCCGGAAACTATGTTTATGTGGTAAAGGACGACAGGCTTGAGCGGCGCAAAGTTGATATTTTGGGGATTAGCGGCAATGATTATATCCTCAAGAATACTTTTGCCGCCGGCGAATATCTGGTCTTGGACAAAGTCGGCCGCATTATCCCCGGTCAAAAACTGAAACTTAATGTCGTTGGCGGCAAAACCGGGGAGGAGCAGAAATAATGTTTTCCGAATATTTTATTGACAAGCCGCGGTTTGCGGGAGTCATCGCCATTATTATGGTCTTGCTGGGCTGTCTGGCCATTGTTGTTTTGCCGATTTCCCAATATCCGCAGATTACGCCGCCGCAGATCGTTGTCAGCACCACCTATCCCGGCGCCAGCGCACAGGTTCTGGTCGATACGGTTGCCGTCCCGATTGAAAATCAGATTAACGGTGTAGAAGACATGCTCTATATGTCTTCAACGTCTGACGACAACGGATCTTACGACCTGACGGTAACGTTTAATATCGGGACGGATCCGGACATTGCCCAGGTCAAGGTCGAAAACCGCCTCCAGCAGGTGATGTCGCAGCTGCCGGCGATTGTGACTCAGGAAGGGCTTGAAGTTAAAACCCAGTCGGCCAATATCTTGGGAATGTTGGTGCTGCGTTCTCCAAACCGGACGTATGATGATTTGTTCTTGAGCAATTTTGCTTATAGCAATATCAAGAACAGTCTGGCCCGCGTGCCCGGAATGGGCGATGTTTCGATTTACGGCCCGCAGTACAGCATGCGCATCTGGCTCAATTCTGACCGTATTTCCTCTTTGGGACTGGACAGTTCCGATGTGGTTCAGGCAATCGAAAATCAGAATGTTCAGGCTTCCATCGGGCGGGTCGGCGCCGCTCCGAGCAGCAAAGATACGCCGGTCGTCTTGAGCCTGACGGCCAAAGGGCTGTTGAATAACGTAAAAGATTTTGAAGAAATCGTTATAGCCACTTCGGCCGACGGCGGTATTGTCAGGCTCAAAGACATTGCCCGCGTTGAGCTTGGCGCCGACAGTTATCAGATGAATGCCGATTTTGACAATACCCCTGCAGTAGTTATCGGTTTGAGCCAGACGCCGAATTCCAACTCGCTGGATATTATGAAAAATGTCCGCAAAGAAATTGAAAAATTGCAAAAAACCTTTCCCGAAGATATTCGTCTGGAAACCGCCTACGATTCGACGGACTTTGTCCGCGCTTCAATTGAAAGCATTTTGGAAACTTTGGTCATTACTTTTTCCCTGGTGGTTTTGGTTACCTTCGTTTTTCTGCAGCGTTGGAAAACGACCCTGATCCCGCTTATCACCATTCCGGTTTCGCTGATTGCAACTTTTGCCGTTATTTATATGCTTGGGTTTAATATAAACATTTTGACGCTGTTTGCCATGATTCTGGCTATCGGCCTGGTTGTTGACGATGCCATTATCGTGGTGGAACGTGTGCAGTATTTGATGCTTTACGAAAAACTGGACGCCAAAGCGGCTTCAATTAAGGCAATGCAGCAGATTGCCAGCGCCATTGTCGCCACCACTTTTGTTTTGTTGTCGATTTTTATCCCGGTCGGCCTGATGGCCGGCATTACCGGCAAAATTTATCAGCAGTTTGCCGTTACCATTGCGACCGCGGTTGTCTTTTCGGCCTTTAACGCCCTGACGTTGAGCCCCGCTCTTTGCGCCATCTTTCTGCGTAACGACGATGCTTCGGTCAGCAGCCGCTTTTTTGCCTGGTTTAATGATACGATCGACTTTTTTCGCGATAAATATACCGGCGTCGTCGGCTGGTTTTCTTCTTATCTGAAAATCACCGCCTTGGTCGTGCTCGGAACCATTGCCGTGGTAGCGCTGATATTCACCCGTACCGCATCGTCTTTTATTCCCGAAGAAGACCAGGGAATTATTTTTTCCAATATTCAGCTGCCCAATACGGCAACCATCAACCAGACCAACGACATCTTGCAGGAAGTCGGTCAGAAGGTTATGCAAATGGAGGGTGTCAAATATTACATCTCCGTTGCCGGCTACTCGATTTTGGGCGGCGGCGGCGAAAACGTGGCGCTGGGGGTTGTTGGGCTGCAGCCCTGGAACAAACGGACGGCAAAGTCGTTGTCCATAGAAAGCCTGACCAACCGCCTGACCGAAACTTTTGCCGCCAATGCCGAGGCCGAGATTAATTTTTTTGCCCCTCCGGCAATTCCCGGCATCGGCAATTCGGACGGCCTGTCTTTGGAATTGCTGGCAGTAAGCGGCGATGCCACGCCCAATGAACTGTTTCAGAAAATGCAGGAATTGCTGATGAAAATGAATACCAGCCCCGAACTGTCCTATGCTTTTTCAACTTTTACCGCAGATACGCCGCATATTTACCTGAACATCGACCGGACCAAGCTCCAGGCATACAAAATTTCGGTTGCCGCATTGTTCGAGGCTCTGCAAAATAACCTCGGCTCCCGTTATATCAATAATATTACGCTGAGCGGGCAGGTTAATAAAGTCATTATCCAGGCAGATTTTCCCTACCGCCGGAATATTGAAGACGTTGAGAACCTGCATGTCCGTTCGACCGACGGCCGGTTGATTAAGGTCAGCAGCTTTGCTTCGGTCAGTACGGAAGTCTCTCCGAAAGTCATTTATCGCTACAACCAATATACCTCGGCCGCCGTCACGGCTCAAACCGCACCCGGTGTCAGTACCGGCACGGCTATTGATACCATATTGGGCATCGGGCGCCAGTTGCTCGGAAATAGTTATGAAATCGCCTGGACCGGGCTCAGCCTTCAGGAAGTTGAGGCTTCCGGGCTGGCCGGAATGCTGATTGCGCTGGCTTTGGTCTTTTGCTATTTGTTTCTGGTGGCGTTGTATGAAAGCTGGATGCTGGCGTTTGCCGTCATGTTTTCAACCGTTTTTGCCATTTTGGGAGCTCTTGCCGGACTGCACCTGATGGGATTGCCGCTGAGCATTTATGCACAGCTCGGATTGATTATGCTGATTGGGCTGGCTGCCAAAAATGCAATTTTGATTGTCGAATTCACCAAAGCTTACCGCGATGACGGCGCCGATATTGTGAAAGCCGCCCAAAAAGGGGCTTCGGAGCGGTTTCGCGCGGTGTTGATGACGGCGCTGACCTTTATTTTGGGCGTTTTCCCCATGGTCATCGCCACCGGTGCCGGCGCTTCAAGCCAGATTTCCATCGGGACTTCGGTGTTTTTCGGCATGATTGCCGCCACCTTTGTCGGCATTATCTTTATTCCGGCGCTGTTTGCCTTTTTTGAAACAATCAAGGAATGGGCCGGTCACGGGCAGGAGGAAGAAAAAATTGTCAAAGAAACCCGTACCAAGGGCAATCCGCTGGGCATCAGCCTTAACGACAAACCGGCCAAATCCAAATCCGGAGGTGCCAAAAATGCGTAAAATAGAAATTGTTTTTCTGGGATTTTTGGCGGCGTCTTGTTCAGTCGGCCCCGATTACCGCCGCCCTGCATTGTATAAGGATACCGCCATTCAGGAGAGCCTGGGCCTGAAGGAAATTTCCGGCCGTCTTGTTGCCAAAGACTGGTACAAAGATTTTAACGATCCGGTATTGAACCGGCTGGTTGCCGATGCGCTGAAAAACAGCCCCAATGTCAAGATTGCCGTACAAAAGCTGCGCGAAGCCCGCAGTACGCTGAAAATCAACGCCGTCAACAATTTCCCAATGTTCAACGCCGACGGCAGCTACCATTATAACAAACCAAGCAAAAGCATTGGCTATACGATTGATACGGATTATTACCAGCTGGGGCTTGACGCTTCTTGGGAGCTTGATATTTGGGGCGGCGGCAGAAGGCAGACCGAAAGTTCGATGGCCCTGTTTGAAGCGGCGGCCGCCAGCCTTGATAATGTCTATCTGACCATGACCGCCGAAGTAGCCGCCGATTATATCGGCCTGCGCACCGCTCAGGAACAAATCCGCATTGCCGAACAAAATCTCAAATTGCAGGAAGACATCTACGATGTAATCGCCGCCAAAAACAAATACGGTCTGGCCGACAACGTCGCCCTGAATCAGGCCAAATATACGGTCGAAACGACCCGCTCGACAATCCCGGACCTCAAAAAACAAGAAGAAGCTTATAAAAATGCTCTGGCGATATTAGTCGGAAAACTTCCCGGAACGCTTGACGTCCTGCTGTCCGAAAGCAAACGCAACCTGATACGGCGCCGGTTCGGTTATGACCTTTCCCGTTTGTATGAACTTCCGGTCGCCACCGTCCGTAACCGCCCTGACGTCCGTATTGCCGAACGTCAGCTTCATGCCCAAAATGCCTTGGTCGGCAAAGCGATTGCCGACCTGTACCCGAATGTCAGTTTCAGCGGATTTTTGGGCTGGCAGTCGTTGGAGGTATCCGGCCTGATTGATAAAAAAAGTTATATGTATAATTATTCCCCGTCCGTAACACTGCCGATTCTTCATTGGGGACAGTTGCAAAATCAGGTGGAATTACAAAAAGAAACCACTTTGGAATATTTCTACCAATACCAAAACAGCGTTCTGAATGCGGTCAGCGAAATCAAAAATTCTATGACTGCCCTTAATGAGGAATATCGCAAAAATACGTCGTCTTATCAGGCTGCCAAAGCTCAAAAAAGCGCCGCGGCTCTGACGTTGGATAAATATAACCGGGGACTGGTCGAGTTCAGCGACGTCATGACCGCGCAACAAAACCTGCTTGCGTCGCAAAATCAGCTGGTTGTCAGCAATGGCCAGATTTATCTTGACGTAATTGCCTTTTACAAGGCTTCTGGCGGCGGATATCAGCCGCAGACTTTTGAGCAGGCCTATATGTCGCCCCTGTTAAAGGGTTTGCCCTGCAAAGCCCGTTGCGGCCTGTAAATGTAGAGGTTTGTCGTTTCGGGAATGTCCGTAAACCGATGGGCATAACCGCGATTTTCCATACACTCGCGATAAGCTTTGGGCTTGATGTTTTCATCATCGCGAAGCGAGTTGACAATCAGCGGCTGGGCTCCCGGATAAGGCACATAAGTTGCCCAGATGCCGCGCTCGGCATGCCAGTCGGCGCGAATGTCCAGCTTGGCCTCTTCCGAATAAAACCAGCTGTTGATATCCGGCGTCCAACTCCAGTTTTCGGCAGCCCGCAAACATTCCGAATGATCGCGGGAAAACTTGATGACCCCGGTTCGCGGCCGCTCCCAATGATAAACAATCTGCCCCTGCGCATCATCCTCATAAACAGAAGTGCAGGCTGTCATTGCCAATACCGGCAAAATAAGTAAAAGGTCTCTGATTGTCATTTCCCAGCCTCTAAAAGTCCAAGTTTGCATAATTTTTTGCCGGCAGGACGCCTTTGACCGAATCTTTTAAAATATCCTTGAAACTGGGACGCGACTTGATTTTGGAATACCACAGCTTGGCATAACGGTAATTTTCCCACGGCACGTCGCCCAAGTAGTCAATTATCGACAAATGCGCCGCCGCAGTAACGTCGGCCAAAGAAAATTCCGCACCGCCCAAATAATTGCGTCTTTCGCTGAGCCAGTCCAGATATTCCATATGAAATTTCAGGTTATTCAACCCGATTTTCAGGATTCGCGAGTCCGGAGCCAGCCCCTGACTGAACCGCTTAAAAACTTTTTCCTGAACAATGTTGCGATAAACTTCGCGATAAAATTTGTCGTCAAACCAAGACATCAGCCGGCGGATTTCGGCGCGTTCTCTGGGAGATTCGGGCATCAGGCGGTTTTCGGCAGAAATTTCTTCCAAATATTCGCTGATGGCGTAGTCTCCGGAAATAACATTGCCGTCACTGACAAAAATCGGCAGTTCCCCGGCCGGATTAAGCTTGTACACATCGGCCGAAAGCGCCCAAGGTTCTTCTTCTTTCAAAACGAAAAGCATTTTTTTCTCGCTCATTTCCAAACGGATTTTGCGGCTGTGGGGCGAAACCGGATGATGTATCAGTAAAACCATTTGAACGCTCTTTCATGCTAAAATTTATATTGTCAAATTGTAACCTCTGGAATTTAAAGGTCAAGCTCCTAAAATCCTACTCGGTAAAAACCGGCGGCACAATTCTCTGGCTCTCTTGTTCGTATTTCCGAACCAGATCCTGAAGCTCCCGTGCAAATTTGTCCCGATTTTCTTTTTTCTCAATATATAAAATCAGGCTCCGCATCAGCGAGTCATGATATTTTGACGCCTTTGAAACCCCGATGAACAGCGGCATGTTCCAAATCGCCTGTTTAGAAAAGCTGAGCTTGCTCCTAAGGCCGAGTTTGGAAGCTTTGATAACCCCAAGATAATAGCTGGCAATGATATAATCAACTTTTTTGTTGTAAAGTTTTTTGAACATTTCCGTAGCGTCGGATTCGCTCTGCAAATTAAGCTTTTCAAGCTCGCCGTTGACATAGTCGCTGAACCGGTCGTCGGCAAAACGCCCGCCTTTGAGCTTTTTCAGATCGGATAGCTGCTTAATCTCGCCAACCCGTTCCGGCAGCATGATGATTGTAACCGGATTGTCGATAATTGCCGGCATCACATAATCCAGGCCGTCATAAATCTTGGTTCCGTAATAAATCCCGAAAATAATGTCAATGTCCCCGGCCCGGACCCGTCTTACCAAATCGGAATAATCGGTGCTGCCGATGAATTCTGGATGTAAAGAATTGGTCTGAAAAAAATCGTTGATCATGTTGGTAAAAATGCTGGCATATTCCGCACGGCTTTGCCCGTACCCCAGCTTACGGATATTATAGACTCCAAACGGCGGATAATCCATAAAACTGGTATATCCGACAGTTTTCTGCTGCCGGTTGGGATTAAAGTCAACCACGGCTTCGGCTGTTTGCGGCAAAACGGCAGCCAAAACGGCGGCAGTAAAGATTTTTTTCCAGAAATTCATTTTATCACCCTTTAAAAAACCGAGAAATCATGATAATATTATTACAATCTTAATCAATTTAGCATATTAATATTAAAAAAGATTTTATTTTGCGGAGTTTGAAAGGTCAAAATGGATAATTTACAACAGTATTCCAATAATGAAATGAACTCGTTAAACCAAATCGAACTGGAAAGCCGGGCGCTGATTCGCACCGCCTCGGCCTTGAACGTGATTAAGGAAAACTGGGAAACCCGGCACAACGAACTGGACGAGGCCTTGGAAAAAAACCGCAAGCTCTGGACGATTATTGTATCTGCCATGCAGGATAACGGCTGCCCGCAGCCGCAGGCCGTCAGAGCCAATATTATCAATCTCGGAATGTTTATTTTCAAACGGACGGTTTCGATTATGGTTGATCCCAAACCTGAAAGCCTGGGCGTGTTGATTGATATTAATATGAATATTGCCAAGGGCTTGAGCGCCCACGAAGACGCGACCGATTCGCAGGCTTCGGTATAATCCCGGCAGTCACGATAGCCGTCCACCCATAGTGTCATCCCTCGATTGCGAAGCAATCGTCCAGGGATCTACGAATTAATTCTCTTCTGTCACAGCACGGTGTTTTCTCTCTTCCTGTCATACCGGCCTCTTTCTTTTACTGTCACCCCGGCCTCTTTCTTTTACTGTCATACCGGCCTCCGAGCCGGTATCCAGGTCAATATTGATTCCTTAGCTATCTGGATTCCGGGTCAAGCCCGGAATGACAGTAAAAAAACAAGCCCGGAAAGACAAAAGGAAACAGAAAAAATTCGTAGCCCCTTGATGGTCGCATCAGCAGCCAAGGAGTGACGGTTATTGGGTAATGGGCGCTGCCGCGTCCAAGGGGCGATTAAATATATAAAGATATCCCGCGGACACGAACGTAATCTGCGGGATACCGAAAGAAATGCATAACATAATAATATCTCTGAGACAGAACTTTTTTAAGCCGTCGGCACCTCCATTACACAGCGAACCGCCCGGCTTCCGGAGGTTGAAGCGTCATAGTTCATATCGCCGGTCGAAGGATTGACTTTCCACTTGTTTTGATAGCCGAGTGTCCAGTAATAATCGTTTTTCAAGGCTTGTCCGGTTTCAATCTGCCCAAGCTTGGTGTTGACGACCGTAAACTTATTGTCGGAAACGCCGTTCCATTTTTGTGTAATCATCGAAAAGCCTTGTTTCATGGTCGGAAGTTCCCAATCTCCGGCATTGGTTCCCAAGGTGCTAAAGTTGGCGCATTGGGTTTTGGCGACCGATAAGGTCATGTTTTCCGGCTGCCGCAATGCCAGGACATAAGCGGTCGTCTTGTCGGTGTTGACCCAATAAACAACGGCAATCGGCATTTTTGAAGAAACCAGATTGGTATCAAAACTCTTGTCGCTGTAATAAATGTCGCCCACGTCAACGGCTGCGGCGTTAAAACTCCACAAGCTAATCAGCAATGCCGGAAAGGATAATAGAATTTTCTTCATCTTGGTTCTCCTTTAAAATGTCATGACGCAGCGATAGAGCAGCTTTTTGTTTTTGGAGCTGGAATCTCCCTTAATGACTTTTTCCTGATTGGTCGCTCCCAGCTTAAAGTAATAGGGATAAGCACCGCTGTCCGGCGTTTCGGATATCGTCCAGTAATAATTGGAAGTCAGGGTTGAGGTGGCCGGGACATTATTCGTGCAAGAACAAGAGCCAGACCAAGGTTTAGACCCCGTATAGGCACTACATCCTCTATGGTATCCATCACTATCTGCCGCACAATTCCAACTACCAGCATAGGCATCACACCCCGTAAACGTTGTTGTACCACTCGCCGAACAGCTACCTCTTGACGTAACACTACACGCCGGGCTCTCTTTCAGATAAGTTCCGCCGTTGTCATTGGCGCCGCTGTTGCAGTAGTTAAAAAGATACGAATAGCCCAGCTGCTCGGCTTGCGGCAGCAGTTTCATTTTGTTGTTAAGATTGGCGTATTGGTTGGTTCCGGTGCTGCTTTCGGTCTCCCAGCCGTTGATTTCAATCATTTCAAACAAGGTCGGCAGCCGCCAGTCGCCCTCCGAGGTGCCTTTAACCACAAAGTCGTTGCAGCGCTTGACCGCGTTTGCCCAGGTTGTCGCCGGCGGCTGATGCGCCGATACGATAATCCCGTGGTTATAACCATTGTTGGTCTCAAAAACCAAAGCCACACCGATAGCGTCTTTGGCAGTATTAAGCGTTGAGGCGGTGGTGCCGTCCGAGTAGACGATGTCCAGATTGTTGACCTTGTTTTTGATGGCAAAAACATTTCCGCCTCCGCCCTTGAGGCAAAAAAGCTTGGTCTGGTCAAACGGACACTTAACGCTGCCGCCCGGGCAGTCCGCGGCGCTTTTGGTATATCCCAGAAGGCTGCAGTCCGGGCTGGCTGTGCAGGAAACATCTGCCCTCCCGGTCGAGGGAATAATGAGGCCAATGCCCAATGCCAGTGCAATTTCTTTCTGATTAATCATTTTCTTTCTCCGTTTTTTTAGTTCTGATTATATTTTTTCTAAAATATGTTTTGTTTCCTCTTGTTGTTGTGTTGTCATATTGGTTATTATAAACGGCATTTTTGCCTGCCTTCTCTCAGTTGCTGTGTTTCAGGCAATAAACCTTGCTTTGATCATAAGGGCAGCGCAGAAACTCTTTGGTGGCACAGTCCGCATCTATTTGGCTGTATCCGAGTTCTCCGCAGCGATTCTCCGGTTGCCGGCAAAAATAGGTATAATTCGCCTGGCAGCCGCTCGGACATAAGGTTCCGGAACACGGATCTTCCGTACAAACGGTTCCGGTTGGGCAAATCTCATAATCACAAGCCTGTTTGCATTCCAAGCACTGGGCAAAGGTTGTTATTTCCCCGCGTTGGCAGATTGCTGCCGCCGGGTCAGCCCCAAATTCGCAATCTTCATCGGTAACGTATCCGGAGCATTCGTTCATAACCGCGGAATATTTGGTCTTTTCACAGCATTTGCATTCGCCGGTTTTGGTGTATCCGGCCGGAACTGTGTCATAAATATAGCCGTTTGCCTCGCAAACCCGACAGCAGTCCTGATTGTCCTTGGGAATACATATTGCAAAGTTGTGGTCATAAGGGCAGTACATAATCTCGCTGTCTGCCCGGCAATCACCGGATAAAAAGCTGTAACCGAGCGTATCGCAGTTGGTAATCGGCTTGGTACAATAATTGGTATAAGAGGTTTCGCAGCCGGTCGGGACATAAGTTCCGGAGCAGTCATCGGTTTTGCAAATGCTTCCTTCCGGACAAACTTCAAAATCCGTGGCGTTCGGGCATTCTTTGCAGCGGCGGTATAAAGTTTGCGAGCCTTTTTGACAACTGTCGTCTTTGTCCTCTACCCCAAACCGGCAGTCTTCTTCTTTAACATAACCGCTGCAGGGATTAACGCCGATTTGATGCCGGGTCTGGCCGCAGCAGCTGCAAGAAGCCGCGCTGACATACCCGGCAGGAATCATATCTGCCGTATAATCAAAATCTTTGCAAAAACGCGCGCAGCAGGTCCCGTCGTCAGGTATACAGACGACCAGGTTGGCATCAAACGGGCAGCTGAACATGCCCATGGCGTCTTTGCAGGCTCCCGGAGCCGTGTCGTAGCCCAAATCCGCACAGTCTTGTGTCTCCGGCTTTCTACAAAAGTTGGTATAACCGACTTTGCACCCGGTTGGGTCGCAGTAACGCCAGGTACAGGCTTCATATTCGCAAACGGCGTTTTCGGGACAGGTTTCGTTTTTACACTTGGCCTCACAGCGTTTGCACTTGTCACACTTGGTAACGCCGAAAGAAACGCAGGTCTTGGCAT
>ENA-OURU01003790-OURU01003790.1-human-gut-metagenome-genome-assembly--contig:-NODE-3790-length-11906-cov-2.258712_pt1 | contig 11906 bp, 9 predicted proteins | sample MGYA00242137_ERZ509064 | MGnify/ENA primary metagenome ERZ509064 (study PRJEB26280, sample SAMEA2338777) | human gut metagenome | biome: human gut; feature: human-associated habitat; material: faeces...
TATTTCTTCCATGCTGAATGAGCTTGGCGACACCGGCAGCGAAGTTGGGAAGATCCTCAAGAAAGAAACCGGAAAGAGTTTCGGCACCTTAATGAAGGAAGGAAAGAGCCTTGGCGATGTGATTGAGGTTCTTTCTGATCATGTTGATGGCAGCGCAGAAGCCCTTATGAATCTTTGGGGAAGCGCCGAAGCTGGCAAAGCTGCAAACGCTATTGTGTCCCAGGGACTTGACACCTTCAACGACAACCTGGAGAAGTTACAGAACAGCGCGGGGACCACAGAGAAAGCGTATAGCACAATGGCTGATACGCTGGAGCACAAAACGCAGATGGTCAAGACTGAGGCCCAAAATCTTGCCATCTCTATCTACGAGCAAATTAAACCGGCGTTGTCTGACATTGCGGACGCAGCATTGGAGTTTATCCAAAACTTTGATTTTTCAAAAGTAGTTAGTGCCGTTCAAACCTTCATCGGCGTTCTTGGCGCGGCTGGGGTAGCAATTGCAGCATTCAAAACCGCTCTTGTCGTTCGAGATGTTACCGCATTTTTCACCGCAGTAAAAACTGGCGCTACGGCAGTAGAGGCGCTCAATCAAGTAACGAAAATTGGCACTGCGTTACAGGTTGCTTACAATACAGTAATGAAGCTAAATCCTTGGGCCATAGCGCTTACTGCTATAACAGCCTTAGTAGGTGGATTTGTCGCATATAACGCAATTGTAGACGACGCATCGGATAGCCAAGCGCAGCTTAACGACGCCATGAGCGACCTCAATGATAGGATTGAGGAACAGAAGCAAAAAAAGGAAGAGCTTGCACAGACCACAGCAGAAAATCTTGGCAAAGTAGACGCTGAGATCGACAAGACAGAAGATTATATCGCTGAGTTAGATCGACTTACCGATGCGAATGGAAAAGTAGAAAAAGGACAAGAAGACAGAGCGAATGCCCTTGCGAACTTAATAAATAATGTTATCCCCGGTGCAATTGAAATGCACGAGCGAGAAGGGGAAAGCTACGCTAAACTTGCCGACAATATTAAAGATATGCTTTTCCAAAAGGAGAAGGAAGCAACTTTGAACGCTATGCAGGGGCAGTATGAGGAGGCCCTTGCAAGTCAGCAAGAATTAGTTCAAAACAATGTCGATGCAGTGAAAAACCTCCAGGATGCCCAAATTGAGCTTGGAAGGGTTCAAAATTCTGTAGCTGGACAAAATGAGCATTCCGCGACGGCCATTAACGATGCAAAAGAAAAAGTTGAGAGAGCAAAAGACGCAGTTGTGGAAACTACTCAAGCAATGCTTGATAACCAGGAAGTTATCCTTGCTTACGAGGATGCGTTGGCGGCAGCAGATCCAACAGAACTTAGAAACGCTCTCGCTACATTGCAGTCGGATATAGTTAAGTTCACAGGGGATAACAAAGCCCAGGTTGACCAAGCAACCGAAGATATGGCAGCTGCGTTCAAAACCTTCGCCGATTCTACAGCGAAATCTTGGAGCACTTTAGGAGAAGATGCGAAAAGAACACAGATCGCAGCTCTCCAGAGCATGCAAACTATATTCCAATCGCAGCTGGAGCAATTTACACAGACAGGCGCTGAGATTCCTCAATTTCTTTCAAATGGTGCTCTATCAAATGCCGCTGTATTGCCGGAGAGTATCCGCCAGGTCATTGAAAGTGCCAGACAGGTTCTTCAGGCCATGGGCTTCGAAATGGCAACTGACGCGGCCGCATGGGATTTCCTCATGGGAAATTCCATATTGGAAAATGGACAAGTAGTTTCAGATGCAACTAAGCAAGTCGCAGATCAAGCGGGCGAAGCGGGGAAGCAGACAGCAACCCAAAATGGAGGCGAAACAGCAGCAGGATTCGGTGACGGATACTCAAGCCGCATGCCATCAACGGAAGCCGAAATGGAGCAATCGACTAAAAACGCGGTCGACAATGCTACTTCTGGCGCTCAAGGCGCAGCGGCATCTGGTGGGCAACAAGTAGGGTATACGATTGGCACGAATGCGGATGGCTCTCTCAAGATATCAGCATCTTCTATGCCATCTACCATGAAAGGGGTGGTGGGAGACACAATCTCCGCTGGTGATTCCGCTGCATCTGGGGCAGGAACAGTTGGTGAAACAGCTGTAAACTCTGCGGCAAATGGCCTCACTGCATCTGGCGGCATGCTCACCAAAGCATTCTCTGGGCTAATTGACACTGGCGTTCAATCAGCGTTAGGTGCAACAGCTTCTGCTACTCTGATTAGTACTGGGATTATTGATAAAATATCTTCTGGGATATCCTCTGGGACGCCTGATGTTGTTTCTGCGCTGAATAACCTTGTTACTACTGCGGTTCTTTCCTCCGCAACTGGTGCCTCTGGTTCTGCAAAAAGTGTCGGGTTGGCGATTGCTTCCGGTGTTGCTGCGGGTATCAATGCAGGGGCAAGCCAGGCGATTAGTGCAGCGTCCAATATGGCGAAGAGTGCACTCGCTGCGGCAAAGAATGCGTTGGACATCCATTCTCCTTCTAAGGCGTTTCGCTGGATTGGTGAGAAATCCGTTGATGGTTTGGTACTTGGCTTAAATGACAAGGCGAAAAAAGCCCAGGCGGCCGCAGGCAAGCTTGCTGATGTAGTCCTAAAAGAAACCTCTAAACTTTATGACAAGATTGCGGAGATTGAGGCCGCAGCGCAGAAGCGGGCAGATGAAAAGGAACTTGCGGACTATGAAAAAAGTCTGGCAGAAAAGTATGAACGGCTGGAAGAGGCAGAAGTTGATGAACGACAGGATATCTTGGACGAGATAGCCGAGCTCAAAGAAGATTGGAATGAGAAGCAGCTAAAAAAGCAGGAAGAGGCTCAAAAGGAAGAATTACAGAGCGCCATTGATGCTCTTGAGGAAATGGAAGATGAGTATCAGAGCGCTTTGGATGACCTGAAAAGTGATCGTGATTCCTTGGCTTCTAAATTGTCTGGAGACAACCTTTTTGAGACGGATTATAAAGGAGAAACCCGTCTTTTGAACCTGGATAAGGACATCCAGGAGATTGAACGATACGGGGATGCAATGCTCGCTTTGCAGGAAAAAGGGGTTGATGCTGGCCTTTATTCCGAAATTCTTCAAATGGAGATGGATGAGGCAACGGCATTCGCGGAAAAACTGTTGAGCCTAAATGATGATCAATACACTGCCTATATGGAGGCATACCAGAAACGGGCGGAAGCAGCAAAGAATATTGCAGCACAGATTTATCAGGATGAGTTTGAATCTCTCAACCAGGAATTCGTGGACAAAATGCCTGATGAACTAAAAGCGGCGGGAGAGGACGCTATGACATCCCTCGCCGTTGGGGTACAGGAAGAAGGTCCCACCGCAATTGCCGCAGCAAAGAAAGTTGCCGATGGTATTATTGCGGAAATTAACCGGATAAACGCTGCGGCAAGGCTTCGTGAAACGGTCACTGTGAGTGCTGGGAGTGCTTCCTATCGCCTCACACGCAGCACGGATAACGCCATGGAGGCCAAGCAGGTAGAGAGTAACGGAAGCGCATACAGGGTAGCAAACGCTGTGTCTTTTGCCAGTGCACCACGGGGAGATAGGGAAATTGTTCTGAATATCAACGGGAAAGCATTTGCAAGAGCAATTGTTAATGATATTCGTGCAGTAGAGGATCAGTCCCCAAGAATTGTGAGTGATTAAATGGAAAACATGTTTTTGTCAATTGATGGCATTGAAATCGAAGACTTGGAAGAAGGGGATTACACCGCCTATGAGGAAGAACTTGGCGTATCTGAGCGGATGATATCCGGCAGAAGAGTGGAAGAAATCCGCGCCACTATATGGGTGGTAGAAGTCAACTTTTCATCTATCGACTATGAAACAATGTCTCGGCTCAATACTGCATTCAAAGCATCACGTCGGCATCAGTTGTTTTTTCTCCCATCCACAGGTGGCACAGAGCTGGTACAAGGTTGGTTCCACTTGATGGAGCCTCCCTCTCCCTCCCTCACACGCTGGAGAGATAACGGGCCTGAATGGGCAGCATACAAACTGACCTTTGAGGAGATTGATGGCCATGATTGATCACAGTGAAGCCTATGACAAAGCGGTTGTATCTGATTCAAGGCGACAATTTGTGCGAGTTGTGTTTGACCTATATGACCCAGATATGATCATAACAAACATAACAACAAATGATGAGAGTGATATTTCCTTAACAGATCAGGTAACAAACCGTGGCACAACAGAGAGCGAACAGAACATAGCGACCTTGGAGCCTAACAGATGGATTCTGGACGGAACTTTCAATATCCGACCAGATGACCCAATGGATCAGATAGGACAAGTTGGTTGGGTATCTGAATCTCTATGTGATTCTTTCGGCGTCTTTTCTGAACCATATCCTTATATTGAGTTTGAAATTCAAAACCTAAGTATATTGCAAGCATTCTCTTTCCGGTTTAGTGAAAAGAAATTCAATGGAATTGGAACAGAATTCACGTTGGATATTTACAGCGGCGATACTCTTCTTTGGTCAGACACAAAAACAGGGAACAAAAGTACGTTGACTGTTTTGGATGGCTTTACCGTTCAAAATCCTACAAAAATTCGCGTTACCATAAAAAAATGGAGCCTTGGCGGGCGACGGGTTAGAATCCCCCGGTTGATGGTCGGCCTATATGAAATTTGGGACAGGTCCATCCTAAAATCAGTTGAAACATATTCTGAGGTTACATTCTCTGGATTGTCCATTCCATATTCTACTTGCACAGTTGTTTTGTACAACGAAAACCACAGATTTGATCCTTATGCTCCAAATACGCTCTTCACATCCATTGAAGATCGTCAAAGAATCATTGTTGATTTTGGAATGAGATTGGAAGATGGATCCGTTGAATGGTTGCCCGCTGGGACTTACTATCAGCAATCTGCGGGATGGAAACTCAAGGATTTAACTGTACAATTTGATCTTCTGGATATTATTGGGGCGCTGACGAAAAGGAAATTTGTTGTCCCTGATACACTTCCAACAACGCTTTCTGGGTGGATTGAGGCGATTATGCTTTCTCTTGGCGTTAACTTTCAGAAAAATTATATCGTAGATGATGATGTAAAGGATATGCCCATTACAGCAGCAGAAGAAGAATGTACAGGGAAAAAGTGTGGTGAAATGCTTCGTTTCGCATGCATGGCAACGAATACTTGGCCCAGGCAAGATTTTGAGACCGGGAAATTGAGAGTAGGAAAATTACAAAGAATTGAGGGCAACAGGATTACCTTAGACAACATGAACTCCTATCCTGAAATGTCTGCAAATGATGATATTTCGGACATTACATTCACGTTGGATGATGGAGAAGAAGTGGTCTTTCCGGGAAACAACACAGAATCCGAGGTGTCTTTAAGTGTAGATAACCCATTTATTCATACGACGGATGATGCGAGAAAAGCGGTTATTTCCTGCCTGTTTGAGTATGGTGGACGTTCGTTCGAAGTACAGCACAGAGGCAATCCGTCCAGTGAATGCGGAGATATCCAGAGTGTAGACACTCAATTTTTCACCACTATCTCTGCTCGATTGTATAAGCAACAGCTCTCCCTGGCAGATGGCGTTATGGTAAACATGCCCTCCTATCTCGCTCAATCTCCCAATGATTCTGCATACTCAAACAAAACAGTTTTGACAGGTTCTGGAACATTCGTAAAGGAAGAGGCCGGGAAATTCCGCGTTACATTGATAGGCGGAGGGGCCGGTGGTATGGGAGGCGGTGCAGGGAATATCCTATGGGGCGATTCTTTTGACCCAGAAGACACGGCTGGCGGCATTGGAGGAGATGGCGGGAATGTGTTTATTACCGAGGTAACCGCGATAGCAAACCAACAATATGACTATTCTTGTGGAACTGCCGGGAAAGGCGGTGCAGGCGGAGAAACCAATGGCAGCCGTGGGGACGACGGTGAACCCGGCACCCCTGGCACAGACACTACTTTTGGAGTGTACACTTCTGCAAATGGAAAACCATATCCGGTTGGCATTATGGACATCCAGAGCGGCGCTGTATATGCACAGAAAGGCCCTGACTATGGAGGGACTATAACAGCCTTGGAAGGTTCTGGCGGCGCTGGAGGCGAACAGGGGAGAAACGGAAAGTATGCACAGTGGACCTCTGAGGATGGCTATACAGAAACTTATATTGCATCCTACCCAAAAGACGGTACCCCGGGACAGGATGGGAAACCTGGATGCATTATTGTGGAGTGGTGAAAAAATGGGGGTGATCTAAATGGCAGAAGAGTGGTCTCCTATTGTGATCTCAGCGACGTTCACGCCAGTGACTGCAAATGTCGGGGATTCTGTATTGCTCCAAGTGATCGTACTTGATGTGCAGACGATAGAGCAAGAAGAGATCAGAGTGTCGGGTGAGTTTCAAAGTGGGGAGGTGTAATTCATGTCGATAACTACGGTAAAAGCGACGTTTGATGGACAGGAATACACTCTTACATTTAATGAAACGACAAGGAAATATGAGACTGTCATTGTTCCGGCCAAAACCTCCCACAATGAAGAAGGGGGATATTTCAATACAGAAATAACCGCGACAAACGACAAGGGCGTTTCCACCACAACGGATGGGACGAATATCCCTGGGCTTCGGTTGACGGTGCAAGAGGAAGTCCCCCCGACTATTCTGCTATTATCTCCGGCAGAAGGGATATTGACAACCAATGTTCCGACCTTTGTTGTAGAAGCATTTGACGAGGAGAACGGCTCCGGGATTGATCCATCCTCTCTGTCTATGCTGATTGATGGGGTCGAGGGAGATATTTCCACGCAGGCCACGGAGAAAGGTTATCAGTTCACCTATACTCCACGAAATGAACTGAGCGAAGGGAATCATAGCTTGACCGCCTCCATCCAGGACAACGACGGGAATCAAGCCAGTTTATCTTCGGTTTACATTGTAGATACGGTTCCGCCTGAGCTGACTGTGCATGAGTACAGGCAAATCGTTGACGATGAATCTATTACGGTGGAAGGGGTAACAAAGGATGTGACGACATCTCCTGTCACCTTGCTTGTGGGAGGGGAGGAAGCGGCTATTGATGAACACGGACAGTTCTCACATACGGTGCCGCTTCGCGTGGGGGAAAACCACATCACTGTTACCGCAACGGACAAAGCAGGTCTGTCCTCTTCTTTTCGGCTTTATGTCATACGGCTCATTACAGACCGTAGCCAGGCGGACATTGAGGAACTTCTTACGATTTTATCCAAAGAAGATCAGACAGAAGAAGAACTAATTCAGCTTGCACAGACAAGCTATAAGGGAGCATATAACGAAACTGATATGAACCGGGTTACAACGGCTGCCGAGTTCCTTTCAGATAGTTTATATTCCCGTGGGTATGTAAACCCGTATGTTCCAGTCAATCCAAAACCGGGCAGAGATTATTGGGTGAAAGAGGACAAGCCAACATTAGAGCAGTCTGCGGGATATGTTTCTAATGTTAAACGGATTCGAGAGACTTTCCCCTTTGTACCTGATCTTCCAGAAGCCCCATCTGATATGCAGAGCCCCACCCTCCAGGAAGCGAACAATTTAGAAAAGATCCTTGTCCAAGTAGAATCCATGTTCCAATGGATGGATAAATCCTATCTCATGGCGGGAGAGGCCATGTGCGGAGAATTTTAAGAAAGGGTGTGTTTTAGTGCAAGACGCCATTATGAAAGGGAGCGGGAATTCACGATACCTAAAGACAGTAGGGGAAGCCTTGTCCCTCTATCCAACCTATGAGGACTTTTTGCAGGCCATGATTGCCGGGACATTTCCCGTAGATTTCAATGGGATCAACAAGGATGGTTGGACCCAGCAGGGAACCCATCTAAACAAAGCAAATCTTCTCTCAGATACGGTGATCTCCACGCTGGGCCTCTCTACGGGAGCTAATTCAACCCCCAACGATGCTTTCAACGTCCTTGCAAACATCGGCAATGTCCATGTGTGGAGGAAGACGGTTAAAACGGGTGAAAAAATACCTGCGACATATTCTCTTGGGCCTGAAGAAGGAAAAGCAGCATTAACTTATCCCCAAACCCCGTCGACGCAAGCGTCATTTCATTACGGAAAAACAATTACAGTCGACGACAATGGAACAATAACTATAAATGGGGAACAAACTCTCAGTCTTAATTCAGACGATTCTTCTGTACAAAAAGGAAATAATCTAAAGGGTAACTTTTTTTATTGCGATCCTTCTTCCACTATTGGTGGTGAAAATGAATTTGAGACAGGCCCAGGAAATGTTTATTTCATTCCTTCCGATGCCACTATAAGTAGAGAACCAGATACCTATTTGGGTGGAGTAATTTATACCAGCAAATACCAAGAGGTACGTGCAGTCCCTGCCGTTCCCCCTGGCACCCACGTCACCTACCTAACTTCCACGAACCGCAACGCTTACCAGGAGGGAGATGATGCGAAAGAGGCGGGGTATGTGTTGGGGGATATGGTGAGTGGATACCTGTTTGCATCGGCGTGGACTGGTAATGCGTCCAATTATTATTACTCCGAGACAATTAAAGTTTCCGATACTGGGACATTGACACAGGAAAATGTAAAAAGTTATACCGCAAATGCCACTAATGATAGCTGGGTTAGTAATATTCAAAGTGCTATTAGAGGTAAATTTATTACTGTGAGTGGAGAAAAAGATAATGGTGGAAGTGAAGGAACTAACCTTGTCTATATCCCCGATGATGCCATTGTCAGTTACTTTGAAAACGGAGTCTCTCTCGGTTATCCATATAATTATGGATTTCTTGTCAATAAAATGCAACAGGTCACTGGCTACCCCGCCATCCCCGCAGGCACCACTATTGAGTATCTGGGGGTGTTGGGGGACTTTGGTGGATCCTCTTTGGGATACATCAAATACGGTTCATACGTTGGCACAGGGACAGAAAACGTGATAATTCCGTTTAAAAATAGGCCGCTGATTGGTTTTTTGAACGTCGACGTCACAATGTTCACTGATACAAATTGGATTGTGCCGACTGGAAGCAGCGGAATTTCAAATTATACGGGGAGTGCAACCTGGTCTGGAGGGAAGTTGACCCTATCCAAAGGTAGTTATTCTCAATTCCCGAATTCCTCTGGTAAAACTTATAAGTATGTTGCATTTTTGGAGGGAGAGTGAGCACAAATGTATTACATCAACTCAAGTCCGAACGATACCGGCAACCACGGCAACCCCATGGGACAACCTTTTCCAAACTGTGTGACCCTACCTGACGATCTCCTGAGCCCCTATCTTGCGGCAAAGGGGTTTGTGACCCTGACCGTGGAAAACGGCGCTGTGACAAGCCTGGAGACCAACCAGGAGGCGCTGGACGCCTATGAAGCAGACCACCCCGACCTCCCGCCGGAAGAGCCGGAGGAGCCCGTCACCTGGGCCGCCATGGCGGCAGCAATTCGAGAAGGAGGGAATGACGTTGACTGAAAAAGAGTTTGTTTTGGATACCCTGCGCCGGGCGGGGAAGGCTGCCGCAGTCAACTTGCAAGCAGAATCCCCCTCCATGACCGGCACGGAACTCTGTGCCACAGAGGAGTATATCCCGGACTTCCAGGCGGCCAAGGCTGCCAAAAACATGCTGGAGCGCAAGGCAGGCCAGAAAGATAGCTTTGTCTGCCGGTCCAGCGCCGGGCGGGTGGTTCGGCTCCTCCAGGTCTATGACAGTGAAATCTATCCCCAGGAGCCGGAGGAGCTGCCCGCCCAGTGGGGGTTTGTCTGGTCCACTGACCCGGACAAGGCGCTGCCCTTCCTCTCCCTCTCCACTTCCCCCTACGCCAAAGGGGACTGCTGCACCGCTGGTGGCAAAACCTGGCGCAGCAAGATTGACACCAACACCTGGCCCCCGGAGACGAACCCGGAGTTTTGGGAGGGAGTAAAAAAATAAAATGCTGCCCCACGGATGGGACAGCAAAAATTGACAATCTGCGGCGCAGCATGGTATGATGGATACGCCCCGAAAGGGGTCAGAAAGAGGCGCTGTTACATAGACGGCGGTTAGCCACTTCCCTGCGAAGGGAGGTGATGCTTGGATGGGAAACTTTCTCTGGAAGTTTTTTGTATGCTTGGCCTTTGCGGCCTACATACTCTCCATAAAAGCGTGCTGACCGCTTGGTGGCCCCCAAACGGTCAGCATAGAACATATGCTACTCTGATGGGCTAACCGCAGTAGCAGCGCCCTTTCTGTTTCCATTATACCATCCTGCCCCGGTTTGTCAAGAGAACAGGCCGGGGCTTTGCCGTGCCTGTAACAAACAGGAGAAATAGATATGGAGCAGCTTTTTACACTGGCGGGCGTTGCCTTGGGGTCCAGCGGCTTATCTGCGATTGTCGTTGCGATCCTCAATCACCACTGGGCCAAGAAAAAGAATTCGTCCGGGAAACTGGACGCGCTTGTGGAAGCGCAAAAGGTATTGATGATCGACCGCGTTAGATATCTCGGCTCCTCATACATTCACGAAGGAGAAATTTCCTTAGAGGACAAGGAAAGCCTCACTGAAATGTATCAAGCGTACAAATCGCTTGGAGGAAACGGGCATTTATCAACAATCATGGCCGAAGTCGAAAGACTTCATATTGTGGAGAGGAGGTGAAGGGAATGAGTGAAAAATGGAAAGCCTGGTGGAAAGCGGCTGGAATGAGAGCATTTGGAATTTACTAAGGAAAAGCAATAATTCGGAGGCCCTATGAAAGAATGTATTCTCGCGGAGCATGAAGTTTGGGCCGATGTACCTGGATATGCTGGACTTTACGAAGTAAGCAACTTCGGGCGCATAAGGAGCCTAACGCGAACCACAACACAAAGAAATAACGGAAAGTATCGCGTCCACACCTATTCCGGGAAAATCCTGTCTCTTTCCGAGGACGAAAATGGGTACTTGCGGGCCCACGTATCAAAAAACGGGAAGGACGAGACAATGCTGATGCACCGAATTGTCGCATCCGTTTTCTGCGAGCCAAAACCCGGATGCGACATTGTGAATCATTTGGATTGCAACCCGAGCAACAACAGGGCGGATAACTTGGAATGGACTACCTATAAAGGGAATATGCAATATGCGTCCTCTTTGGGGAGGATGCAGTATAACGTAAAAAACTTAAAAAAGGCACAAGAATCCAAAAAGATACCAGTGGTTGCTATCAAAGACGGTGACAGGAAAGTTTACCCCTCTTCGTCGGATGCAGCAAGAGAACTGGGGCTTTGCTCTGGCGGCCACATTGCCGCTGCCTGTAGAAAGGAATACGGGTACAAAACTGTTGGTGGGTATGAGTGGGAATATGCGGATCCCGCGCTACAAGGGAAACAGAAGGCTCAAAGGGAACCCATCCCAATGGAAGCGCGAATAGAACTGCTGCGAAAAAGGATGAGGGGAAACACAATTATGTTGGGTAGGAAACTTTCCGAGGAAACAAAGAAAAAGCTATCCAAAATAAATGCAAGGCCCGTTATCCAACTTTCTAAAGGCGGGGACGTGATAAATGAATTTCCTTCTGCGTCGGTCGCAAAATGTATTACAGGAATTTCCCATATTGATGATTGCGCCTCTGGAAAGCGAAAAAGCGCAGGGGGATTTTATTGGAAATGGAAAGGAGGTGTTTGATTGAAGATATTCACAAAGGAGTTCATTCGCGCAGCCTTAATTCGCGCCCTAAAAACGCTCTGCCAGACCGCCGTAGGCTGCATTGGAGCCGCTGTGGTGCTGGGAGATGTCAACTGGCCCATGGTAGCCTCTGCGGCTGTCCTGGCGGCTGTGGTGAGCCTTCTGACCAGTGTGGCGGGCCTCCCAGAAGTTGAGAAAGAAACCGCAAACAAAAACTAAAAACAAAGAAGGAGAAT
>ENA-OURU01003791-OURU01003791.1-human-gut-metagenome-genome-assembly--contig:-NODE-3791-length-11905-cov-2.970717_pt1 | contig 11905 bp, 12 predicted proteins | sample MGYA00242137_ERZ509064 | MGnify/ENA primary metagenome ERZ509064 (study PRJEB26280, sample SAMEA2338777) | human gut metagenome | biome: human gut; feature: human-associated habitat; material: faeces...
TTATACTAATAATATTAATATTTATTTAGAAAGTGAAAATATAGAAATAGTTGAATATCTAAAATCTACTGACAATTCTTATCCTATAGGTATTAGAGTAACAGAAAATAGTAGAGATAACTGGTATATAGATGTTGACTTTTATGATATTAATACTACTCTTTTAGATAACTTTAATATAAGGGATAAGATCAAGGAAAATAAACTTATAATGATAGATGAAGTTAATAGAATGGAAGTTTTTGATTTAATCTACGCAGAATATCAAGATATATTTAATTATATTTATATTATAACTAGCCAAATTGCTAATGATAATGAACAAATACAAAACAGAAGATAGCTACTATCTTCTATTTTTATTAGCAATTTTTCTAATCTTTATTTTGGCTTGTATTTTTTGATAATTACCCTTTACACTATTAGCCTTCTCTTCTATTTTTTCTACAATTTGTAAATATCTAGAAACTTTATCATAGAAATCACTCTCTGCTAGATAAACAGAAGCATATAACATTATATTAGCTCTACCTTCATCGTTTAAGCAAAGATCTAAAATATATTTATCAAGTTCACTTAATCTTGTCGGAGAAGATGATAAAATTATATCTTTAACACCTATCAACTTCTCTTCGTATAATTCAAATTTCTCATTACTTAGTTTATTTTTTGCACTATTTCGTTTCTTAAAACTCTTCATATACTTTCTCCTTCATCTTAAGTATAACCCCAAATCAAAAAATAATAATTTTTTTTCAAAAAAGTGTTGACAAAATAACAACAAATGATTATTATAAAAAGCACCAATTCGGAATTAGGCGAATTGGTCGCTAGTATCACACTAGCCAACCCCTTTTTATTCTTTTTTAAGAGACTGCCCTTCAGGGGGTGCAGTCTCTATTTTTATACAATAGGAAATTTATACCTAAAAATGAAAACTTTGTACTGACAAACATATTTTTTATATAATACACTTAAGTTACAAATGTTAAGCAAAGGTGCTCGTAATATAGAAATATATAGAGCATATAAATTTAGATTATATCCAAAACTGATGAACAAAAAAATATTAATTTATAAAACTTTTGGATGTAAACGTTTTGTATATAATTATTATTTAAATTATTTAAAGGAGAACAAAAGTAAAACCAAATTTGATTTACATAAAGATTTATCTAAATTAAAAGAAGTAGATTCGTGTGTATTATGCTCTGCTGTAGATAATTTAGTGGATAGCTTTAACAATTATTATGCTAAAAAAATTAGTTACCCTAAATTTAAAAGTAAATTCGGTAAACAATCTTTTATAGAACTAGTTGTATAAAAATTACCCATCAAGGAAAAAATAGTAATTTTATATGCTAAGATAAAGAACTATATAAAATAACAAATTAATAATAAATCAAACTAATACGGTGGCGACCATCGGAATTAAAGCTTATAGGGAATAAGGAATACCTTATCGATGAAGTAACAATTCTTGGAGGTAACGACAAGGTAAAAGCAAACCTGTTTGTTTTATTTGTTCCTTTTAAGCATGACAATAGTCAAGACAAAATTTTAACTCCTTCATATTTTAATAATGAAAGGAGAATAAATATATGAATCAAAAAGATTATGATAGACTTTGTGACAAATGTAAAGATAACTGTCTTTGTGAAATTGTTAGATGTTTAATTAATGATTGTACAGGACCTACTGCCCCAAGAGGAGCTACCGGTCCTACCGGATCTACTGGAGCAACAGGTGCTACAGGAATGCAAGGTCCTACTGGCCCTACCGGATCTACTGGAGCAACAGGTGCTACAGGAATGCAAGGTCCTACTGGTCCTACTGGATCTACTGGAGCAACAGGTGCTACAGGAATGCAAGGTCCTACTGGTCCTACAGGAGCGACAGGTCCATCAGGGGGATCATTCAACGCAGCTGCTATGGTACACGATGAATCCAATGCCATAGTACCAGTTAATGAAGCAATAAAGCCTACAATAACAAACCTTTCTAATGGTATTACATATGACTCTACAACAGGTAAATTTATGGTACCACAAACTGGACAATATCTAATTAACTGGTGGTTCAATGTTAGAAGTAAAAATACAAACATAGAATGTGAACCTATTGCTTTAGGAATAGAACTACACCAAACTACACCAGGATTTAACCTAATAGCCCATTCATCTACACACAACAAATTATCTTGTTGTAATACAGGAACAATTAGTGGTAATGCCCTATTCGCAGCTAATGCTAATGATAAATTTAGATTTGTTAATACTTCTAATACAGACTTTCAACTAGTACCTAATGATCGTTACTCAGCATCATTCTCAATCACAAGAATAAACTAACAAAAAAACAACAAAAAAACATCTCATTTTGTGAAGTTCATTTAGGGATTTAATAAAAAATGTTTAGATGACACTTTCAAATGGAACAAAAGAATAACCACATTGGAGTTAATTACTCTAGTGTGGTTATTTTTTATTAAATTTATACTGTAATTTGGTCTATCACGACACCATTCTTAATACCACAAACCTTTTAGAGTGAATACGATATAACTTATATAATAAGAAAAGTTTTGTAAGTGAATAGGATTTAAAGGCACAAAAATAAGAGCCTTTCGGCTCCTATTATCTTTACCCTATAAATTGTAATTTAGCGAAATAGTAACTTAATTTTCTTTTTTATTAAACATATGGCGTACTTTATCTATTCGATTATTTGGTCTACGTGATTGAATAACTGGTTCACAAGTAGCAATTTGATAATCTTTTAATTCTGTCAAAAAAACTGCTTGCCCATTTGTATATAGAGTTAAAGTATTACGATATTCATTAATACAACGTACAGGAATATGTCCTGTAAAAATAATTTCATCATTTTTTGATTGACTAGTTTCAATTATTGCACAATGTTTTTGTGCATCATTATATGCACGAGAAAGGTATCCCTGTGGTGTAAAAAGTATAAACGAAAGATATGGCTCTAATAATTGCGTTCCCGCTTTTTTCAATGTTTGTTCAAGTACAATTGGGGCAAGAAAACGAAAATCCGAGGGAGTACTAACAGGGCTATAATAAACACCATATTCAAAACATATTTTACAATCTGTTACTTCCCAGCCATACAAACCTTGCTCCAGTCCATAATTAATACCTTCTCTTACTGCATTTTGGAAACTTTGATTTAAATAACCGAGTGAAACTTTGCTTTCGTACTGTATTCCAGTGCCAATTGGAAGTGGAGTTATTGATAATCCAATTGATGCCCAAAATGGATTTGGTGGTACTTCAATATGAATAGTATAATCTGCCTTTTGTAATGGCCTTTCCAAATAAATTACGGTTGGATCTTCGATTCTTATGTTTATGTGATATTTTTCAATCAACAGAGAACAGATAACTTCTAACTGCACTGTTCCTAAAAAAGAAATGACGATTTCATGTGTTATCGTATCAACACAATAACGTAAAAGAGGATCAGTATCTGCAATTTCTGTAAGAGCATCCAATAATTTTTCTCTCTCTTCTATTTTTATCGGTTCAATTCTTGTTCGTAGCATTGGTACAGGATTGTCATTCCATACATTGCATGGCAAAATCTTTTCATTTCCTATAATATCGTTCAATCTTAATGTATTGTTAGGTATTATAAAAATATCTCCAGAACAAACTATTTCTGTCTGTATCATTTCTCCATTTGAAGGAATATATATTTCTGTAAGTTTCACTTTCTTTTTTTCTGACAATACAATTGTATCTCGTAAGTGTAATGTTCCACTGTAAAGACGCAAATAAACTAATCTTTGCTTATGGTCTGTATATTCAATTTTAAAAACTCTTCCACATAGTTCTGAATAATTCTTATTCATTTCAGGACAAAAAAGATTTGAAATAGCTTCAATGAGTTGTTGAGTTCCTATATTATTTTTAGCACTTCCATGGTATATAGGAAACAACGAACCTTTTTTAACACACCTAGATTCTTCATACGTTAATTCTTGTATAGTCAATTTTTCTCCTACAATATATTTTTCTAAAAGTTTATCATTTTTGGAAATTACAGGATCCCAATCATCTAAATCAATGATATTTTTAATTGATATTTCTGGAGTTAATGTTACATTTTGCATAACAATAATATCATTTGAAAGTTTTTCTTTGATATTTTGATAAATATTATTTAAGTTAATTCCATACTGATCTATTTTATTTATAAAAATAATTGTTGGTATATTCATTTTTTGAAGTGCATGGAATAGTATTCGGGTTTGTGCTTGTACACCATCTTTAGCAGAAATTACTAAAATAGCTCCATCAAGAACAGATAAGGAACGATACACTTCTGTTATAAAATCTGTATGTCCAGGAGTATCTACAATATTGATTTTGTAGTCATTCCAATTAAAAGAAGTAACTGCTGCCTGAATTGTGATTCCACGCTGACGTTCTAAAAACATAGTATCTGTCCTTGTTGTTCCCTTATCTACACTGCCTAATTCTAAAATCGCTCCACTTGTATAAAGCAGACTTTCCGTTAAAGTTGTCTTTCCTGCATCTACATGAGCAAGAATACCAATGTTGATTATTTTCATGGAATTTCCCTCCCTACAAATTTATCTTTTAACTTAAAATCAATATTTACTAATTTTGTTCTTTTAAACTATTCTCAAAATCAATTATCCACTTTTCTAATGTTTCTACTAATGCTAATTGTTGTTTAAACATTTGTTTTCCAACATTAGGAATATGTTGTCTATGAGATTGTCTTTCATTTAGTAATTCTTTTAATTCTAATATCTTTGATTTTATATTAGAAACAAGAATCTTTTTTTGTTCATCATCTACTAAATCTAAATTCGTGATAATAACATTAAAATCCAAATATAGACTAACATCAGAATTTGAAATATCATTCATAAGTTTATTAAAATAATCATTACCTTTGTCAGTAATAGTATATACTGCTTTATCTGGCATATTTCCCTCTTTCTCTTTATGGCTAACAATATATTCTTTTGATTCTAATTGTAATACTTTCTTATAAATAGACTGTTCACTAATTTTTACCCATCTTGGTATATTACGATATTCTATATTTTTTTTAATATCATAAGCACTTTGTGATTTTTGTTTAATAAGTCCTAATAATACCAAATCTATATTTGACATAATCTCTACTCCTTACTTAATATTCTGTAACGCCAAGTCTATTTCCAAATGGATCTTCAAACTCGACTGCATTACCAGTTCCAATTTTAAAAGGCTCACTCAAAAATTTTATATCATTATTCAACATTTCTTTATAGAAGATTGCAACATCTTCTACTTCAAACCATATTGTAGGCTTTAAATTCTCAAATTTATTTTTGTCTTTTAAAATTATTGCAGGTTCTTCATTTCCAATATTATAAGCAACCATTCCCTTATTAGAGAAATCAAATTTCTTTTTAACCCCAATATTTCCTCATAATATCTTTTTGCTTCTTCCATATTATCTACAGGAAGAAAATAGTTGTCATAATTTTTCATATATTTAATGTTCTCCTCTTTGCTATAAACTACGCTACTATATTTTATAGTAGTTATCATTGAAAGTCAATATATAATTAAAAATTTATAATGATTTTTTATCCATTTATTTCTGTTCCATCTTTAAATTTAAATACGATTGTATCCTTGTCCTTTATTGTAGCACTTTCAAGTAAACTTCCCCACAATAGTCCATCAAACTTTTCAAGAAGTCTTGTTTGTTTTTTTAAGGTATTAATATAGTCTTTTATCATCTGATGCTTTGCAGCTTGTTTTGATATCTCAATTTCTAATTGTTCATACTTTGCTTTTGTTTCATCATAAGTTTTTATTATCGCATCATATTCTTTTTTATACTTTTCTTGGTTTTGCGCCACCCTTGAATTCATTTCAATAAGCTCTTGTATTTTTTCAATTTGCTCTGCTAGACTATTCTCCAGTTTTTCTTTTTCTTCTGATAATCCTTTTTTGTTGCATATTTTATTCAAAACAATTTCTAAATTTGAAATTATTTCATCTTTATTCTTAATTATCAATATTTTGATTTTTCATTTTGAGGGTAAAAAAATGCCATTTTCTTTTGCCTAGTACTTAGAAGGAAACAAACCTTCAAAAGTAAGGAGGAATTTAAAATGGTAAATTCAAAGGATATACCAAAATATTTAAAAGAAAATGCAAAGTTTTGCAATTGGAAGTATGAAACTCGTGATGGAAGATTAACAAAAGTTCCATATAACCCACATACCAATAATAAAGCATCTGTTAATAACGCAAATACTTTTACTGACTTTAATTCTGTAGTAAATGGATTAGATATATATGATGGAATTGGAATACGCGTTGATGGAAAGATTATTGCAATAGATTTAGACCACTGTATTGAAGATGGAAATCTATGCTCATGGTCTAAAGAAATAGTTTCTCATTTTCCAAACACATATATTGAAATTAGTCCAAGTGGTGCTGGATTTCGCATTATTTTATTAGCACCAGACAACTACTTATTTAATAAGGATAAATATTACATTAAAAAGAATAATGTGGAAGTTTATGTAGCTGGAGCAACTAATCGCTTTGTAACTATCACAGGTAATGTTCTTCAAAAATTAGATATTGCTGAAAACTTGGATGGCTTTCAATGGTTACTTGAAACTTATATGAAACGTGAAAATTCTAAAACTACCATTATACAGAAAGAACGTGAAAGTTACTTAACTGATGAAAGTATTATTGAAAAAGCAATGTCATCTAAACAAGGACATAAATTTTCAAAGTTATGGAATGGTGATATTTCAGATTATCCATCACATAGTGAAGCAGATCTTGCTCTTACATCTATTCTTGCATTCTATTGTAATGGCAATAAAGAACAAATAGATAGACTCTATCGAAAGTCTGATTTGTATCGTGCTAAATGGGATGAACTTCGTGGTAATAAAACATATGGAGACATGACTATTGATACTGCTATAAGCGGAATAAAAGAATTCTATTCTCCAATAGTGAAAATCAATCCAACTGAAGATTTTAACGATGATTTTGATAAATTATCTAACTTAAATCCAATTGATGTTGCAAAATATCCTTGGACTGATATAGGTGCAGGGATGTTATTTGCAGATTTTTATCAAGAAAAACTTCGTTATGTTCCAGAACGTAAATCTTGGTTCTATTACGAAAATGGAATATGGACACATGATATTGGTGGATTAAAAGCAATGAAACTTTGTATGGCTCTTGCTAATTTACTTCATATGTATGCTTTAAAAATTGAAGATGAGCACAAACGTAAGATTTATATGGATTATTCAAAGAAATGGCAGTCACACAATTACAGAGTAAACATTTTAAAAGATGCTCAAGTTTATCATCCTATTTCTATATCTGAATTCGATAATGACCCATATATCTTCAATTGTAAAAATGGAACACTTGATGTTAGAAAACGAACTTGCCAAGAACATAAGAGTTCAGACAAATTAACTAAAATTTCAAATGTTGTATTTGATTCTAATGCACATAGTGATAGATGGGACAACTTTATTTTAGAAATAATGTCTGGAGATATAGAAAAAGCAAAGTTTCTTCAAAAGATATTTGGATATGGTCTTACTGGAGATACTAGGCATGAATGCATGACCATTCTATATGGAGCTAGTACTCGTAATGGTAAAGGAACTCTATGTGAAAGCGTTTTAAAAGTTCTAGGCTCATATGGTTGTACTGCAAGACCTGAAACAATAGCGCAGAAAAGTAATACTAATAGTTCTCAACCTAGTGAGGATATTGCACGTCTTGCTAGTGTACGATTTGTAAATATATCAGAGCCTGGTAAAGGGCTGGTATTAAATTCTGCACAAGTTAAAAGCATGACTGGTAACGATACTTTAAATGCTAGATTTCTACATGAGAATAGTTTTGATTTTAGACCATTATTCAAACTTTATATAAACACAAACTATCTTCCAACAGTAAATGATATGACTATTTTTACAAGTGGACGTATTATCATTATTCCTTTTGAAAGACACTTTGATGAGTCGGAACAAGATAAATCACTAAAAAAGGAATTTGCTAAAGATGAAGTTCAAAGTGCAATTCTTAATTGGTTATTAGATGGGTATGAGTTACTTAAAAAAGAAGGATTATCAATACCACAATCAGTTAAAGATGCAACCGCACTATATCAACACAATAGTGATAAACTACAACTCTTTATAGAAGAATGTATGGAACAAGGAAACTATGAAGAAAAGACTTCAACTGTATATCAGCGTTATAGAAGTTGGTGTTTAGAGAATGGGCACTATGCTGAAAGTATGAGGAACTTCAAACAAAGTTTAGAAACTATTGTACCAGTAGTTCGTAAGCGACCTAAAGCTGGTGGTGAGAAAACCACAATGGTTACAGGCTATAGGTTATTGCCAGATTTTCTCAAATAATTATTTGGGGCATTGTGGCAAGTAAAAATAGTCAATTCAAATATTAATATCTCTATAGAGATTATATATATTTATCTGCCACATTTGCCCCCACTGTGAATGAGGTGGTGTGTATGATTTGAGTTATATCGTTTAATTAATATTAATACCCTAGGGGGATTCAAATTTCTAGCAAATATTAGTCTTTCAACGGGCGTGGGGTTTTATGTGTAAATTAAGCGAAATCAAAAGGGTAATTAAACTATACCCATTAATAACCCTTTTAAAATCAAATGGGTAATATAAATAAATTAAGAAATTGGAGGAAATAAAAATGACATACGATAAAATTACAATCGAATTAACAAATTATAAAAAAGAATTCTGGAATGGAATGATGAAAGGAATAAAAGGAAATTATGAAGACTTAAAAGGTGGAAACATCGGAAACGAAATGTATGTACTACCTTATGATAGTAATAAAAAATACAATGATCTTATTAATAATGAATGTGTATTTAGAAAAATTGCTACCAATATAAAAGTAAATGATTCTGATCATACTATCTTTGTATCTGATAGTGATGATACTGCAGAATGGAAACCAATTGATAGTGAAGATATAAAAAATGTTGTAGATGATTTTATTAAAAAAAGAATGGGAAGTCATGCTTTATCAATCATCACAAGAATGGATGAAGATATTATTCATGACTCTCATTTTGATACAGAGGACTATCTAGTAAAACATTTTGCTAAAAGCTTTGGAAAAGCTGAAGAAAATGCGTTCATTAATGGTACTGGAGTAAATATGCCTATTGGCATTTTAAATGACACTAATGGTGCTGAAGTTGGAGTAACTTCTACTAAATTAACATTTAATGATGTTATTGCACTATACTTTTCTTTAAAACCAGAATATAGAATCAAAGGTTCATGGTTAATAAATGATGAAATTGCAAAAACTTTATACACATTAAAAGATTCAGATGATAATTACATATGGAATCATAATTCTAATACTATTATGGGTAGACCTGTGTATGTTACTAATTCTATGCCCTCAACTGGAAAAGCTATTGCATTTGGTGACTTCAGTTATTATTGGATTACTATTAGAATGCCTATTAGTGCTCGTGCTATAAATGAATTATTCTGTGGTAATCAACAAGTTGGATATCTTGCAAAAGAATATCTTGATGGAATGCTAATAAGAACTGACGCTATTAAAGTTCTTCAATTAAACTAGGAGGAATTATTAATGGACACATTAGCAAAAGAAACAGTTCTACAAATTGATGATACTGTGTTCATTATAGAATGTGAAACAAGTAAATCATCAACAGAAACTGCCTATGATAAGGTAAAGAAACTAATATTAAATCATGTAAAAGACAAAGAAAATATAAATCAATTATCAGCCTGATATAACTTGATATATTGCAAATAGTACGGTAATATTACACTACCCTAAAAAGGGTGTTCCATTAGAAGGCTGTCAAAGGAAGGAGAATAATTATGAATGAATTATATGGACATTCTTGTGTTGCAACATCTAGTAAGATTACCGCACTATATTGCAGATTATCTAGAGATGATGAATTACAAGGTGATAGCAACAGTATTAAAAATCAAAAAGCAATATTAAAAAAATATGCCGATGATAATGGATTTATAAATACCGAATTCTTTGTGGATGATGGTGTAAGTGGAACTACATTTGATAGACCAGACTTTCAAAGAATGATTGCAGAAATGGAATCAGGAAAAATTGGTACTATCATAGTAAAAGATATGAGTAGACTTGGTAGAGATTATCTTAAAGTTGGATACTATACTGAAATTGCTTTTCCAAATGCAGAAGTTAGATTTATCGCAATTAACAATGGTGTTGATAGTGCTAATCAGCAAGATAGCGATTTTACACCTTTCCTTAATATAATAAACGAATGGTATGCAAAAGATACAAGTAAGAAAATAAGAGCAGTATTCAAAGCTAAAGGTGAATCTGGTAAACCCTTGTGTACAACTCCACCTTTTGGATATAAAAAAGACCCAGATGATAAAAATCATTGGATTGTGGATGAGGATGCTGCAAAAGTTGTAAAATATATATTTCAATTATGTATTGAAGGATATGGACCAACTCAAATTGCTCATAAATTAAAAGATGAAGGAATATTTACACCATCTTATTATTTTAAAAGTATTGGATTATATCCAACAGCAATTATTACAGAAGAACCCTGTAAATGGTCTGCAAGAACTGTGGCTAATATCCTAGATAAACAAGAATATCTAGGACACACTATCAATTTCAAAACTAGAAGAAAGTCTTATAAGATAAAAAAGAAAATTGATAATGATCCATCTGAATGGAAAGTATTCAAAAATAAGCATGAGGCAATTATTGATGAAGAAACTTTTAGTACAGTTCAAAAGATTAGAAACGGAAAACGCAGACGTACTCCTCTTGGAGAAATGCCAATATTATCTGGAATGGTATATTGTGCTGATTGTGGAGCTAAATTATATCAAGTTCGTTCTAAAGATTGGAATCATGATAAAGAATATATGGTGTGTGCAACTTATAGAAAACGTGGAAAGCATAATTGCACTTCACATCAAATAAGGAATATTGATATTGAAAAAGCACTCTTATATATGATTCAACAGGTAACTGCATTTGCAAGAGATTATGAAGATGAATTTGTAGAACTTGTGGCAAAGAATAAAAATAAAGAATTAGAACGTAAGATACGTGAAAGTAAGAAAGAATTAGAACAGTCTATAAGTCGTGTATCAAAAATAGATTTATTAATTCAAAGACTTTATGAAGATAATGTTGAAGGAAAAATTAGTGATGAACAATTTATAAAAATGATTTCTGCTTATGAAAAAGAACAACAAACTTTAAATGTGCGAATTACTGAATTAAATAAAGTTATTAAAAATGAGCAAGAGAAAATCACTAATACAAGTAGTTTTCTAAATCTTGTTAACTGTTATACCAATATCACAAAACTTAACGCTGAAATAATCAGAACATTTATTGAGAAAGTTTATATTTATAATGTAGATACAATTGGCACTAGAAAGATTAAAAAAATTAAAATAGTATTTAATTTTATTGGTGAAATAGATTTGCCAACAGAAAAAAAGCAATAAAAAAGGCATAACTATTATTTCAAGTTATGTCCTTTTTATAAAAATTACTTAATCCCTAAGGAATACACCCTTTAAGAGGTGTTTTTGTTGTATTATAAATAGTGCTAGCTAGAAAAAATATTAGCATTATTTGACTTAACAAAAAAATATTGAAGGATCATAATTATACGACTCATTATGATTATATCCTAAACCTGTTAAATACCATTTTTAGTTAATACAGATAATTCTTTAAAAGCTACATCAAAAAATTAGTAATTTATTAGAAAACAAAAATAC
>ENA-OURU01003801-OURU01003801.1-human-gut-metagenome-genome-assembly--contig:-NODE-3801-length-11874-cov-3.677553_pt1 | contig 11874 bp, 9 predicted proteins | sample MGYA00242137_ERZ509064 | MGnify/ENA primary metagenome ERZ509064 (study PRJEB26280, sample SAMEA2338777) | human gut metagenome | biome: human gut; feature: human-associated habitat; material: faeces...
CTATTGAAGAAAAAGGTAAAGTTGCTCTTGATGCAAAAATCTTCTATGAAATCATTCGAAGACTTCCGGATAATGATGTAACCATTACCACAGACAGCAATTTCGTAGCTACGATCACCTGTGAAAAAGCCAAATTTACAATTCCGGGCAAAGCAGGCGAAGATTTTGCATATCTTCCGGTTATTGAAAAAGATGAATCACTGACTCTTTCTCAGTTTACTTTGAAAGAAATGATTCGTCAGACAATCTTTTCCATTGCAGTTAATGAAAATAACCGCCTGATGACCGGAGAATTATTTGAAATAAAAGATAATTGTCTGAAAATTGTTTCTCTGGATGGTCATCGTATCTCTATCCGGAAGATGCCTCTGAAAAAAGAATATTCAGATCGCAAGATCGTTGTTCCAGGCAAAACATTAAGTGAGATAAGCAAGATCCTGTCCGGTGAAATTGATGATCAGGTAAGTATCTATTTTACAAAAAATCATATTCTGTTTGAATTTGACCAGACCATGGTTGTTTCCAGACTGATCGAAGGAGAATATTTCCGCATTGATCAGATGCTTTCCAGTGATTACGATACAAAAGTCAGCGTAAACAAAAAAGAATTCCTTGACTGTATTGACCGAGCAACACTTCTGGTACGAGAAGGTGATAAGAAACCAATCGTAATTGAGATCAAAGACAACAGCATGGAACTGAAAATCGATTCTGCTATGGGTTCCATGAATGAAGAGATTGATATTGAAAAAGATGGTAAAGATATTCTCATCGGATTCAACCCGAAATTCCTGATCGATGCTTTGAAAGTTATAGATGATGAAGTAATTCATATGTATCTGATGAACCCGAAAGCACCATGTTTTATCAGAGATGATGAAGAAAACTACACATATCTGATCCTGCCGGTAAATATCAGTCAGAATCAGAATAGATAAAAATAGAATCAGTCCAGATAAGAGGTGAATGATTTGGAAATCAAAATCAGAGATGAATTTATAAAACTCGGACAGGCTTTGAAACTTGCCGGAGTCGTAGAAGACGGAGTGGAAGCAAAGTATGCGATTCAGGATGGTCTTGTTCAGGTAAATGGTGAAGTTGACCAGCGAAGAGGCCGTAAGGTTTATGAAGGTGATGTGATCACTTTTGAAGATCAGGAAATCAAAGTCATCAGATAATTATGTATATAGAATCGATAGAACTTAAGAATTTCAGAAATTATCAGGATCTGCAGCTGGATTTTGATAAAGGAACCAATATTTTTTATGGAGATAATGCGCAGGGTAAAACCAATATTCTGGAATCTGTGTATATTTGTGGGACAACGAAATCACATAAAGGAAGTAAAGACAAAGAAATCATTCGTTTTGGAGAGGAAGAATCTCATATTCGAATGATGGTAAAAAAGGATGAGCTTTCTTATAAGATCGACATGCATCTTCGTAAAAATAAGGCAAAAGGCGTGGCAATTAATGGATTGCCGATCAAAAAAGCCAGGGAATTATTTGGAATCGTAAATCTTGTTTTTTTCTCACCGGAGGATCTGAATATCATCAAAAACGGACCTGGTGAGAGAAGGAGATTTATGGATCTGGAATTATGCCAGCTTGACCAGATATATCTGACGGATCTGGCAGGATATAATCATATCGTAAATCAGAGAAACCGTCTTCTGAAAGATCTTTACCAGAATCCTTCTTTACGGGAAACACTGGAAATCTGGGACATTCAGATGTTGCAGTACGGAAAGAAGATCATTGAAAAAAGGCGGGATTTTGTCAGAGACCTGAATGATGTGATTCAGGATATCCACCGTAATCTGACGGGTGGAGAAGAACATCTTGAGGTCATTTATGAACCGAGTACAGAGTCAGAATGCTTTGAAGAAACTTTGAAAAAAAACAGAGAACGTGATATGCGGATGAAAATGACATCTGCCGGTCCACACAGAGATGATCTGTGTTTTATGGTAAACGGGATCGATATCCGGAAATTTGGTTCACAGGGACAGCAGAGAACAGCGGCCCTGTCTTTGAAACTTTCAGAAATCTATCTGGTAAAAGAAAAAATCAAAGATACGCCGATACTTCTTCTGGATGATGTACTTTCAGAGTTGGACAGCAACAGACAGACATATCTGCTGGACAGCATTCATGATATACAGACGCTGATCACTTGTACGGGACTGGATGATTTTGTAAGCCACCAGTTTCATATCAACAAAGTTTTCAAAGTAGTAAAAGGAGAAGTGTTTAACCCTGTAAATTAAAGCATTTTTGTGGTTATCACATTTTGACAAGCATTATGGCATATGTTACACTGTTTTTAATATTGGAAAGTTGGTGAATGCATTGGATAAAGAGGAATTTCGGATCAAACTCGAAGAAATAAATCGCCTTGTAGAAAAGAAAAATTACAAGGATGCTATGGAAGTGGTAGACAGTATTGACTGGCGTCGTGTTAAGAATGTTCGTACCTTATGCGTTGTTGGAGAAATCTATGCAGCAAATAAAAGATACGAAGACAGTAAGGAAATCTTCCTTTTGGCTTATCACAGAGCACCGATTGGCAAAAATATTTTATACCGCCTGATTGAAGTATCCCTCAAGATGAAGGATATCGCTGAAGCAGAAGAATTTTATGAGGAATTTCTGGAGGTTGCACCAAATGATAACACCAGATATATCCTCAAGTACAAAATCTGCAAGGAAAAACAGGTTTCTCTGGATGAACAGATCAAGATCCTGGAGGAATACAAAGAAAAAGAATTTACAGAGCGCTGGTCTTATGAACTGGCAAAACTGTATTATCAGAATGGAGATACTCAGAAGTGTCTGAGTCTTTGTGATGAAATGGTTCTCTGGTTCAGTGACGGAAAATACGTTATGAAGGCACTGGATCTCAAGAACAGAATGGGAATGCTGACGGGAGAAGAAAAAGAAAAATATGACAGTCAGTTTATTCCAAAACTTACACCTGTAGAAGATGCGGATTCTATCAATGAAGAAAAGCCTGCGCAGGAAGTGAAAACTGCAGAAGAGGACGGACCTGTGATCGAGAGCGTAGCAATCGATGAGAGAGATGTCAACAGTGCAGAAAGTCTTCAGGAAAAAATTTCGAAAGGTATCAGAGATATCTTCAGTGGAAACAAAAAGAAAGAAACTGAAGAAGATTTCATGAAAGAAGAACAGGAAGCTCCGGAAGAAGTCCAGGAGGAACTTATCAAAGACATTTCTTCTGATGAGACTGATGTGAATGTTCCGGAACTTGAGCCGGAAGATGCAATGATCCATCCGCCTAAGAATCCAGGACAGTCTGTTTTCAGCAATATGGAAGAAATGATCGAGCAGGTTACCGAAGAGGAGATCAAGAGCGGTCCGGAAGAACCGACTGCCGGAGAAAATACGGAGATACTGGAATCAGAGGATACTCTGGAAGCAGCTGAGCCTGCTGAAAATGTTGAAGCTGAGAAGGAAGATAAAGCGGCTGAGAATACAGAAAAACAGCCGATTGAAATGAAAATGCCGGAGCTTGAAATTCCGGAATCCATGAAGAATATGAATTTGGATAATCCTGAAGAAATAGAAATTCCAAAAGCACCGGATATCTGCCTGCCAGGTGCAGAAAATGCATCTTCAGATGATTTTGAATTTAATCTTGAAGATACGATCCTTGCAGCTGCGTCTGCCCAGGGAATTGAAATTCCGAAAGGACCGATTCCGGCAAAGAAACCAGCTGAAGAGGTTCAGGAAACTGTTCCGGAGGACGATGAAGAATATATGTCCGAAGAAGATCTTCAGAGTGCAGAGGATGAATTTATGAATGGTCCGGCAGGAAAAGCAGCCGAGCCGGAACAGGATGAAACGGAATCCGATGAGAATGATCAGGAAGAACCGGAAACAGATGAATTTGATTCTCTGATGGAAGATGATGAAGATTTCGGAGAAGAAGACGGTTATGAAGATGAGGACGATCTGCTGAAAGGAATGGATTTCCTCAATGATATTGATAATGCAGAGACAATGGAGATTCCTGTCAGAGAAGTTAAGAAATCCAAACCTGCGAAAAAAGCAAAAAAACCGGTTTCAGAAGAAGAAATGGAACAGCTGATCGATTCTATGCAGCCTAAGAAAAATGCAGAAGATATCATTCCGAGGGAAAAAGTACTTACAGAGGATGAAGAGAAGCTCTTTACATACTTTGCAAAAGTACCTGGACTGAAAGAACAGATCCTTGATACGCTTTATGATGTACAGATGGGTGCTGCAGATAAAACATCCAGAACAGGTAACGTGATTGTTATGGGTGGTCGTGAAACCGGAAAAACCCGCCTGATCTCAAGTCTGATTCCTGCAATCTGCAAAGAGCTGAATCTGGATGCATCCAAAGTTGCCTATGTATTTGCAGATCAGATCAATGGCAAGAATATTGCAGAGATCGTCAGCAAGATGGCAGGAGGATTCCTGGTTATCGAAAACGCAAATCAGCTTACCAAAGAAACAGTAAATCAGCTGAACAAAGCAATGGAATTCCGTACAGACGGTCTGATCGTTATCATCGAAGATGAAAAGATCGGTATGCGTAAACTGATTGCGAGATTCCCGAAATTTACATCCAAATTTACATCTATGATCAATATTCCGGTATTTACCAATGATGAGCTTGTTAACTTTGCAAAAGTGTACACAAGAGAAAATGGATATACTATTGATCAGATGGGTATGCTTGCACTGTATAATCTGATCAGTACAAGCCAGAAAGAAGATCAGCCGATGAATGTAGGCGCTGTCAAAGAAATCATTGATAATGCCATTGCAAAATCCAAAGGCGGACTTCGCAAGCTGATAGGCAAGAAGAAAGTCAATCCTGACGGATACATGGTACTTTTCGAGAAAGATTTCAGCTGAAAAATTAAAATGAGCATAAGCAGCAGGAGGAAATTATGACCAGACCTTATCTTGGAAACCCGAAATATACCATTGAAGTTCTTCAAAAGTACGGATTTGTGTTCCAGAAAAGGTTTGGTCAGAATTTTCTGATCGATACCCGTGTTCTGGACAGGATCATTGAGGCATCTGAAATTACAAAAGATGATTTTGTACTGGAAATCGGACCAGGAATCGGAACGATGACTCAGTATCTGGCAGATGCGGCCAGAGAGGTTACTGCAGTTGAGATTGATGACGCGTTGATCCCGATTCTTCAGGATACGCTGAAAGAGTGGGATAATGTATCTGTGATACATGGTGATATCCTGAAGACAGATATCCGGAAGATTGCAGATGAAAAGAATCAGGGACGTCCGATCAAAGTTGTGGCAAATCTGCCGTATTATATAACAACACCGATCATTATGGGACTGTTTGAAAGTCATGTGCCTGTAGATTCCATTACGGTAATGGTTCAGAAAGAAGTTGCAGACAGAATGCAGACTGGTCCCGGATCCAAGGATTATGGTGCTTTATCACTGGCAGTACAATATTATGCAAAACCGGAGATCGTGGCAAATGTTCCGCCGAACTGTTTTATGCCGAGACCGAAGGTTGGCAGTGCAGTGATCCGGCTGACCAGACATCAGAATCCGCCGGTACAGGCAAAGGATGAAAAGCTGATGTTCCGTATTATCCGCGCTTCTTTTAACCAGAGAAGAAAGACACTGGCAAACGGATTAAAAAATTCACAGGAACTGCAGTTTACCAAAGAACAGGTTGAGCAGGCAATCACGGAATGTGGACTTCCACTGAATATCCGAGGTGAGGCTCTTACCCTGGAACAGTTTGCTGCACTGGCAGATATTTTTGTAGATATGAAATAATAAAAATAACAACTATAAAAGGCATCCGGTGGCTGGTCGGATGCCTTTTATAGTAATATTTATTAAATTTAAAAGGAAGGAGAGTTGATTGCTTTTCGGCAATCAACATATGAAAAAGAAAATTTTATAAAAATAATGTTGGCTGTATTATTTTTATGGTCTTAGTATATCCAGAAATTGTGATGGAATCATGTTTAACTTATGAAAAAAAAGTGAACGATTGTCGAAAGTTCTATGAATTAAGAATATTTTACAGCTTTTTTTTCAGAGTGTGTTATAATGCAGTTCGTATCATTGATAGAAACTGTAATTGTATTTATTCAGGAGGTAATTAAAATGATGAAAATAAACAAATTAAGTGCATTTATTCTTGCAGGAGCTCTTACATGTACTGCACCTGCCATGGTTTATGCAGATCAGACAACAGATGCTGCTGTAGATCAGGCAGTAGAACTTCTGGAGCAGAGTGGAGTAGATGACCTGTTATCAGATCCGGATAAAGTGGTAGATCTTATTATCTCTGCCAAAGAAACTCTGGGAACAGTAAATGTAACAGATGATCAGATCAGCAGTGCACTGGATGTTGCTGCTGGAGAATTAGGGGTAACTCTTTCTGATTCTGACAAATCCACATTAATTCAGCTGTACAATAAATTCAAAAACATGGATCTGGATGAGAATGAACTGAGATCTCAGGTAAACAAAGTGTATGACAAACTGGAAAGCCTTGGAATTACGAAAGAAGATGTGAAGGGAATTCTTGGCAAACTTGTTGAGCTTGTAAAAGGATTTCTGAACTAAGAAGAGTTCTGTTATATGACAATGTATAAAATACACAACAAGTAAAATAACATAAAAAAACCATATGTTACATTTTTATAAAAAACAAGGATGAAAAACGAAAAAATTGTGCAAATACACGAAAGGTTCATGGCTTGTTCATACTATGTTCATAAATGACTGGTACTATAAGGATAGTTCGAAAGAGCTACACAAAACAGACGTTGTAATGTTCTTCATTACACATAAATTTTTTCATAATAACCTCCGTATTAACATATTTGTTAAAAAATATCTTTAAAATAATTTTTACCCAAAAAATATAAAATATACATTAAAAATTTTTTTATACATACTTGACACGCAAAAGAATAAATGGTAAAATTTACCAGTGAACAAAAATCTATTGAAAGGATGGATAATATGGTTTTAGAAGAAAAGAAAGTTAAAAATATTTGTAATTTTTATGTGAGTGAATATCATTTAGAAATTATGCTATTGCCATATATTAGTAAAAAGATAGACAATGAAGAAAATATTACAATAATAACAGAGATTGACTTAGAAAGTACATTAAATGTCGTAATTGAAAGAATAAATTTAGATAAAGATAAAAAAGAAAAAATAAAAAAGATTGGTTGGAATATACAAAATATAGAAAATATCATCCCAAATACAAATGTGATACTTATAGGAAGTAAAAAATTTATAAACGAAAAAGTATTTGAATTGAAAGAAAGACAAGTAGAAAACTTAGAAATTATTGCTTGTTATAATTACAATGAAGTAAAAAATGATATGAAAGAAATTGTTTCAAAATACGATGGAATGCTTAATACATTAGGGATAAATAAGATTTAAAAAAGTTTTTCTTGGGTAACATTTTGTTAATATGTCAAAAATTTTGTATAATCTATTGAATTTTTCGAAAAAATAGTATATATATAAATTATGAACTAAGAAAGGAAGTATACTATGGACGAAAATTTAAATGAAATTAAATGGACATTAAAGAAATACGGACAAGAGCATTTGCTAAATGGATATGATAACTTAGATGAAAAAAAGAAGAAAGAATTGTTAAAACAAATAAATAATATTGATTTTGAGTTGATAAAAAGTTTATATGAAAATACTAAAAAAACTCCAGAAGTAGAGAATTTTGAAATACAGCCAATTGATTATATGGATAAAGAAAAATTATATGATAATTATAAAGAATATCATGCAATTGGTGTAGAAGCTATAAAGAATAGAAAATTAGCAGCTGTAACAATGGCTGGTGGACAAGGAACAAGACTAGGACATAAAGGACCAAAGGGAACTTTTGATATTGGATTAGAATCACACAAATCATTATTTGAATTATTAAGCGATGGCTTAAAAGAGCAAGGCCGTAAGTATGGAGTTACAATTCCATGGTTTATAATGACAAGTAGAGAAAATAATAATGACACAATTGAATTTTTTGCTAAGAATAGAAATTTTGGATATGAAAAAGATAAAAATTTGTTTTTCTTTATTCAAGAAGAATTACCAATGGTTGATATGGAAGGAAAAATATTAATTGGTGAAGATGGACTTGTAAAAGAAGCTGCAAATGGTCATGGCGGAATATATGAGGCTTTAGTAAAAAACGGAATGACTAAAAAAATGAGAGAATTAGGTGTTGAATGGGTATTTATTGGTGGTGTTGATAATTGTCTAGTAAAAATGGTAGATCCAGTACTTATGGGAATTGCTATAGATAAAAAAGTAACTGCAGCAGGAAAATCAGTAGTAAAAGCAAACCCAAAAGAAAAGGTTGGAGTTTTTTGCAAGAAAAATGGAAGACCATCAGTAATTGAATATACTGAAATACCTGATGATATGTCAGAACAAGTTGACGATAATGGAGAACTTGTTTTTGGAGAATCTCATATTTTGTGTAATTTATTTAATATTGATGCAATTGAAAGAATGGGAAATAAACCATTACCATACCATACAGCTTTTAAAAAAGCAACATATATAGATAAAGATGGAAATAAAGTAGTACCAGATGGACCAAATGCATACAAATTTGAAGCATTTCTATTTGATGCTTTTGGAGAATTAGATGATATGGCTATATTAAGAGTAAAAAGGGAAGAAGAATTTGCTCCTGTAAAAAATGCAACAGGAACAGATAGCCCAGAAACAGCAAGAGAGCTATATAGAAAATTCTATAATTTAAAATAATATATAATATTGCTACTGGTTTAAAATCAGTAGCTTTTTTAATAAATACGAAAGGAAGAATAAAGATGGATTATTTAAAAGAATATGAAAGATGGTGTACAGAACCAGCATTTGATGAAGAAACAAAAAAAGAATTACTAGAGATAAAGGGAAATGATGAGGAGATAAAAGATAGATTTTATAAAGAACTTGAATTTGGTACAGCAGGTTTACGTGGTGTAATAGGAATGGGAACAAATAGAATGAATAAATATACAGTTGGAAAAGCAACACAAGGATTAGCTAATTACATAATAGAACAAGGAACACAAGATAAAGGTGTTGCAATTAGTTATGACTCAAGAAGAATGTCAGATGAATTTAGTTTACAAACAGCTTTAATATTAAATGCAAATGGAATAAAAACATATTTATTTGAAAAATTAAGACCAGTTCCAGAATTATCATTTGCCGTAAGACAATTAGGATGTACAGCAGGAATAATGATAACAGCTAGCCATAACCCTCCAAAATACAACGGATATAAGGTTTACTGGGATGATGGTTCACAAATTGTTGCACCAAGAGATAAAGATATAATAGCAAAAGTAAGAGCTATTTCAGATTTTAAAGAAATAAAAACTATAAGCAAAGAAGAAGCAGTAAATAAAGGATTATTTAATGTTGTTGGAACAGAAATGGATGATAAATATATAAATACTTTAAAAAGTTTAGTATTAAATCCTGAAATTGTAAGAGAAGAAGGAAAAAAATTAAAAATAGTTTATACACCATTACATGGAACTGGGAATACAGTAACATCAAGATTATTAAAAGAATTAGGATTTGAAAATGTATATGTAGTTCCAGAACAAGAAAAACCAGATGGAAATTTCCCAACAGTAGATTACCCTAACCCTGAAGACAAAAAAGCATTTAAATTAGCATTAGAGTTAGCAAAAAAAGTAGATGCTGATGTTGTTCTTGCAAATGATCCAGATGCTGATAGACTTGGAATATATGCAAAAGATACAAAAACAGGAGAATATATGACATATACAGGAAATATGTCAGCACTATTGATTGCAGAATATAGAATTTCTCAAATGAAAGAAAAAGGATTATTACCAGCAGATGGAATGTTTATAACTACAATCGTATCATCTGAACTAGCAAAAGCAATTGCAAAAAATTACGGATTAGAGTGTATTGAAGTTTTAACAGGATTTAAAAATATAGGAGCAGTTATAAAAAAAGCAGAAGAAAAGAAAGATAAAACATATGTATTTGGATTTGAAGAAAGTTATGGATGCCTAATTGGAGATTATGCAAGAGATAAAGATGGTATTTCTGCAGTAATGTCATTGTGCGAGGCTGCTGCATACTATAAATTAAAAGGAATGACTTTATGGGATCAAATGATGAAAATTTATGAAAAATATGGATTCTATAAAGAAGATCAAGTTTCAATAGTATTGGAAGGTGCTGATGGAGCTGAAAAAATAAAATCTATGATGACAAATATGAGAAATAATTTACCAGAAAAAATAGGAAAATATAAAGTAATTGAATTTAAAGATGTTGAACTTGATGAAATTAAAAACTTAGTGACAGGAGAACAAAGAAAAACAGGATTACCAAAATCAAATGTATTATATTATGAATTAGAAAACAATGCTTGGTGTTGTGTAAGACCTTCTGGAACAGAACCAAAAATAAAATTGTATATGGGTGTAAAAGCAGATAGTATTGAATCTGCAGAAAAAGACTTAGAAGAATTAAAAGATGCAATGGTAAGATTAGTAAAATAAATTTTAAGAAAGTATGTAAGCAAATATGCATTACATACTTTTTTTCCATCCATCAATATTTCTAGAAATAGCACCAAATAAATTAGCCTTAATTGTAGGAATTTCTTTTTGCCAAGCAAAAATTTCAGCTTTTATATCTTCTCTTTTTGTATTTTCATCCATTGGACAAACTTTAGGCATAACTTGTTTGTTGTATTTTTTTACAAAGTGATTTGTATCTTTTTCAGTTAATAAAATCAAAGGTCTAATCATTGTAATACCACTTCTGTCCATATAACTTTTTGGTGAAAAAGTTGAAATATTTCCAGCATATTTTAAATTCATTATAAAAGTTTCAATTACATCATCTAGATTGTGACCTAAAGCAATTTTGTTACATCCCTCTCTTTGGGCAACAGAATTGATTATACCCCTACGCAAATTAGCACATAAAGAGCAAGGATTTTTTTCTTTTCTAACATCAAAAACAATTTCTTTAATTTGAGTATCTTCAATAAAAAGAGGAACATCGATTTCATCACAATTTTTTTGAAGAATATCTTTATTAAAGTTTTCAAATCCCGGATTAACTGTGATAGCAATTAAATCAAAATGTTTAGGATAAAATCTTTGTAAAGCCTTTAAACCATTTAGCATTGTAATTGAATCTTTTCCACCTGATAAACAAACAGCAATTTTATCTCCTTCATCTATCATATTATAGTCTTCTATAGCTTTTCTCATCTTACTTAAAATATGTTGCATATAAAACCTCCAAACAATTTATAAATCTTAAATATTATAAATCATTTTTCACAATTAATCAATAAAGAGACAAAAAAAGGTTTACAAAATAAAAGCAATGAAGTATAATGTAAAAGAAATGTTCTTATAGCTCAGCAGGATAGAGCAGTCGCCTCCTAAGCGACCGATGGTGGTTCGAGTCCGCCTAGGAACACCATATAAGTATGTTTTCTTAACGGACTCGAAAAGGAGGAACAGAAAATGGTCTAGTAGACCATTTTCCCGACACGGCTCGACGAGTCCGCCTAGGAACACCAATAAAAATTTAAGGAAAAAATAAATATGAAAAAAGATAAAATAAAATATAATTGTTTAACTGGAATAATTCTTATAATATTTAATATCAGTATGAAATTTTTAATATATGGTAATACCGCAATATGGTTAGATGATATGCCAACATACCCTTCTGAAGAAAGATTATCTCCTGAAATTGAAATATTTAAAAGTTCAATGTATAGAATGATTCCATTTCTAATAATAAAT
>ENA-OURU01003811-OURU01003811.1-human-gut-metagenome-genome-assembly--contig:-NODE-3811-length-11852-cov-5.500636_pt1 | contig 11852 bp, 7 predicted proteins | sample MGYA00242137_ERZ509064 | MGnify/ENA primary metagenome ERZ509064 (study PRJEB26280, sample SAMEA2338777) | human gut metagenome | biome: human gut; feature: human-associated habitat; material: faeces...
GCGACCGTCACCGACGGTGACACCCAGACCGTCACGGTCGACGGTGCGGACATCGCGGCGACCTACGGCGCTGTGAGCTACACGGCCAACGGCCGCTGCTTCTACGCGCCCGACGGGGTGTACGCCCTTGACGGCAAGGTGGTGCTGCCGCTGGCGGATCTGGAGAAGATCTTCGGCGTCACGGCCACATTCAGCGCGGACAATACCAGCCTGCGCGTCGATGCGTCCGGGCAGCTGCTCGAGAGCGGCGAGAGCTTCTACGGCACGCGTGACGTCTACTGGCTCAGCCACATCATCAATGCCGAGGCCGGCAACCAGCCCATGGACGGGCAGATCGCGGTCGGCAACGTCGTGCTCAACCGCGTGGCGGACGAGCGCTTCCCCAACAGCGTCAAGGAGGTCGTGTTCGACCGGCGCAGCGGCGTGGCGCAGTTTTCGCCCACGGCGGACGGCAGCATCGGTCTCACGCCGGATGAGGATGCCGTGCTCGCGGCAAAGCTCGCCTTTGAGGGGTACAATACAGTCGGTGAGAGTATGTACTTCATCAACCCCGCGGCCTGCAACTCCGCGTGGTTCAACCGCTGCCTGACCTATACGACCACGATCGGCGACCACGTCTTTTACGCATAATAGCTGCACAGACAGCATGACCGCCCGCACGGAGATCCGTGCGGGCGGTTTAAGACTGTCGAAAAACCCGGAGGGTTTTCCGACAAAGGGGATGCAGTCTGCTGCGCGCAGAATTTGTGTGCCTGTGGCGCACAAATTCCACACTTGCAGCCTGAGCAGTATTTTCTCTCACGCACATGTCGCGAGAGAAAATGATTTCACTTTTTTTGCCGCCTGCGTAGCCGCTTCCCTGTATGTACTCTTCACTCCGGCGAATGTGGCTGTTACCGGCTCGGCTCCTGATGTCTCTAATAAATCAGGAAGCCATTCTTATTTGGATTACGTGGAAAGCATTGTCCCTGACAATTTCATTACACCTTTCCAAACCGCGAACGTTCTTTCCGTTCTTTTGATCGCGGCAGCCGTCGGTATTGCCATTGCGAAGATGCCGAGAGGATCAAAGAATCAGGATCTCATGATCACTTTCTTTAAGGCCTCCCAAGACGTTCTCTTTACACTTGTGAATTGGCTCATCGTTGTTTTGCCGATCGGTATTTTTGCTTTCGTCGCTTCTTTGGCTCAGGAAGTCAGCCACGGTGTCAGCTTAGGCGGTTTAGGCACTTACTTCACATTAGTGATTGCAGCGAACTTAATTCAAATGTTCATTGTGCTTCCGGCCTTCTTAATGATTAAAGGGTTCAATCCAATCAAGGTTGCCAAAGGGATGCTTCCTGCTTTGGCTTTAGCTTTCTTCTCTAAATCCTCGGCTGCGACGCTCCCTGTTACGATGAGATGCGCACAGCAAAATCTAAAGGAAGAGCCGCAGGTTGCTCAGTTTGTTCTTCCGATGTGCACAACCATCAATATGAACGGCTGCGCTGCTTTCATTTTCTTAACCGTTATCTATCTGATGCAGAACGCCGGTCTTGATATTCATCCTGGTGTCATTGTGGCCTGGATTTTTATTGCGACGCTGGCAGCCATCGGTAATGCAGGTGTGCCTATGGGCTGCTTCTTCTTGTCCGCAAGCTTGCTTGCCAGCATGAATGTTCCGATTCTGCTGATGGGTGTCATTCTTCCTTTCTATGCCGTAGTAGATATGATCGAAACCAGCCTCAACGTTTGGTCTGACAGTACGGTTTCCGTGATGGTAGACAAAGACATGAAGAAATTAGAGGCGGTTGCAGAAAGTAAATAGTTAAGACTTGCTTGTAGTTGTCTAACTTAGCTTCTCTTTTTTCCTCTCGGCCTCCTATCCGGAGGCTGAGCTCGTTTCTGGAGGACTCACAACTCAGCAAATGTAGGGAAATAGGTGGTGATGAAATCTCGCTTAGTGATCACCCGCCGCAGAGGTGTCAAAAAATGTAAGCAGGCGTAAAGCAACCTTGGTTAGAATGGAAGTATTCCTTTTTTCTAGTCTTTTTGAGCTTTCAGGTTGCTTATGTTTATTAACGATATTTGGTCTTATGGTGTCACGACAAATACCAAGAAAATCGTAGCTGAGGCACAGAAGGACGGCTATTTGCTGAATTTTTTACAGCTGGATTTGGAAGAAGACGGACTTCCTAACTGGAAGACGATCAACTCCTTCGTAGAGCTGGTCAGGACATCGACACAAAACAATCCTCCCGACGGAGAAATGAATACTCCCAGAGAAAAGCTCGATCGCCTGATGAACGCAATCTTTTTGAAGACGTTCAATCTTAGAAATTACGAAGAAGACCCACTTTCTGCCGGAGAGATCCTTCTCTTCACCAAACTCGAATCTATTGATCGCAGAGATCAGTTTGCTACAAGGGCGCTTTACTTGGCGGCCCCGACGATTCTTAAATTAAGAGGCTTGAAGGGCGGCTACGATGTGAGAAGGATTTTTTCCTTAGCTGCCTACAAAGCCATGGAAGGCGGTACCGCAAAGAGCAAGGAAATAAAAATTCTCATCGGCGACCTTTTCGAAGACGAAAACTTGAGAAATGCCGTTCATCGAATTTGGTACGTATTTAAGGATGCGAGAGGAAATCCTGAGAGATGCGCCAAAGGACTTCGAGAGCTGGCCGATGGAATTTATCTTCAGGCGAACAAGGCTGCACAGAGCCAGAAAACCTCCTGAGACTCTGAAAAATTAGTCGTAAAAAACGCTTTTTTAGATAGTTTCCGACTTTTAAAAAGTAAGAAGTCGGTCTAGATCAATTTGTTAAAATAGCCTTTTGCATCTTTTCTTTGTCGCTGGATTGGCGCCCGTATGTCTCTTGAGCAAGATAATAAAGTCAACGATTACTCCGAAAAATCGATTCGTATTTTGAAAGGTCTTCAGCCGGTTAAACAACGCCCCGGTATGTATACCTTGACGGATTGTCCTTTGCACATTATTCAGGAGGTCATTGACAACGCCACGGATGAAGTTTTAGCGAATTTCGCCAACCGAATCATCCTGACTGAGCACGCAGACGGATCAATTTCCGTAGAAGACAACGGACGCGGCATTCCTGTCGGTATTCATCCGGAAGAGAAGGTCCCTGTCGTTGAAATTGTTTTCACGCGTCTGCATGCCGGCGGTAAGTTCGACAAGGGAGCGGGCGGCGCCTATTCATTCTCAGGCGGTCTGCACGGCGTCGGTGTATCTGTCACCAATGCGCTGTCTACTCGTCTGGAAGTGACGGTTTGGCGTGACGGACTTGAAAGTTCTATTACTTTCGAGGACGGTTTTGTCACGGTGCCATTGAACAGTGTTAAATCTCCTCGCCCAAAGAAAGCGACCGGGACGAGAGTTCGCTGCTGGCCGGACGGAAAATATTTCGACACGCTCACGATTCCTAAGAATCAATTGATTCGCCTCTTGAGAAGTAAGGCAGTATTGCTTCCGGGCTGCGAAGTCATCTATCGCAATGAAAAAGACAACATCGAACAAGTCTGGAAGTATGAGGGCGGCCTCAAAGAATACCTGACTGAGCAGCTGGATCGTCCTCCCTTGGTTCAGCCCTTTGAAGCCCAGGGCTTTGCAGGAGCTGACGACGACACATTTTCTCAAGGCGAAGGCGCCGGGTGGGTCGTTTGCTGGACAGAGGAGGGTACGCTGGAACGCGAAAGCTACGTGAACCTGATTCCGACTCCGCTCGGCGGAACTCATGAAGCCGGTTTGCGTGACGGTGTCTTCCAAGCCATGAGAAGTTTCATGGAAACCCATGGTCTGGGCGCCAAAGGCATCAAGATGATCGTGGATGACGTATTTGCGCGTGCCAGTTTCGTTTTAAATGCAAAAGTACTGGACCCTCAGTTCCAGGGACAGACTAAAGAAAAGTTGATCAGCCGAGATGCGCTGAAGCTGGTTTCCAGCTTTGTGCGTCCGCAGATGGAGTTCTGGCTCAACAGCCACGTTGAAGAGGGCCGTAAGCTGGCAGAGATGTTTATTAAACAAGCTCAGGCGCGCCAGCATTCCGCTCAGAAAATCGAAAAGAGAAAAGGCTCTTCCGTTGCCGTTCTCCCGGGCAAGCTTACAGACTGCACGAGCGGAGATATTTCCCGCAACGAACTCTTCCTGGTGGAAGGTGACTCTGCCGGCGGCTCAGCAAAGAAGGGACGCGATAAAGAATATCAAGCCATTCTTCCTCTTCGCGGCAAGGTGCTGAACACATGGGAAGTGGACCAGAACCTTCTTTTCGGTAATAAAGAAATTCACGATATTTCGGTATCGATCGGCGTGGATCCACATAAGATCGGCGAGAAACCCGATATTTCGAATCTTCGTTACGGCAAGATCTGCATCATGGCCGATGCCGACGTGGACGGCTCTCACATTGAAGTTCTGCTGCTGACGCTTTTCTACAAGCACTTTTCCTACCTGATGGAGACGGGGCACATCTACATTTCAATGCCGCCGCTCTTTAAGGTTTCCGTTCCGAACAAAGGTAAGAAGAAAGAACGCCGAATTTACTGTCTGAATGAAGAAGAGCTGAAGAAGACAGTCGAGAAACTCAAAAAAGAAAAATTCACCGACGCTCAGATCGTGATCTCACGATTTAAAGGTCTAGGTGAAATGGATTGGGAAGAGCTGAAAGAAACTTCTTTGGATCCTGAAACCCGCAGACTTCTGCCGGTAAAAGTCGGACTTCCGGGTGATGACTTAACCGGAAAAGCCATGCAGATTCTCATGGGTAATAAAGAAGCCGACGCGCGTAAACAGTGGATTGAGCGCCACGGTGATCAGTTCGAACCCGATATTTAATTGAGCGCGATAAATGCCTAAGAAACCAAGACGCAAATTAACGGAAGCGGATCAGACCGAACTTTTCGAAGAAATCGACGGAAAGGCGGTCTTGCCCTCTGCCGAAGACGAAGAAGTCCAAGAGAAAAAGGGAAAAGCTAAAAAAGCGCAACCGGAACCTGAAGAAGATATCGGTAAAGGAACCGGCTTCCTCTTTGATATGTTGGAAGAAGAGCCCGAGCCAACTCCTGAGGCAGAAAAGTCCTCTTCGAAGGAAGAGGATCAGACGAGCGATCAAGAAGAAAAAGTCTCGGCAGAGACGGAAGAGCCTGATTCTGAGCCTAAGAATGAAGTTTCTTTAGAAGAAGCGGAGCAGGTTGCTCAAAACCTGATGCGTGAAGATGTTTCCGATATGAAGGAAGAACTTCAGGAAGTTGAGGACGAAGTCGAAGAAGCCGAATTGGTCCCTGCGGCAGCTCAGCCGCGAGGTTCTGACATTGTTGAAGAAGCTCTGAAGCATGCCGAGACAGACTGCGATGAATTGACGCTGGCTTATTTTGCCAGCCGTGCCTATCTCGAATATGCCATTTCCGTGGTGAAAGGCCGCGCATTGCCCGACGTCTGCGACGGTATGAAGCCCGTTCAGAGAAGAATTCTCTATGCAATGAAACGGCTCGGCCTTAATCCGGATGTCAAAACGGTTAAGAGTGCTCGAGTCGTCGGTGAGGTCTTAGGTAAATATCATCCGCACGGTGACTCTGCCGCTTACGATGCGATGGTTCGTTTAGCGCAGGACTTCACGATGCGCTATCCCTTGGTTCAAGGTCAAGGAAACTTCGGTTCGGCCGACGGCGACGGCGCTGCGGCGATGCGTTACACAGAAGTGCGTCTCTCGAAGTACGCCGATCTTCTGCTCGGAGAGCTCGACAAAGGAACCGTCAAATTTATTCCGAACTACGACGGAACCCATAAAGAACCGGTCTTGCTGCCTGCTCGTCTGCCGGTACTGTTATTAAACGGCTCCAGCGGTATTGCGGTTGGTATGGCCACTGAAATTCCGTCTCATAACCTGACGGAAGTCGGAGAAGCTGCTATCGAAGTGATCCGTAATCCCGAGATTACGACGGACGAACTGCTTGAAATTGTCAAAGGTCCGGATTTCCCGGGCGGCGCTCAGGTCATTTCTTCCGCATCGGATATTAAGAATGTTTATCAAAGCGGGTACGGCAATCTCCAAGTTCGTGCGACTTATCACTTTGAAGAGCTTTCAAGAGGTCAGTGGCAATTAGTATTTGACAGCGTTCCTTATAAAGTTTCCGTCATGAAAGTCATGTCGGAGCTTGAAGCGCTCACCAATCCTAAGGCACCGCAGGGCAAGAAGTCTTTGACCGCAAAACAGCAACAGGACAAGCAGCTGATCATGAATGTCATGAGCGGCATGAGAGACGAGTCGAGTGCCGAGGCACCTGTTCGCTTGGTCATCGATCCGAAATCGAAATCCATTGATCGAGAAGAACTTGTCAGCACGATTCTCAGCAAGACAAGTCTAGAAACTTCCTGCAAGTTCAATCTTGTGGTGATTGGAATTGACGGCAAGCCTCGCCAGAAAGGCTTGAAAGACATTCTGTCTGAATGGGTCAGTTTCAGACTGCGTACCGTGCGTGCCCGTTCCCAGACTTCCTTGGATGAAGCCGAAGCTCGTATCCACACACTGGAAGGCCGTCTCATTGTCCTCGTTGATATTGAGGAAGTGATTCGCATCATCCGCGGTGCGGATGATCCTAAGAAAGAGCTGATGACGCATTTCGGCCTTTCGGATAGCCAAGCTGAAGACATCCTTGAAATCAAACTGCGTCAATTAGCCTCTCTCGATGAAGTTAAGCTCCGTAAAGAGCTGGAGAAACTTCGCAATGAAGCTGAGCGTCTGCGCGGCTTGCTGACCGATGAAAAGAAACTGAGAAGAGAAGTCACCAAGGAGATCCGTCAGGATATCGATACCTACGGTGATGAAAGACGCACGCTGATTGAAGAAGCCAAGGGTGCTTCGATTGCGAAACAAGTCATTGATGAACCTGTGACCGTGATCGTAAGTGAAAAGGGCTTCCTGCGTTCAAGACAAGGTCACGGCTTTGATGCCCGCGCCATGAACTTCAAGCTGGGCGACAAATACCGCTGCTCGATGGAATGCCGCAGTGTCGACAATCTCTACATATTGTCGAATACCGGCCGTATTTACAGCATTCCGGTTTCTTCTCTTCCGAGCGCCAGAGGAGAGGGCACCCACGTGAGTGCGTTCGTTCAATTCCAGGACGGCGATGTTCCGTTTGACTATATTTGCGGCGCCCCGGATACCGTATTGCTGTTCACTTCTGACGCGGCCATGGGCTTCTTCTGCAAGATGTCTGATTTGGCGGTCCGTCAGAGAGGCGGCAAATCCTTCTTTATCTTGGACGGCGCCAAACCGCTTCCGGTTCAGGTCTCAACACCGCTGACCGGATGGATCGCCGCCTTGTCTTCGAGCGGTCGTTTGGTGGTCTTTACGACAGACGAACTCCGTGCGCTTTCAAGCGGCGGCAAGGGCACCACGATCATGGCGCTTCAGGATAATGAGAAACTCGTCGCAGCCGTGCCGATTTCTCCGAACGGTGTCGTTGTGGTCGGAAAAGGCCGCGGCGGCAAGATTCAGGAACTCTTAGTCGGCCCTCGCTCCATTGAGGATTACCGGACACGAAGAGGCCGCAAGGGTCGGTTCGTCGAAGCCAAATGGGAGTTCTTAGGCTTAAAGCCTTATAAGCTTGAGAATGCCAATAAGGGCGATGAAAGCGAAGAGGTCGAAGAAAGTACGATCATCTAAGAACTTCAAACTGGAAAGAAAGGCGCTTGTTCTGCATGGAACGGCGCCTTTTCCTAAAAGGGGGCACCGAAAAAAGTTTCTTGGAACACGGCCCCTAAAATGCTTACAGGTAACACGTGCATCGGAGGACGAGATGCTTTGGAAAGACAGAGAAGGCAGCAGCAACGTAGAAGACCGCCGAGGTGAAGGCGGAGGATTCGGCGGTGGCGGCCCGAGATTTCCTATGCCGAGAGGCAAGCTGGGGCTGGCTGTCTTAGCGGTTGTTTTGGTCGCCGGTTATTACGGCATCGATCTGACTCCGCTTCTGGGCTTGGATTCTCCGATGAATACTCCTACACAAAGCTCGACTTACCAGCCGAGCGCGCAGGAGCAGGAGCTGGCAAAGTTTTCTTCCGTAGCCCTGAGAACAACGGAAGAAACGTGGGGACGAATTTTTGCGCAATCCGGTAAAAAATACATTCCTCCGAAGATGGTTCTTTATTCAGGCAGTACTCGTACAGCCTGCGGCTACGGTCAGGCAGCGATGGGACCTTTCTATTGCCCGTCCGATCATAAGCTCTACGTCGATTTATCTTTCTATAAAGACATGCAGAGAAAACTCGGAGGGGGCGGGGATTTCGCCCTGGGTTATGTCTTAGCTCATGAAGTCGGACATCATGTTCAAACACTTCTCGGCATTTCTTCGCAGGTGCAGAAACTGCAGTCTCAGGTCGGTCCGAAAGAAGCCAACAGACTTTCCGTCAAACAGGAACTTCAAGCCGACTGTCTGGCAGGCGTCTGGGGCCACGATATGCAGAGGCAAGGTATTCTTGAGAAGGGAGATTTGCAGGAAGCACTAAGAACAGCAACTGCAATCGGTGACGACCGACTGCAGCGCGAAGCGCAGGGCAGAGTTGTTCCGGATAGTTTTACGCACGGGACCTCCGAGCAGAGGTACTACTGGTTTAAGACAGGCTTCGATACAGGAAATCCTGAGATGTGCAATACCTTCAAAGCCGGCGCCGGCCCTCAATAGCTACAAAAACAAAAAAATCCGACGGAATTCGCCGTCGGACTTTTGCATAGAGCTAACGAGAATTACTCGTCAGTGCCAACCATAACGTTGGAAGCCTTGATGACGGCATAAACTTTCTTGCCGACTTCAAGTTTCAGGGAGTCAGCAGAAGCAGTTGTGATGGAAGCAACAACGCGTTCGCCGCCTTTAGTCTCGATATCAACTTCGGTAGAAACCGGGCCTTTTTTGATAGAGAGAACTTTGCCTTCGAGAACGTTACGTGCGGATAATTTCATTTAATTTCCTTTAGTTAGATGATTGAAATCAACGAAAGTTTAAGAACTTATCGCGTTTTTGCAAAGGGGGAAACTTCGCTTGAAAATAATTGAATAACGGAAGAAGACTAAAGCAAAAAGTTATTGAACGGGTAAGGCGAAAATTATTCTCATTACAGAAATGGCCATGAGAGAATTGCTTAAAAGTTCTCAAAATGACAAATTATAGAAATAAATGGTTACAAATTTTGAACTGATCATTCATTCGATTTTTAGAGAAATGAACAAAAAGACAGGTTGAAATTACACTGCTGTCCAAAATAATTTGCTCTTGGACTCTGGCTTCAATATTTACAGTTAATCCAGGTCTCAGAAAGTTAAAACATATAAACAAGCCCCTGCTAATCAAATAAAGAAAGCTGTGCAAGCTTCGGGGGCTTCTCCCACTCCTTGATATCAGGCTGATTAAGCCAGTGGAGTAGGCATTTACAGGTCATGAGGTTTAGTTTGAAGTACCTAGCCAGCCTACAATAAGTCCATTTATAACTTGACCGCCGCCGCATCAGCTCTAACAACAAGATCGCTATGGCAGCTGTCCATCTCTGGAACACGCCTAATTGTCAAGAACAAATTGCCCTGCAGCACTGACTGCATAAGTTTTAGGTTTAAATTATTTGTTTGCACCAAGTAACAAACTGTTTGCAAATCAGAATATTCCACTGGGAAGAGGCCATCAGACAATCTCTCCGGGCTGTTAGAAAAGACATCACTTCATCTTTATTTGCCCACCATGAACTTCCTGAACGGACTGCCCATGCCAAATAAAATTACATGTCTGTAAGACAATGGACAGCTAATGGCTGTTGGGCAGGCCTTTCGGCTTTCTCATGAATAGTTGTATTGATTGCTCTCAGATTGTTAACAATTGACTTTAATTAGATGTGGTCCGTATGGTTGCTAAAACTTTCAATGGATATAGACGCTCCCATTTGGTGAGGGAATTTCGGATAGTTTGTTATTACCCATGACATTGTTGCGAGATTCTTTTGGCAACGAACACCGCGCTACTCCCGCAATTTTTGCGTTAAAGGAAGTTCCTTGGATTAGGATAGCACGAACTATTCTCAGCATTTTTGCCGCCAATGCACAACAAAGCTTTCCCCAGGGCATTTTGAGTTTTCTCTTTTTTTCGATCCATTTATTGAGAGGCTTTGATCTTAGGAATCCTTTTGCTGCCAAATTCAAAACTACTCCCGCACCCTCTATCAGAAGAGAACGGGCAACTCGATCGCCTCGACGAGTTATGCCGCCTTTTTTTTCGTTGTGCCCTGTAGCCTTACTTTTTGGTACTAGGCCGTAGTAAGCAACAATTGATTTGGGCTTCTCAAACCTTTGGATATCTCCTATAGTTGCTTTTAACCGAGTGGCGGTTATCGGCCCTATCCCCGGGACTGACATAATTTTTTGGCAAATCTCGTCATTATCGGCATACTCTTTTAGATACTTACTGATCTTATTCAGACGTTTTTGAAGTTCTCTACAGCTTTGGAGCAACTCAAGTAACCAATCCTTAACTTCTTGCGGTATTTTTTTCGATTCACTAACCAGTTCTTCGACTTTGTTTTTATTCATTACGCCTTTAGAAATAGGGAGTCCCCATCGTTGACAGATGCCTTTCAGTGAAACGAATGATTGAATGTATTCTTTACGGAACTGTTCGCGAACAGCTTGTATGGAAGAAAGGACGGAGTTAGAGGTATTTTTGGGTGTTATCTCCGGAAGATTTGTATCTAATGAAAGAAACGCTATTGCCTGCGCATCGTTCAGATCAGTCTTTTGGCCGCCGAAATGAGTTTTGATGTATTCCTTAACAGCAGCTCCGTCGATCACTTTTGTATGATGACCGTAACCTTGTAGTTTCTCTGCCAGATAATGCACTTCCGGGCACGGCTCCATGCAAAAAAGCGTCGGAGACATTCTTTCTGCAGACTTCAACAAGTCATCATAGGTGAGTCGGTCAATACCAAAGATCTCGCCTGCACCCGTGATTAGACAGGCGCTAACAAGATGCTTTGCAAGATCGATACCGATTACTTGATACGAGATCGATGTATCAATGCTTTTTACGAGTATTCTTTTTCTTGGCATGGAACTTTTCCTCTTTGGTTGATTTAGACAAATCCATTCTGCCACTTAGGGCAGGCGGCGGGTTCCATGTCATTAAATCTGCGTCATGACAGCATTTTCGGTTGTTCCGACAAAGGTCTTGATAACAAGGTTTTGCTTGATCCGCTTAAAGAAAAGCTCTATCTGCCACCTCTCCTTATAGAGATCGGCCACTTCTGTAGCGCTTAATTCTTGGCTATTGGTAAGAAATTCAAACCAACGATTTGTTTCTTTGTCCAACCATTGAACGACTCTGAAGTTAGTCTCTGAGCAATGCAGTTTGGCTTTAGCGCCCGTAAATTTCATCTCGTAGAGGCCCCAGCAGCCATCAGGGTCGGCCTCGATAAGTCCTTGACGCAGCGGCGTATGCTGCGCATTGTTTTTTAAACGAGTAACAAACACTACTCCCTTGTCCGTTAATCTTTTGAATAACGAGTAATCGTTATAGCCCCGATCCATAACGACAATAGAGCCGGGAGGGATGTTCTCTAATATTCCTTTGGCTCCTTTGATATCACTCGTCTTTGCCGTCGTTTCCACGATGACTTCCGGCAGTGACGTATCGTTGTTCAGAAGCGTATGAAGTTTTATTCCGCCTTTGCGCCTGCGGTGCTGAGCCCATTCAAACAGGCGAAGGCATAAGCTTATTGTCGTGGAATCTAAACTGAAGACCGGCTTGGTGAATTTGTTTCCGAGGCGCCCTTGTATCTCGTGTCTGAATTTCTCCAGAAGAACGTAATAAAAGTCCTCATAAAG
>ENA-OURU01003813-OURU01003813.1-human-gut-metagenome-genome-assembly--contig:-NODE-3813-length-11852-cov-1.991947_pt1 | contig 11852 bp, 6 predicted proteins | sample MGYA00242137_ERZ509064 | MGnify/ENA primary metagenome ERZ509064 (study PRJEB26280, sample SAMEA2338777) | human gut metagenome | biome: human gut; feature: human-associated habitat; material: faeces...
AGTTCAAGTGTAAAATCCTCATATTCTTTCTTCACATGATCCAACTGTATTAACATTCCCCATCCTCCATTATAATCTGAAATGTTTCGCAGATTTCCTGTGCGGTCAGTCCTCCGAGCCGCGCTTTGCGCACTGCTGCCTCCAGTTCTTTTTCCAGTTCCCTTCGCCGCTCTTCCATCAGCAGTTCCTGATTCGTAGCTGCAATAAAACTGCCTTTTCCATGGACGGTTACCACCATTCCTTCCGACTCCAGACTGTCATATGCTTTTTTTGCACTGATCTTTAAGTCTCTGGACAGTGCCCGCACTGACGGAAGTGCTTCTCCCGAAACAAGCGTTCCATTGATTATTCCAGCCTTGATCTGTGCAATAATCTGCTCATAAATTGGTTCCATGGAAGTATGATTGATGATCAGGTTCATATCCATCCCTCCTTGATAAACAGTATATAACAGCATAGCACTGTTGTCAACTGTTATATACTGTTTATCTTTTTTTCTGTTGCAAAATACGAGGGGTTTACATTTCCAGAATATGTACCGGCTAATTGGGAAAAGGTCATGCCTGTATAATATTTTATCCCCTTCCCAGATGCATGACACCTGAGAGGGGGATAAAATCTTTTGATATCTGTACCGATACGCCCTTTTGTTATTTATTTTTTCTTCTTATAACCGTCACACTGATTACAACTACCGCTGCAATTGCTGCCAGCACATAAAGCATCGGTCTTGCTTCATCTCCTGTGACTGCTGCCATCCGGTTCTCCAGCTTATTCATCGGAGTTTTCTTGCCCGAGTCCTGTCCGTTTCCACCGCCCGGTGTTCCTTTATCCTTATCTTTGTCCGGGTCTTTGCTTTCGCCGCCGCTGGTATCTTCTGCTGTCTCAATGATCAGTGTCGTATCCTCGCAGACTTCTTCCAGAGTCAGATATCCGTCCTGGAACTGTTCCGTAACATCTTCCCCGTTCAGAAGAATCCTTGAAACCTTCCATCCTTCTTCCGGTGTGATCCGTATCTTCGGCTCGGCAAAACGATCCACAACAAAGTTATCTATGTTGCCTTCTATCTGATCTTCTTCCCCTTCTATCACTACATCTGTGTGACTTTTTTCCACACGGATATTATGGGAGTCCGGCACGGTTGTACTGATGGTGCTCTGGGAATTCGATGAGTTTCCTGCATCTGCTGCCAGAACGGACATGGTCGTAAAAAACATTGCTGCGATTGCAGCCAGCATAGTCATCACTGTCACAAACACTGCCGTTGTAACGCGGACAGTCTTTTTATCCACAATGATATCCATATTTTCTGTCTTTTTCCTCATATGCACGCCCCCTTACTCACTTTTGTCCACGTATGATATAGTAAATGTTACCGTATCTGCGTACTCTCCGGCCGCCGCCTTCTTCCAGTCTTCTTTTTTAATTGCGATAGTAAGAGGTGTCTCTTCCCCGGCTTTTGTATACTGTGCTGATGTAAATGGCCGGCTTCCCGCCTCATCCTGCGCCAGAATCTGATAAGGAATCACTGCCTTTGAATTGTTGGAATTCTTTAAGTTAAGATCAGATAGCAATGACACCTGGATACATTTTCCATCCTCAATCTGCGCCTGCTCTACTACAATATTCCCGTAAGAGGTTTCTGTCTCATTAAACTGCATGCTTGTATCTACCGGAATCGTCACCTGGTAAGCCGGGTCCACATGATAACTGACTGTCGCACTTCCTTCCGTCTGGGTGGTTGCTGCATAGATTGGATTTTCTGCACATATTAACAGCACTGGAGTCAGTAGTGCGAAAAGAATTCCTGTTCTTATACTTCTCTTTTTCATCGTTCTCCCTCCCGTTACTGTGCAATGATTGTCGTCTCTACATTTGCCCCGTTCATGGCGGAACCATCGGTGAGTGATGCGGTCGTAATCTTGATGGTCGCCGGATATTCTCCCGCTGCAAGTGCCTTCTCTAATGTCACCTCTGTAATCGCCTTCCCCGGTTCCACCATCTTCGATGTGTAAATCGTCTCATCTGTGTCGTTAAGCACGATTTCAAATGTAAAGTAACATGGGTTTCCTTCCGGATTCATCAGGTTCATCTGCACGTCTTTTTTGTCTGCCTCGATCGTAATGGACGGATAGCCCGGTATCCGGATTCCTGTCGGCTTTTCCCCGGTATCGTCTGACGTCTGGGTCTTCGCATTTGGATCCAGATCCGGCTTAAATGCCGAATCTGAACCTCCTTTTAATTTCATGAAATAAATCAGTCCCGCAATGATGACCGCACACAGACAGATGATAATGACAATAAATATTTTATTTTTTCCTGTATGTTCTTTCATCTGTTTCCTCCTACTCAAATGTAATATCTACATTCAGATTGCTGAGATCATATCGATCCGGTCCTATTCCATGTGCATCAAATTCCAGCGTCAGACTGTCCACATCAATCTTGCTTCCGGTCGTAAGTGTATATTCACAGGTAATCGTTTTACCGTTTTTCTTCTTCAGATCCTCCGTATTTTTCTTCCACTCTGTGTGATCCTTATTATCGGATTTCGTATGGTAGGAAATTCTCAGATCTGAATAACCATCTTTTACCATTTTAATCTTGTAACTAATCCTAATCCTCATCTTTGAATAATTCTGATGTACTGCATTATAGGAAATATTCTTCATATTCAAATGATATCTTGCCGGATCCAGTCCACTGTCTCCGGTTGTCTTTACAGAAGTCTGATTACCGTCTACATAATAAGTAAATCTGGTATACTCATGTTTATCTGTCACACGATATGTATTGCCGGAATTTGATGGTCTGTAAGAATATTTTTGGTTCGCTTTCCAGCTTGCGTATAAGGTAATATTTTTTGCGTCCTGAAGCTGCAGCTCTTTCGTACTCATGTCAAATGCTGTGTTGGCTCCTTCTTTTTTCCAGCCTTTGAACTCCCAGCCGTAACGAGTCGGATCTGACGGGAACTGGTACTTATCACCGTATTTGGTCTTTCTAACTGTCTTCGCTCTTCCGTCACCATAGTCAAATGTAACATTGTACACATTTGCCTCCCATTCCGGATAGAGTGTCACAACGCCTCCATTCACATCGGTCAGCTTCGACACCTTCTGTCGGTCAGAGTAATAAGTCTTCTTGCCCTTCTTATCCACGGTGTACCATCTCTTAAAGGAGTGGCCTTTGCATGTAAATCCGCATTTTGGAAGTGTTACATTTTCCGTGTAATTGACCGTCTTGGCTGCCATGGAACCTTTTGCCTCCGTACCGCTTAAGATAAATGTAATCTGATATGTATTCTCTCTCCAGTTCGCCTTATACTCCCGTTTTTCTATAGAGCCCTGTTTTACAGACACATTGTCACTTACTCCTGTAATTTCGGTTCCACTCCAGCCTGTAAATGTATATCCGGCGCGGACTGGATTTTTCAGTTTAAATACGGTGGTGTCCACGTTGTAAGTCGTCGGATTCTTCTCCCCGGACTTCATGCTTCCGCCATTTAAGTCATAAGTAATCTGGTATGTCTCCCGCTCCCATATTGCTGTGTAAATATGACTTTCTGCCGGCATAGTCGTCGGAAGGTTATCGACTTTCTTGCCATTCTTACTCCAGTTTTTGAAAATGTATCCTTTTCTCGTCGGATTTTCTGGTGTATTTATCTTGTCACCATAATTTCCTTTGATTGGCTCAATCGTTGTTCCTCCGCCTGTCTTGAACTGAAGTGTGTATTCCATCTTCAGCCACTGTGCCTTATAGGTAAGGTCTTTATCCGGTATCGTCATTTCAACGTCTTCGTTCCAGCCAAGGAACTGGTATCCGGTTCTTGCCGGCGCTTTCGGCACTGTGATATTCGCACCATAGCGTCCGGTCACGACAATCTTACTGTCGTCCTCGCCCTTTTCTGCAGCGAATGTTCCGGAATTTGCGTCAAATGTGACTGTATGTACCTTTCTCTTATAGTAGTACTTCACTGTCGTCTGTCCGTCTCCGGAAATGATAACTTTCTCTGTCTTTGGTTCCTCGAAGCCTTTATATTTCATGACTTCTGGTGTCACTTCGCTATCCACAGCCGCCCGTGCATGACTGCTTTCTTTCAGCGTATAACCATCACCTTGTACATTTTGCTGATAATGTTCTACTACATAGTTGACAATGTTTGCTTCCCATTTTGCATAGAGTGTCAGATCCTGATCCGGCATATTCGCTTTGTACTCTTTCGTACATTTTGCATCTGTATACCAGCCTGCAAATGCATAACCGGCTCTTGTCGGCTTCGGTATGGACATTTCATATCTTGCTTCTACCGTCTTATCTGTCTTACCATCGTAGTTCTTAAGCGTCAGCGTATGCACATTTCTTGTGTAACGGTAAATGACCGTTGTTCTTCCATCACCTTCGACTGTCACCTGCTGTTTCTTCGGTGCTGTAAATCCATCAAAGTTCTTTACTTCCGGTGTGACAACCGTATCCGTATCGGCATTGAAGTTCTCCTGTGCTCCCAACGAATATCCGTCATCATTGGCATTTTGCAGACAATGCTTGATTGTGTAGTTTACACTCTGCACATCCCATTTTGCATAAAGTGTAATGTCACGTGCCGGAACCACTCCGTCAAATGCTTTTTTAAACTCTGCGTCTGTATACCAGCCTGCAAATACATAACCGGCACGATATGGTTTTTCCTCCCATTTCTCACCATATGCAAGTTCTTTTGTCTCGCTGTCATTACCGTTATTGTAATGGATCGTTACCTGATGGCGGTCACGCATATATTTGTAATCTACATACGTAACCTCTCCATCGTCTACCACATCATAGCTAACCGGCTTTGGTGCTGTAAATCCTTCATACGCTTTTACTGCCAGCGTCAGATGTTCTCCTGTTTTAGCTGTGACAGTTTCTGTCTCTGCCAGATCATACTGCTCTGAATTGTCAATAGACTGTTGATAATGTCTCACCTGATAAGTCTTCATTCCGGCTTCCCATTTTGCATAGAGTGTCAGGTCATGTGCCGGCATGGTCGTCTGTACGTACGGCTGTGTCAGTGCTTCATCCGTGTACCAGCCTGCAAATGCATAGCCTGTCCGCGACGGAGTATTTGTAATCTCTGCCTCATAGCGGACTTTTGATATCTTGTTATCTTCTCCATTGTTCAGGACATAAGTCAGATTGTAGCTGTTCCGCTTATAGTGATACCAGATATCCGGTCCGCCCCAGCCATTTACCTGTCCTGTTTTGGCCTCTGGTGAAGTAAATCCTTCATATTGTTTTGGCTGCGGAGTCACTTCTGATTCTGTCAGGCCGCTTAATACTTCTTCGTCCGTCAGTCCAAAGTAAGAACCATCTACAGATTCTTTATAATGATAGACGGTATAGCTGCTCATCACCGGTGTCTGTTTTGCATAGAGCGTCAGATCTTTGTCCGGCATGGTTCCATCGAATCGATTCTTGAAATCCTTATCTGTATACCAGCCTGCAAAGAGATATCCTTCCCGGATCGCTACTTCTGTAATTGCCGCACCAAATGGCATTCCGAATCCTTCCATATTATTTTCATCGACCCCTCGGTCTACCAGCTTCAGCTTATGGACATTTCTCGCATACTTGTACTCAATAACTGTGTTGCCGTTTCCGTCCACTGCCACGGTCTGTGCTGCCGGTGAAGTAAAGCCTTCGTAACGCTTCACGTCCGGCGTCACTTTATCTTCTGGATATGCCGCAAAGACTTCCTCTTCATATAAGATATATGGATTTTCTTCCTCAACCGGTTTATCTAAGTCCGGATACTCTTCTTTATCTCCACCCGGATTTTCTTTTTCTGCATCTGGCAGTTTTTCCAGCAGATGCCGGACTGTATAGTTGACTTTCTGCTTCTCCCATTTTGCATAGACCGTCATATCTTTTGCCGGCATCGTCTGGCCAAATGCGTTCTCACATGCCTCGTCTGTATACCAGCCTTCAAATACATAGCCTTTTCTTGTCGGCATCGGTGATGCAATCTTGTCACCATATCTTGCCGTCACTTCTGTCTGGTCTGATTCTCCGCCTTTTGCATCAAAGGTCAGTTTGTACTCATTCAGATCATAGTACACTTTCAGTACAAGACTGCCATCTGCCTTGATCGTTCCCTTCGGCAGTTCACCTTTTAAGTGATAGACCTTCTCGTCAAGATCTGCTGCTTTTGCTGTGACTTCCTCTCCCATCTGTCCGGTCAGAGCCGCAGTCTCGCTTAAGCTGTATCCGCTGTTATCCGTATTCTGCACGTAGTATTTCACGGTATAAGTAATGCCTTCCAGTGCTTTCCATTTTGCAATGTAGGTCTTATTCTCAGATGGAACTTCCTTTGGAACCCCAGCGCCTTCTTCGTCCTCCCAGCCAAGGAATTCATATCCCGGTCTGTAGACTGCCGGTGTCGGCATCATGGTTCCATATCGGTAATTTCCGTCTGCGATCACTTCTGTCTCCGTTCCATTCTCCGTCTCTTTTTCGGACTTGAATGTCTGTGTATATTTATTTCTTGCATAATAGTAATTGATGACCAGGCTACCGTCTGCTTTTACAGTCTCCGTAAGCTGCGGCGGTGTTACAAATCCCGTACGCTCTTTTGGAACCGGGCTTACTTCCTCTTCCGTCCTGCCACTCATTTTGACCGGAGTCTGTGCTTCATAGGTTCCATTCGTTCCTTCTATATAATCTACGACTGTATAACCCACATCGGCTGCTTCCCATTTTGCATAGACAAGTCTGTCTTCTTCCGGCATGGTTTCCGGAATTGTGTATGGAATGGTGAGATCCATGTCCTCATACCAGCCGGCAAATGTGTATCCGAGTCTTACCGGATCTTCCGGCTTCTTGATCTCTGCGTTATATTTTCCGGTAATTGCATCGACGAAAGATCCGCCATTACTCTGGAATGCAATATAGTAACCATCTCGCAGGCGGTCCCAGTGAAGCTTGATCTTTCTTGCACATGGCTTCGTATTAAAGGTACCTTCCTGGTTTTTCCATGTAATGATCATCTCACCGTCCTGCTCCGGCTCATCACCTGGATTTACACGGATAATATTGGTCGCCGGATCATACGTAAACGCACTGTTCGTCATGGAAATGTTGAAATACTTTGTATCATCTTCGTAAATCTTCTCGTAATATTTTCCGTCGTCCAGTCCGGTCTTCATATCCATGTACTGCATCTTGAAATATTCATCCGGGATCTGAACCGACTGAATCTCCCGCTTCATATTAATCTCGGCAACCTTATCCTGGGTATAAGCAAAATCCAGTACATTTTCCAGAACACCTACCCTATAAAGCGGCCACTCGTTCTCGTAAAGTGTCGGATTATAGGTAAATGCATTGGACAGTGCCTGTGCCTCGAACTTCACTTCCAGATAAATACCGATTTCCAGATACATAGCTCCCATAGCACGGCTGCTTCGTCCTGCCGATGCCGTATATTTCAATTCGTAGTAGAGGTAACCCCAGACCTGTGCATAACCGCCCACATCCGCCGAGATACCGACACTGGCGATGGACGTTGATAATAATCCCACACGCACCGTCAGTCTCACACCGGCTTTGATGCCAAGAGTTCCCATAGCATATGCCGTAAATTCATACTGCTCCTCTACCAGATCTATCGTATCATTGGTCGCCGTCCGCTCTTTGACCCGTACACAGAAGACATACTCTTTCGCATTCTTATACCAGTAAGTCATTCCGATGGAAATGTTCACATTTGCGGAAACAACGAATTCCAGCTTCACCTGAATATCAATGATCAGAAGCACACGGAAATGCTGGTCTACCAGCGGACGCTTGTAGATTTCCACCCAGTCTGCCTCGTCTGCCAGAAGTTCCGAGTACCTCTCTGCCAGAGACTTGGATACGGATATTTCATCTCCGCCACTGACGAGACCTGATGCAGAATTTAGATAATCCTCGCCATTCTCCATCATATTTTTCAGCTCTTCGGTAATCTTATTGACACCTTTTCGTAATTTCGAACTGGAATCAGATACTGGGTTTCCGGTTTCTGCAGTCTTGAAGTTGACATTCAGTCCGATTCCTGTGTATTCATATAATTCCAGAGATGCCGTTACGCGGTAATCTGCAATGTACGGAATAAATCCCCATGTTTTCCACACGGCTGAACCGTCCACATCGATGGATACTCGCACTTCCTGTTCAAATGTCGCCGTGATCATGATCTCAATGTCTGCGCCCCGGTTCACATGAACTGTAATCGGCACGCCGATCTCCAGTGCAAGCCTTAGTCCACTCACATCTCCGTCAAAATGTTTTAGTGTCGTGCCGAGATTTGCTTTTACCGTCGGTACTCCTAATTCCACACGGGAACCACCTGCCCCGCCTGCGGCTCTTGCCTTTCTCAACTGGCCATAGCCCTGGCTCTGAACCATGATGTCTGCATTCATATCTTCCTTGAGAGATTCCTGAAGCTCCTCAAAAGATTCTGTCTCCATTGCCGCATCGGCAACTCTTTCTGCTACTTCGGATGCAAATCCGCTGTCTACTGCCTGTGTCTCAATATCCTCTTCCAGCGCCTGCACATCGGTATCTTCCAGAAGGTCCTCCCCTTCTACATTTTCCTTCTGGTACACATCCATGGTCTGGCGCATATCTTCTTCGCTCACAGGCATATAGCTTACTATGTATCTTTCTCCTGATAACAGAACACTCGTAATCTCTCCATAGAGAGACACGGTTCCGCTTCCATTTTCTCCCATTGTACCTGTGTAAAGTGCCAGATAATCGCCCTCATCTACGGTTGTCTCACTGTCCAGATCCATAGCCCGGCTCATAGCATCATCACCAAAGGTCAGGTCGCTGACATTAATCGTTACACTGTTATTATCCGGGTCACCGTCCTGATCTTTGTCCATAGAAAGCGGCAGCACATCCGGCATAAAGAGCACGTCTTCCGGTCTGGAGCCGCGATATGTATACTTGTCCCCGTCCGCTCCTATAATCTCGATAAATGACACATCACTGTTGTCACCAGAGGACATATCCATGGTCGGGATCACATCACCGGAATAAATTGCGACCTGGTCGCCGACTTCTAACTGCTTCTTATAAGTAAATGTTCCGGTCGTATCACTGCCTTCTTCGGTCAGGGAACCGTCTGTTCCAATCGTCATTGCCGCGATTGAAACTTCCTCTACTTTCTTTCCATTTACAGTCAGATTGGAAAGCTCTTTCTTATGAATATACTTGATCTCTTTATTTAACTCTACATTTTTGACTTCTTCGCGGTAGACCGTAAAATCATAGACACGGATCGTCGGGTCAAATCCTGTAAAATATAACGCCTTTTCCTGAAGCTCCAGCTTATAGGCTGCCCCCGGTGTCCATCCGTTCGGATTGCTGATCGTAAATGTATGGTCTGCTCCTTCGGTCACATCTACCGTAACCGTTTCGGAAGAATCTGTCACGTTTTTTATCGTGAAATTTTTCCGCACCTGGTCAGGCGTCATAGCAACACTTGTATCCGTCACCGGAATCGTAAAATCTGCTGCCACATCATTTGCTCTGGCATAAGTCGCCATGGACACCTCTTCCATCGGCTGGTTGTCTGCATAAGAGGCATACAATGTCACATCACTCAGAAGACGGTCCTTACTGTCCACATATCTGGTGCATGCTTCATCGTAACACCAGCCAAGAAATGTACTGGACTTTTTCACCGGTACCGGCAGATCCTTCAGAACGGTTCCTGCCTGGTACTGCTCCTGTGTTACTGTGATCATCTGATCTGCCTGCTGCGGATTCTTCTTCGTGATAGTCCCGCCATTTGTCTCATATGTAATGTTGTACGCTGTATCCTGAAATGCAATGTCAAAAGTCAGGTGATCTGTATAATCACCTGTATAGTTCGGTTTGTCCAGAATGTTGCAGTTATATTCCTGCTGCTTATGGCTCTCATCTTTCGTAAGACTTGCGACAACCGAACCATTTTCCAGTGCCGAACCACTCTGCGGATTTCTCAGTTCATATGCAAGACTATGTAATCCACTCTTTAATTTCCAGTCATTTTCAGACCGGACTGTCACGCTCACATGATCCTTGTCATATAATCCACCTGCATCCGCTTTTATCGTAAGCTTATCCCCATCCGCATTGACCGTCTGTGGAATATCCACATAGTAGTAGCGTTCCGTCCACTTTGCATAGAGGACAACGCTGCCGGAATGATCCGCAGTGCTAAGCGAAGTAACCGGCTCTCCGTTAAACTCCTCATTATCATACCAGCCGGCAAATTCATATCCCGCTTTTGTGATCTGCTCCGCTCCCGGAAGCTCTGTCACCGGCTCATCGTAATTAGACGGAGCCGTGTAACCTTCTGCAAACGTTCCTCCATTTTTCTTATAGTCAATGCCAGATTCCTTCCGCGCATTCGAACCCTGAGACGTTCCTTCCTCCGAATGCATAACCGGATTCTGCGTATTCGCATCTTCAGCAAATGCTGCGACCGGCACTGATGTTGCAAACAACACCGCGCTCAAAATCATACTGACCAGACGTTTCTTCATATGTATTATCCCTCCTCATTTTTTTCTCAAAAATAAGTCTCTATACATATTGTATCAAAAAAAATACATTCCTCACATGCCCGTTGAAAGCCCAAAAAGTGCCTGTTTTACAATTCCTTTTGTAAAACAGACACTTTTTCGTATCCTGTTATTCTATTGATTTACGAATTCTTTAATCTTATCGCGTTTATCAATCTGTAGTTTTTCCAGAATTCCGGAGACATAATGCTTCACCGTATTCACAGACAGTCCCAAATGTTCTGCAATCTCCTGGTTCGTCCAATCACGGCACGCCAGCATGGCTATGGAAAATTCCAGCGGGCTCAGAAGATCCGTCACTGCCTTTTGCATCTTGGGATTGTGAATCTTCATCCAGCCACGGCTGAATGCAAGTACACCATCTACAAGCTTCTTGTACATTTCCGGCTCTTTTTTCCGGATACAGACTTCCAAAACTCCCTGCAGCAGACCATGATACTCGATAAATGGTTCCATGAATTTGTCAAATCTTGCCCACTCCCATGCCTGGCTCACCGTCTGAATCGCCTCTTCTTGTTCTTTCAGATTGATCTGACACATTGCCTGCACACAGCCCAGATAAATCATGGAGATCGGGTATACTCCGTCTGCCATCAGAAATGCACCCTGCACAACACCTTTTGCCTTAGCATAATCCTGTCTCAGATAAATCTCATGCGCCAGAAGGCTCACCGCAAATAACCGCTGTCCGATTGGCAGATACGGAATGTACTGCTGAAGCGGCGGTGTTCCTTCCTCCGGCGGTATATGAAGAAATATGCTGATTACATAAAATGCGAACAGGCAAGCCGCTTTTACATTCACAGGTGCATCCTCCTGCATTGCCTGGGTCAAACACTGATGTACATCTTCCCTTGTACGCTGTGCTGCCTGAGGATCTCCAAGTGTAAGATTCGCAAATGTGTAAAGCATATCCGCCGATAGCCGGAGCATCACATCATCGTGATCCAGATAATCTTTTACCGTCTCCACACATTTTTCCGCCTGCGCCGAGAAGAAATAATATTCTCCCTGTGCAATCTGCGCCAGTTCCTTATCTTCTATTTTCTCAATTGCTTCTGCTGCTTTTCCCGATTGAAAGGCACTTCCAACCAAAGGAAGGATGACTCTGTCAGATATTTTCATTTCTTTCACCACTTCTTATAAAATTATATTTTCCGTCAATATAGTCTTTAATGTCGACAGCAGCTTATCAACCTGGATCGGCTTTGCTATATGATCATTCATTCCGGCCACAAGCTTTGCGACAGCTTCTGC
>ENA-OURU01003816-OURU01003816.1-human-gut-metagenome-genome-assembly--contig:-NODE-3816-length-11850-cov-2.537346_pt1 | contig 11850 bp, 7 predicted proteins | sample MGYA00242137_ERZ509064 | MGnify/ENA primary metagenome ERZ509064 (study PRJEB26280, sample SAMEA2338777) | human gut metagenome | biome: human gut; feature: human-associated habitat; material: faeces...
GTACTGGTATCGACGACGATCATAGAGACCGGGCTTGATATTTCCAATGCCAATACCATGATCATCCATGATGCAGATCGGATGGGGCTCTCCCAGCTTTATCAGCTACGTGGAAGAGTTGGAAGATCGAACCGTATGGCATATGCATTTCTTTTGTACAGAAGAGACAAAATGCTCCGGGAGGTTGCAGAAAAACGTCTTTCGGCAATTCGTGAGTTTACAGATCTTGGCTCTGGTGTAAAAATCGCCATGCGGGATCTGGAAATCCGTGGGGCAGGAAACCTGCTTGGGGAGGAACAGCATGGACATATGGATGCAGTGGGATACGATCTTTACTGTAAGATGTTAAGTGAGGCAGTCCGTCACCTGAAGGGAGAGATCCCGGAAGAAACCTATGCGACAAACGTGGATCTGAATATTGATGCTTATATTCCGGCATCTTATATTCCGAATGAGTATCAGAAGCTGGATATCTATAAACGGATCGCAGCAATTGAGACAGAAGAAGAACAGGAAGATATGCTAGAAGAACTGATTGACCGTTTCGGCGATCCGCCACGCAAGGTGCAGCAGCTTCTGATGATCGCGCAGCTGAAGGCGAAAGCACATGCGGCTTATGTAATTTCGGTAGAGCAAAAAGGCGATGAATACAAATTTACCATGTATGAGAAGGCAAGGGTAAATGTAGCAAAGATTCCGGAACTGCTGGCAAAATATAAGGGAGAACTGACATTTAAGACAGATGCAGAAAATCCATATTTTATTTATTGTAAACTTCGGAAAAATAAAAAAGAAAAAGCAGAGCAGATTCTTGAAAATGCAGGAAAAATTGTCGAAGATATACAGGGACTTGTCGAAGAATAATGTGTATTTTTTATGAAAAAGATTGCCAGTAAGGTAAAAAAAAGATATACTATACGAGTGCATAGTGAAGAAGTGTGTACAATGGAGTGAAGATCAAGGAGGAAATTTTATAAATGAAAAAAAGAGTGGTTGCCTGTATACTGGCAGTTGCCTGCATTGCATCTTTAAACGGATGTGGAAGCAAGTTTAACGGACAGGATACAGTGGTAGAAGTCGGAGATGAGAAAGTGACTGCAGATGTGGCGAACTTTTTTGCAAGATATCAGCAGGCGCAGTTTGAAACAACATATAGCAGTTATCTGGGAGATGATTTTTGGGGAAAAGAAGTTACAGACGGAAAGACTTACGAAGAGAATTATAAGGATTCAATCATGGATTCTCTGGAAGAAATGTATATTCTGGATGAGCACAAGGATGATTATAAAGTTTCGCTAAGTGATGATGAGGAAAAAAGCATCGAGGATGTTGCGAAGAAATTTACTGACAGCAATGACAGTGCTGCAAAAGATGCAGTATCGGGCGATGAAAAGACGGTAAAGAAAGTACTGGAACTTCTGACACTTCAGAAGAAGATGGAAACTGCCATGACTGCGGATGTAGATACGAATGTATCCGATGAGGAAGCAGCACAGAAGAAAATGCAGTATGTGCTGTTCTCTACAAAGACAAAGGGCAGTGATGGAAATTCGACAGATATGTCAGATGACGAAAAAGCAGAAGTGAAAAAGAAAGCAGAAGATTTCCAGAAAGATGCGGCTTCGGCAGAAGATTTTTCTGTATTTGCAACAGCAGTAGGTGCATCAGCCACCGATCTGACATTTGACTCGGATACGACATCGCCAAACGAAGATCTGATCAAAGCTGCTGATAAGTTAAAAGAAGGCGAAGTAACAGACGTGATCGAAGCAGACAATGGCTATTATGTTGCAAAAGTAGTCAGCCTTCTTGACCGTGATGCAACGGATACCAAGAAAGAGTCCATTGTATCACAGAGAAAGAGTGACCAGTATCAGTCAATTTGTAAGAAATGGAAAAAGAAAACGGATATTAAAGTACATAAAAAAGTATGGAATACGATCAGTTTTGCTGATCAGGGCGTAACGGTTAAGAGCACGACCGAAGATACAGATACATCTTCAGACTCTTCATCAAAATAAGCGTCTGACTTAACAACAGGAAAGTACGACAGGAGGAGAGATTAGGATGGAATCAATAGGTATAGTATTGAAGGATATCATGGGAAACAGTGCGGTATTTATAGCAGGAAAAGAAGCCGTGATTGTTTCGGCGGTATCAATTGTTATATCGGTTTTCATTGGAATTTTAGGTTTGAAGCTGATCCGTGTCTGGAATGCAGTGATTGGATTTGTTGCAGGGGCATTGCTTGGATTTGCCGTGACATATCTTATGGGACTGGAAGTTGTTCCGGTACTGATCGCAGCCGGTGTTGCGGGTTTGGTTTTTGCAATACTGAACAGTGTATTTAAGAAATTCGGAGCTTTCTGGGTATGCTTTCTGGGAATGGCTGGCACAGTACTTGCGATTACAAATGCGGGAAACTGGATCATGCTGGCAGTCTGCGGAGCAGTCGGACTGATTTTCGCAATCCTTGCGATGATCTGGTTTGAACCGTTTGTGATTATTGCGACGGCATTGGCAGGCGGTTTTGGAGCAGGAATGATGATCTATGATCTGGCAGGTCTGAAAAATGTGATTTTCATGTGGATCATTTCGATTGTGATTACATTTATCGGAATCGTGATCCAGTTTATCATGAAGTCAAGTGAGATCAACAAGAAGCAGGTTCGAAGAGCAAATGCGATCAAGAAAGAAACATCAAAAGAAGAAGAAATAGAGATGGCAAGAACCATGCTGATCGATCTGGATGATGATGATGACGAGGATGAAGAATAGATAAGATGGATGAGAGGATGTATCAGAATGTGATACATCCTCTTTTGCATTTGATCAGGAATGGCTGGAAGAAACCGGTATTTCTTGCAGCGTTATAAAAAAAGAGGTATAATAAAAATAGTATCAACGATATAAGATCTGGAGATGAAAATATGAAGATAGATATGCATTGTCATGTAAGAGAAGGATCAATTGACAGCAAAGTGCCGATTGAAGAATTTATTAAAAAGCTGCAGTCTAAAGGCATTGGCGGAATGCTGGTTACAGATCATGACACCTATAATGGATATCGGCACTGGAAGAATACGGTCAAAGGGAGAAAATACAAAGATTTTGTCGTATTGAAAGGAATAGAGTATGATACACTGGATGCGGGACACATTCTGATCATTATGCCACAGGGAGTAAAGATGCGCCTTCTGGAGCTGAGAGGGCTACCGCTTTCGCTGCTGATTGATTTTGTGCATCACAATGGAGGAATCTGTGGACCGGCACATCCGTGTGGGGAAAAGTATCTGAGTTTTACGAATACGAAAAGATGGCAGAAATCTCCGGAGTTGATTGAAAAATTTGATTTTATAGAGACTTTCAATGCATGTGAGCCACCACAGTCCAATGAAGGGGCGAAGTATCTTGCTGAAAAATATGGAAAACCGGGAACCGGAGGAAGTGATGCGCATAAGCTGGACTGCGTCGGCATGGGGTATACGGAATTTCCGGTACGGATTGAGACAGAGCTGGATCTGATCCGGCAGATCAGGGAAAAAGGAGAGATCCAGTCCGGTGGGGAGTATTACACGAAGACGACAAAAGACAAAATTGGAAAATTCAATAAACTTCTGATCTTTTCTTTCTGGTTTTATAACCGGGGTGGTGCACTTCTGAAAAAGCACACACGCAAAAAGAAGATCAATAAAGAACAGCCACTTGATGCAATCGATCCAATCGAGATTCCGTATCTGGACAAGATCAAGAGGAAACATTAGTGAGTGGCAAAATTTACTTTTGATACTCACATCATAATTTTAAAGATAAAAAATCCATCTGATTTCTTTTTTTAAAAGAAAACCAGATGGATTTTTTACAACCTGTTATTTTTTGAGAGACATTTCCTTCAGTTTGTTTCTAAGATCTTCAAAGGATTCTTTGTAATTGCGGCTCTGCATTTTCGGGAAAGCTTTCATGATACGCTTCTGCATATGAGAAGTTGCTTTGACATTTTCCAGGTAGCTTCTGCGAAGAAGAGTAATCCGTTCTTTTACTTCGTCAGAAACATCGGCAAGGGTGTCTGAAATTGCTTCCTGTTTTTCGGAAATAGCAGATTTAAATTCTTCCTGCTTCTCAGATACAGTATCTTTGAACTCTTCCTGTTTTTCCATAGCTGTAATGGTACGCTTGTAGATTGATTCACCAAGCTTGTCGGAAATCTGATGAAGTTCGTCTGCAATGGCCTGCATTTTTTCAAGACGTTTGTTGAGCTTCAGGATACCGGATGCTGTTACATAGAGATCGGCAAGTCCGGCAATCACCAGAATACATACAAGAATGATACCGACAAGGAAAGGAATGTGTGAGAGCAGTGTGTCAATCAGTGGATGGAATACATCTACGATGAAAACACAGAACACTCCCCAGATCAGAGAAAACAAAAGGCACACATATCCATTCAGATTGAGCGGCATATTAGAATAATCCCACCATTTGTTATGGAAAACCTTTTCGAGAATGAACCCGGTCAGCCATTCGATTGCAGTAACAAGAATAGCACTTCCGAGATATAGCAGGAGCAGGTTGGAACGAAGCGGTGTCAGAAAATGAATGACTGCAACCACGCCGAAACCGTATACCGGACAGATCGGGCCATTTAAGAATCCACGGTTGACAAAACGACGTTCTTTAAAAGCGGCAAACGCAACTTCTGTACACCAGCCTAAAAAGGCATATATAAAGAAGCACTGAAATAAATAATATAGATGCTGTGCAGTCATAAAAAACCTCCTTGAGTCTGCTGCAAAAAAATATGTAATCCTTTATATTATATACAGAAAGGAAAGATGTGTAAACGGAAAAATGTGCTATACTGAAAACATGACATGGAAGGAGCTGGTAAAATGCTGGAAGAAATGATGCCAAGATGGGTTCCGACAGAAAATGTAAATGGATTTGAAATCTGTCCCGGACTGTATCGTGATGAGGGTGCGACTGCATTTCAGTCGGCAGTTAATTTTACAGTGCATTCAAAAGGGGCTGTGACATGTGCACTTCTTCTGTTTCACAGAAAGGAACCGGAACCTTATGCGGTGATCCCATTCCCGGAAAACTGCCGGATTGGGGATGTATTTTCCATGATGGTATTCGGACTGGATATTGAAGAATTTGAATATGCGTACAGGCTGGATGGACCGTGGAAACCAAAGGAAGGTCTGCTGTTTGATAAAAAGCATATTTTACTGGATCCGTATGCAAAGGCAGTTACCGGACAGAGTGTATGGGGAAAAGCACTAAATACAGGGGGATATCGTGCCAGAGTAGTCCGGAATAATTTCTTCTGGGGCAGTGAAAAGCCGGATAAGATCCCGATGGAAAAACTGATCATCTATGAGATGCATGTCAGGGGATTCACGAAGATGGACAAAAGTGTCCGTCATCCTGGAACCTTTGCCGGAATCAAAGAAAAAATTCCTTATCTGAAAACACTGGGGATTAATGCGGTGGAGCTAATGCCGATCTTTGAATTTGATGAACTGCAGGGGAGTCGTGAGGTTGATGGAAAGAAACTGATTGATTACTGGGGGTATAATACAGTCAGCTTTTTTGCGCCGAATACGAGCTATGCAGCATCAACGGAATACAACCGGGAAGGAGTAGAATTAAAAGAACTGATCCGGGAACTGCATGATAACCAGATTGAAGTAATCCTGGATGTGGTGTTTAACCATACGGCAGAAGGAAATGAATGCGGACCGTTTATTTCGTTTAAAGGATTTGACAATCAGATTTATTATATGTTGACACCCGATGGAAAATATTATAATTTCAGTGGCTGTGGAAATACTGTGAATTGTAATCATCCGGTGGTGATCAAAATGATCCAGGATTGTCTGCGATACTGGGTGGCAGAGTACCGGGTGGACGGCTTCCGGTTTGATCTTGCATCGATCCTGGGAAGAAATGAGGATGGGTCACCGATGGAAAATCCACCACTCGTAAAGAATCTTGCCTATGATTCGCTGCTTGCAGACACAAAGCTGATCGCGGAGGCGTGGGATGCCGGCGGACTTTATCAGGTCGGAAGTTTTCCGGCATTCCGCAGATGGTCAGAATGGAACGGAAGATACCGGGATGACGTGCGGGAATATTTAAAAGGGGGACTTTGGGCAGCAGGAGCAGCGCTTCAGAGAATTGCCGGTTCTCCGGACATCTATGATACCAGAATCCGCGGAAAACATGCTTCTGTGAATTTCCTGACCTGCCATGATGGATTTACCCTGTATGATCTTTATTCGTATAACCAGAAGCATAATGAGGCTAATGGATGGGGAAATCTTGATGGAAGTGACGATAACCGGAGCTGGAACTGTGGGGCAGAGGGGGACACCGATCAGGTTATGGTTGTTGAACTGCGCCACCGGATGATGAAAAATGCTTTTGCGGTCCTGCTTTGCAGCAGAGGGACACCGATGTTCCTTGCAGGTGATGAGTTTGGCAATACTCAGTTCGGGAATAATAATGCCTACTGTCAGGATAACGAGATTTCCTGGCTGGACTGGACAAGAAAAGAAAAGTTTCAGGATGTATTTGATTTTTGTGCTTATATGACGGCATTTCGGAAACGGCATCCGTCGATCACAGGAGATGCAGGGGCGAGCAGTCTTGGATTTCCGGAGATCAGCTTTCACGGTGAAGTGCCGTGGAAACTGGATTTTTCCAGACCGGAGATCCGGACGGCGGCAGTCATGTTTGCCGGATATGATAACAAAATGGCAAAAGAAGACTGTGTGTATCTTCTGATGAATCCATACTGGGAAGGTGTCTGGGTAGAACTTCCACAACTTCCGGGCGGATATAGTTGGCATGTGGCGGCAAATACTGGAGATAAAAAGCAGGAAATTTATCAGAATCCGGTACGGATTTCGGAGGAAAGAATTCTTGTGGGACCGAGAAGTGTGATCGTTCTGGAGGCAGATCAACAATAAAATACTATTGACAAGCGGGTACTCTTCCTTTATAGTAAGGGTACTCGTCTTTTATATTCTCTTTTCTGACCTGAAAAGGCAGAAGGAGAAATTTTTATGAAATATATGAAGAATCATTTTGCCGGAATACTAAGTGTGATTCTGGCGGTAGTATCATTGTCGGGCAGCAGTATGCCTGTCGTATCTGCAAACTCAGCAGAGAGAATCGCAAAGAAAGAAACGATTGTAAAACTTGATGAAAAATTAGGAGCAGAGCCGGGAAAAGTGCTTGAGGAGTTAAAAAACCACGAAAAGGACGGTTATTATCTGGGAACGCCTTACAGCGGATATCCTCTGACAGCAGAGAACTGCATGCGTCCGAACGGAGCCTACGGCGGAAATGGGGCAATGAACTGTACCGGGTTTGTCGCTTATGTTCTGGAAAAATGTGGAGCGGATCTGTCAGGAATTGACAAAGGAAGTCTCCGTGGCGGCAAGGTCAATGCGAGCAACTGGTTTCATTGGATGACAGACAATGCCGTGGAATCCTATCATTACAACACCATTGAGGAGCTGCTTGCGGGCGGAAAAGCGCAAAAAGGAGATGTGATCTATTTTGAGCCGGTTTCCTGGGAGGAAGAAGATGCAGACTGCCATATCGGATTTTTCTGGGGAGATAATAGCAACGATAACCGGTTCTGGCATTCAGCATCTATCCCGTCGAGTGGCAATCAGATTTCACAGCTTGTGGCAAAATCCAGATCAACGATATATCTTTTTAAGACAACCCATAACGGAAGCCTGGAGATCATGAAGAGCTCTGCAAGGTCAGAGATTACGGCTGATAATCAGCTCTACTCACTGGAAGGGGCAGAGTATACCGTCTGTAAAAGTGGGACATCCGAGGCAGTCTGCGTAATCCGGACAGACAAGAAAGGATATGGGAAGGCAGAAAATCTGCCGGAGGGTTCCTATGACATCAAAGAGACTAAAGCACCGAATGGCTATGTACTGGACACAAAGCTGTGGCAGATCACGGTGAATGCCGGACAGACCGTGACCTATGAGTGTCAGGATGAACCAGAAAAGACAAAGGTGGAAATCCTGATCCGGAAGCAGGATGCGGAAACAGGGAAAGGGCAGGCGCAGGAAGGACTTTCTCTTGCGGGAGCTGAATTTCATGTGGCATTTTTTGATAGCATTTTTGACAATCAAAATGAGATCGGTGTGAAGGTGCCGCTCAGGAGTTGGAAGCTGAAGTCGGATGCGGATGGTGTGGTCCGTATGGATGAGGCGCACCTGATCAGCGGAGATCCGTTTTTTGAAAATAACGAGCTTCCGCTTGGAACGATTACGGTATGGGAGATGCATGCGCCGGAAGGGTATCTGGTGGACACCGTTACACATTGTATCAGGACTGGAACGGAGCAAAATGGAAACTATAAAGCCCTGAAAATATGGAATCCAGTGGAAATAAAGGAAAAGCTCATCCGTGGGGACTTAAAGCTGGTGAAAGCGGCAGATAAAACCTTGAAAAGACTGGCGGATATCCCATTTCGGATCACATCGCAGGCAACTGGGGAGAGCCATGTGATTCTGACGGACAAAAACGGGGAGGCTTCGACCGGTGCGTACTGGAATCCACATACCGTCAACACGAATAAGGGGGAAACAAGTGAAGATGGGATCTGGTTTGGGGAAGGAACTCCGGATAATACAAGAGGAGCGCTTCCTTACGGAACGTATCTGGTGGAAGAACTGTCTTGTAAAAATAATGAAGACCGGATGCTGATTCCTGCGTTTGAGGTGGAAGTAACAAAGGAAATGCGAATAATTGATCTGGGGACACTGACAAATGATGAACATCCCGTACCGAAGATCGGGACAAGAGCATCTGACCGGGAAACGGGAACGCATAATGGGAAACGGACAGAACAGGTAACGGTCATAGATCGGGTAAAATGGAAAAATCTGGAGATTGGAAAAGAATATGTAGTTAAAGGCACATTAATGGATAAGGAGACCAAAAAGCCGGTTCTTCAGGATGGAAAAGAAGTGACAGCAGAGAAAAAGCTGATCCCGGATACAGATTCCGGAGAACTTCAGATGGAATTTACGTTTGATGCAACGAAGCTTAGCGGAGAACAGGTTGTTGTATTTGAGGAAGTGTATCTGGAAGAGAAGCTGGTTGCAGTGCACGCAGATCTGGAGGACGAAGGACAGAGTGTAACCTATAAAAAGGAAAAGCAGGTAGAAGAGAAAAAACCGGAAAGTCCGGAAAAGCCAAAGGAAACTGAGAAAGCAAAGACGGTTGCAACAGGAGATGGATCTTATGTAAAGATTCTGGTATTTCTGATCGGCGTTATTCTGACCGGGGCACTGCTCCTGTGTTTTCTTCTGAGCCGGATGTGGGGACGAATGTGGAAACGCAGATAAGGATGGCATTGCACTTGAAAGATTCTTATGCTATAATCGCTAAATAGGAAAATACTTTAGCAGATTGCTGAAGTGAATCAGAAAGAATAAGAAGGGTGGAGAACCATGAATTTACTTTATAAGAGTACAAGAGATGCAGAAAAGACAGTAACAGCTTCCCAGGCAATCTTAAAAGGGCTGGCAGATGACGGCGGATTATTTGTACCGGTTTTGATTCCGAAGCTTCCGGTGTCGCTTGGTGAGCTCAAAGAGATGACCTATCAGGAGATCGCATATACAGTTATGAAGGAATTCCTGACAGACTTTACAGAAGAAGAGCTGAAGAGCTGTATCGCAAAGGCTTACGACAGTAAGTTTGATACCGAAGAGATTGCACCGCTTGCGAAAGTGGAAGATGCTTATTATCTGGAACTGTTCCACGGAGCAACGATCGCATTCAAAGATATGGCACTTTCCATTCTTCCGCACCTTCTGACTACTTCTGCAAAGAAGAATCAGGTGAAGAATGAGATCGTCATTCTGACTGCAACATCCGGGGATACAGGAAAAGCTGCACTTGCAGGATTTGCAGATGTAGAAGGAACCAAGATCATCGTATTCTATCCGAAGAACGGAGTCAGCCGCGTACAGGAGCTGCAGATGGTAACACAGAAAGGAGACAATACTTCTGTTGTTGCGATTCACGGTAATTTTGACAACGCACAGAGCGGTGTGAAGGCGATGTTCGAGAACAAAGAGCTGGAAAAAGAGTTAAATGAAGCAGGCTACCAGTTCTCATCTGCCAACTCCATCAATATCGGACGTCTGGTTCCGCAGGTTGTATATTATGTATATGCTTATGCGAAGCTTCTTCAGAATGAAGAGATTGCGGAAGATGAAGAGATCAATGTAGTTGTACCGACCGGTAACTTTGGAAATATTCTGGCTGCATACTACGCAAAGAATATGGGAATCCCGATTGCAAAGCTGATCTGTGCATCCAATGAGAACAAAGTTCTCTATGACTTCTTCCAGACAGGAACTTATGACCGTAACCGTGAATTTGTTCTTACAACATCTCCTTCTATGGATATTCTTATTTCAAGTAACCTTGAACGTCTTATCTATAGAATTGCCGGAAATAGTGCAAAGAAGAATTCAGAGCTTATGGAATCATTAAAGAACACAGGCAAGTACGAGATTACACCTGAGATGAAAGCACAGTTATCTGATTTCTATGGCAATTATGCAACTGAAGCTGAAGATGCAGCTACAATAAAGAAGCTTTATGAAGATACAGGTTATGTTATCGATACTCATACAGCAGTTGCTGCTACAGTTTACGAGAAATATAAGAAAGAGACCGGCGATGATACAGTTACAGTAATTGCATCAACAGCAAGTCCATATAAGTTTACAAGAAGCGTTATGGATGCTATTGATTCAAAGTATGACAGTATGACTGACTTTGAACTTGTAGATGAATTAAGCAAGATTTCTAATGTTGCCGTTCCACAGGCAATTGAAGATATAAGAACAGCACCTGTTCTTCATGATACAGTATGTGAAGTTAATGAGATGAGTTCAAGCGTTAAAAAGATTCTTGGAATTTAATCGGAATTAATTATAAAGCATAAAGCTTTTGCAAAATGGATTGGAATCTGTTTTGCAGAAGCTTTTTTCATATCTTGTATCAGAGGGGAGAATATGTTTTCAATTATATGGAAAATTTGAAAGACTAAAATGAAAGCGGGGTATTATATGCAGGACGATTATGGGAATGTAACATTAGTTAATGTATCGGGAATTTATGATGAACAACCTTTATTTATTGATAAATTAAAAAAAGGCGGTGCTGGAGTTATAGATGCTGTCAGTATGACAGGGACAAACGGATATTGTGATGATATGGCAAAAGAAAATTTTCGTGAAATGATGAAAGAATATCCGACAAAAGGTATTCATTTTATTGATGGAGGCAATTACCATTATCTCACACTTTTATGGTTAAGTCTTATAGAGGAGCCGTTTGACCTGATAGTATTTGATAATCATTCTGATATGCAAAAGCCGGCATTCGGTGATGTTTTATCATGCGGCGGCTGGATTAGAAATCTGGTGGAAGATTCCGGCTTTAAAGGGAAAGTAACTGTTGTAGGTGTTGACAAAGATAATATAGATAAAGAAATGAAGGAGCTGGGAGTAAAGTTTATTACAAAGCAGACAATACTTAAAAAGAGAGGACAACAGTATGGTCTTGAAAATGAACTTATAGATAAATGCTGGACAGGAAAAAGACCTGTATATATTTCGGTTGATAAAGATGTGCTTGATGAAAAAGAATATAAAACAAACTGGAATCAGGGAATCATGAGTGTTGATGAGCTTTTTGCAATAATTGAGGACACATTTGAAATGCGTAAAGTTATAGGCATGGACATCTGCGGAGAGATGGATGAGGCGGTAAATTCAGAATTTGGCA
>ENA-OURU01003817-OURU01003817.1-human-gut-metagenome-genome-assembly--contig:-NODE-3817-length-11846-cov-5.267492_pt1 | contig 11846 bp, 8 predicted proteins | sample MGYA00242137_ERZ509064 | MGnify/ENA primary metagenome ERZ509064 (study PRJEB26280, sample SAMEA2338777) | human gut metagenome | biome: human gut; feature: human-associated habitat; material: faeces...
GCCCGCGATCATCATGGTCATCATCCAGCAGACGATGCTCATCGGCATCGGCATGATCGGCGGCACATGGCGCGAATTCGGGCTGTACCGCAAACTCTGTCCGCCCGACCGCAAGCGGATGTCCACGCTCCCGATCGTACTGGGCAAAGCGCTGGTATACGGCATGATCTATTCCGTGACGACGTTCTACATCCTCGGTCTGCATTACAAGCTGTTCCACTATCCGATGAACGGCGCGACGGGCACAATCGTGGTCTTCATGCTGGCGTACATGGCGGCCTGCATCGCGCTGGGAATCGCCATTTCGACGCTCTTCCGCTACCGCGAGAATTCGCTGCTGCTGTTGTTGTGGACCTCGATTCCGCTGCTGATGCTCAGCGGCGTCTCCTATCCCCGCGAAGGCATTCCCGACTGGCTGTTCAACTTGGGGCAGATATTCCCCAGCAGCCACGGCGTAAACGCCTTTATCCGCATCCAGAGCATGGGAGCGTCGCTCTCCGAAGTGCTGCCCGAAATCAGGATGCTCTGCATTCTGGCCCTCGTATACGGCGGTCTGGCCTGCATCGGCATCCACTTGGTGCTCAACCGCGCGGACAAGGACGACATTCCGGCGCCGCACACCTCCGAACCGGAAAAGTGACGGCGACGCCCAAGCATCCGCAGGAACCGCCCCGTCCCGTCCGCAAAAAGCCGGACGGCCATCGGCCCGGCACACCGGCACAAGGACGAAGCGGAAGCAGGCTTCCGGCATAATCATAAAAAAGACGTCAGGCATTGCGCCTGACGTCTTTTTTGTCCGAACCGCACCGGTTACCGCGGACCGTGGAAGATACCCGGAGGCGGCCCGCCCGGACCGCCGGGTCCCATGCGGCGGGGTCCCGACTGCACGGCCCCGTCGTAATCGGAGATGTTCTTCGAACCCTTCTTGCCGAAGCGGCGCAGGTTGTAGGTGAACTGCACCATGTAATAACGGCCGATCACGCTGTTGGTCGCATTCTGCGTCCATCCCGAACCCGTCGTGCGGGCGAAAGCCTTGTTGCGGTTGAGCAGGTCGTTCACGCCGAACATGATCTCGCCGCGCTTGTTCTTGAATATCTTCTTGCCGATCCATGCGTTGCAGAGCAGGTACGAATCGTCGTAATCGTTCGTGAAACCGATATACTGCGTGTAAGCCACGCTGCCCGTAAAGGTGAAGCCCAGCGGGAAGACGAACTTCATGTTGCCCTGCGCCCGGTGGTTGAAGTAGCGGTTTTTGGAACCTGACTCGCCCAGCGAGTTGGTCGCCTCGTTGTAGGTGCCGTTCCACGAGAGCGTGAAATCCACGTTTTCGGAAATATTGCTGCCCAGCACCGTGTTGAAGTCGTAGCCGATATTGCTCGTGTCGTTGCGCTTGCCGCCCGTGATGAAGCCGTCGGCGTCCACCTCTCCGCCCAGCATGCTCGGCGTAAGCGAGTAGCTGACGCCCGCCATCACGTTGAAGTTGCTCTTCAGGAAGCCGATCGGGAATCCGTAGCTCAGATGCGTCCGCAGGCTCCAGTAGCCGTCGAGATTGACGGGCGTGGAGTAGTAGTTGGGCTTGTACTGCACGCCGCCCAACGTGATCGTGCCGGGATTCGACACCACGTGCGTCGCATTGTAGTCGGAGGTGTTCTGCATCGAGAACATCCACATGAAGGTCCGGCCCTTCTCCACGTTGGAATTGATGTAGTGGAAATTGACGCGGTGGCTGTAGGTCGGATTCAGATCGGGATTACCCTTGGTGATATTCTGGGCGTCCGATACGTCGGCCACGTTCTGCAGGTCGGTGATCGACGGGTTGTCGGTATAGGACGATACGTAGAGCCGCAGCGAATTCTCGCGGTTGATGTTCAACTGTCCCATCATGAAATAGGTCACGTTGTTGTACGAATGCCTGATCTTGTCGGCATCGTCCCGCACGATCTGCCCGTCGAGCGACGAACGCTGGTAAAAGACATTGGCGATGAACGTATTGCGCTCCTTCGAATAGCGGAAGCCGGGACCTGCGCTCTGCGTCAGGTAGTTGCTCCGGTAGGAGTTCGAAAGCGCTCCGTCGGGCGTCAGTCCCGCGATCGAATAATCCGCGCCGGTGATATACGACTTCTTGTCGCGCTCCTGATAATCGTACGAAATGCGGTACTGAAGGCTTACCTGCGCATATTTGGCGACGGGTTCCGTGTAGGTGAATTGTCCGCGCAGGCGGTAGCTGCTCGACGGCGCGAGGTTGCGCAGGTAGCGCAGGCGCGTGTAGCCCGTCGTGTCCCATCCCCACGGCGCGTCGACGCCGTCGGGCCGGAGGTCCGAGAGCGGCAGCACGTTCGAGAAGGAGTTCGAGTTGTTGGTATTGTCCGAGTAATTCACGTCGCCGTCGACGGTGATCGTACGGCCGTCCTTGCCCAGTTTGGCGCGGTAAACGGCGTTCGTCCGCACGTTGTAACCGTGGCGCAGGGCGTCGCTGCGGTTCTCGGTGCGGCTGTAACCGCTTTCGCCGAACTGCCAGCCCTGCGTCGTACTCAGCGGGTCGTTCGACTGGTAGCTGAAGCTCGGACGGACCATCAGATTCTGGTTGTCGGAGATTTTCCACTCCAGACGGGCATTGAAGCGGTGGTTATACGACTCGGTATCCGAGTAGCCGCGCGTCGAGAGCGTATCCACGGGCATCGGCGACTCGTACCATTTGTCGATCGTCGAACGGTTTCTCGTGTCGGTGTTGTTGAAGAAATAGCTGCCCTGAAACGACACCTGATCGCGCTTGCCCCATGTATCGGAGTAGTTTACGCCGATGGCGTTCACCGACGCCACACCGCTTTGGGGGCGCACCATATACTGGCCCACGCCGCCGCGGCGTCCGCGCCCCGAACCGCCCGAAACGCCCAGAATATCCTCGAACGAGAAGTTCTGCTGGTTGATGTTGTTGAACAGGCCGATGACCGACACGCGGCTGCTGCCGCTGAAGATATTGGCGTTGCCGCCCACGACGTATTTGTTCTTGGCTTCGGTCTTGGTGTCGGCGTCGTAACCGTAACCGGCATAGAGCTTGCCGAACTGCCCCTGACGCATGTTGGCGTGCGTAACGATGTTGAGGGCCTTGTAGCCCTCGCCGTCGTCCATGCCCGAAAATTCGGCCGCGTCGCTCAGCTTGTTATAGACCTCCACACGGTCCACGGCCTGCGCCGGAAGCGACTTGATGGCCGTCGTCACGTCCTCGCCGAAGAACTCCTTGCCGTCGACGAAAACCTTCTTGATCTGCTCGCCCTGCGCCTCGACCGTACCGTCCGACACGGTGATGCCGGGCATCTTCTTCAGCAGCCCCTCGACGTCGGCGTCATTGGTGACTTTGAAGGCGCCGGCGTTGTAACTTACCGTATCGCCCTTCTGCGAGGTGCGCAGCGCCTTGGCCTCCTTGACGACCGTTTCGATCTGCACGCCGGGCTTGAGTTCGATCCTGCCGATGTTCTGTTTGCCGGCCGCCACCCGGAAGGTGGTTTCGTAATTGTTGTAACCGAGGAAGGAGACGGTGAGTCTGTATTCGCCGTAGGGCAGCGAGGGAATCGCCACGGCGCCTTTATAGCCGGAAGTGAAATACTGTTTCTGATCCGGAGTCCCGACCGGAGCGACCTCCAGCACGGCTCCGGCAACGCTTTCGCCGGTGTCGGCGTCGAGCACCGTTCCGCTGACCGCACCCTTTTGGGCGAATGCGGCCACGGCGAAAAGCAGGAATAGGGTTGAGAGTAGTAGCCGTTTCATCTTAATGTTCTGTGTACTTTCTGATTTTGCGCATGCGAAGATAGCTTTTTTCTCGCAGACGGCCCTCCGATGCGGGGTGAATCGACAAAAAAAGGGCGTCAGCCGACAACCGACGCCCCGACTGCAACAAACCGGTCGATGTTCCTAACCTCACTTTTTCTCCTTTCCGGAGCACGGTCCGTCGCATTTCCTGTCCCCCGCGCAGGGGGCGCACTTGCGGCCTTCACGCACGGCGGCCTTGTCGCCCCGGCCGTCCTTCATCCGGGGACCGCGGTTCATGCCGTGGCGCGGGCCTTGCATCTGCTTCCACTGCTCGAACTGTTCGGGCGTGAGGATGCCTTTCATCTTCTCGGCCTGCGCCTTGCGGTATGCGCGCATCTGCTCGGCCTGCGCCTGCATCTCCTTTATATCCTGCAGGTTGACCTCATAGAGCTGCTTCGACTGCTTTTCGCTGAGGTTCAGCTTCTCGGTCATGCGTTCGGTCCTGCGCTGGGCCATCTGCTCGGCCGTCGGCCGCTCCTTCATCATCGGAGCCTTCTTCGAATCCTGCGCAAAAGCGCCCGTTCCGGCCAGCAGGCACAAAGCCGCGGCGACTGCAAAAATTCTCTTTTTCATAATCTCAAATATCAATGGTTAATTCAATCCGTCAATCGGACCCGTTTCGGTCCCCTTACGATACAAAGGTAAGGCCAAACCGGAAAAACGGAACGGCAATGCGGGTCAAACGCCCGAAGCTCAGGGTCAAACGCCTATTCGGCGGGTTGAACGGACGTGAGCCACGCCTTGAATTCGGGGACGCGGGCCTTGGAAATGACGATGCGCTCAGGAGTTTCGAGCACGAGACTCAGCGAAAGACGGCTGCCGAACCACACGGAAATCTCCTTCACGGCGCGGCGCGCCACGATGAACTGGCGGTTGGCGCGGAAGAAATCGGCTTCGGGCAGGACGGCCTGCAGCGCTTCGAGCGTCTTGTCGAGCGGATAGGACGCCCCGGCGAAGGTATAGGCCGTCACCTTCTCGTTGCAGGTATAGCAGAATGCGATATCCTCGCGTTTGAGCGGAATGATCTTGTCGCGGACATGCACCAGAAAGGTCTGCTCGCGGCGCGCCGCGGCCAGCGTGCGCACGCGCGAACCGTAATCGCTGCGCTCGCCCTTGGACAGCCGCATGAGCTTGTCGAGCGCCCGCTGCACGTCGGCCGCATTGAGCGGCTTGAGCAGGTAGTCGATGCTGTTCACCTTGAAGGCCTCCAGCGCATAGCGGTCGTAGGCTGTCGTGAAGATCACCGGCGCCGTGACCTCCACGGCGTCGAATATGCGGAACGAATCGCCGTCGGCCAGATGGATGTCCATGAACAGCAGGTCGGGCTGGGGGTTGGCGCGCAGCCAATCGACGCTCTCCTCGACGCTTTCGAGCGTATCGACGACACGGATGTCGGGAGCCGCCTGTTTCAGAATGGCTTTCAGGTTCAGCGCGGCGGCGGTTTCGTCCTCTATGATCAGTGCTTTCATCCTGCAAGGGGGTTATGCAGCGGCATCCGCACGACGAACTCCTTGTCGGTGTCGATGATTTCGATGTCGCGGCCGGTTATCAGGTGCCAGCGGTTACGCAGGTTCTCCAGTCCGATGCCGGTCGAAGGTTCGGGTTCGAGCTTCGGCACCTTGGGATTGGAGACCACCAGCCAGCCGTTCTCGGTGCGGATCGAAATGTGGAACGGCTTGCTGCGGGTTATGGTATTGTGCTTGACGGCATTGCCGATCAGCGGCTGCAGCGAGAGCGCCGGAAGCGTCCACGTGCGGTACTTCTCCTCGATGTCGATGTCGAAGAAGAGCTTGTCGGCATAGCGTATCTTGAAGAGATAGCTGTACGCCTCGACGAATTTCAGCTCCTCGTCGAGCGTCATCAGCGTACTCTGTCCGTTCTGGATGATGTAGCGGAACGTATAGGAGAGCTGGTCGATGTAGGTCAGCGCCTTCTCGTCGTGCTTCTCGCGCACGAGCATCGCCAGCGAATTGAGCGAATTGAAGAAGAAGTGGGGGTTGATCTGTCCCACGAGCATGTTGTAGCGGGTCGTGAGGTTCTCGTTCTTGAGCCGCTCGTTCTCCATGACGACGGCCTGCTGCTTCGAATTGAGCACGTAGACCCAGCCGTAGAGCATCGACACCGCCACGGCGAACGAACACTTCAGCAGCAGCATGTAGTCGAAAATATGGTCGCCCATGCAGTTCAGCATGATGCGTCCCGAACGCCACTCCGTGACCGGCGCGACCATATACAGCGCGGCGGCGGCCAGCACGCACCATATGCAGTGGCGCACGAAGCGGCCCGGCGTGTACCTGCGGCGGACGGAGGTGAGGATCGAAAGCATGATGAACGAAACGACCAGATAATAGAAGAGCTGCAGCGCGAGTTCCGTCGTTTTCGAAGGCCGGTTGAAAAGCGTGCTGTAATCGAACTCCTCGCCGTTGCGCATGCGCAGTTCGGTCATCACCGGATGCGCCCCGTGACGGCGCGGCGCGGCCAGATTCGCCACCAGACGGTCGCCGTCCTTCAGGTTCATCCGGTAGATGCGCTGCATCATCACATAGACGCTGTCGCCGTTCTCGTAGACGATGTAGCCGTGGCCGTCGGGACTTATCCGCAGCGTTCCCTCCTCGCCGCGCGCAATGACGCTCGCCTTGGCCGGACGCTGCTGTCCGTCGCTCTTCTGATCGACGATCAGCAGCAGCACGTAGGAGAAATTGACGACCAGACTGACGGCCAGCGCCACCAGCAGGTTGAGAATCAGGTCGGAATATTTCGGTTGCAGCCCCATCCGCCGTTTACTCCTCCTCTTTGAACCACGACGCATAGAGCATGTAGTCGCGGGCCGTGCGGCGGATGATCTCCTCGCGCTGCTGGGGCGTCACCTCCTTGACCTTCTTGGCCGGCACGCCCGCATACACCGAATTGGGTTCCAGCTGGGCGTTGGAGAGCACCAGCGCGTTGGCCGCGATGATGCAGCCCGACGGAACCACGGCGTTGTCCAGCAGGGTAGCACCCATGCCGATCAGGCAGTTGTCGCCGATGCGCGCACCGTGGATGACGGCGTTGTGACCCACCGACACGTCGCTGCCGATAATGGTCTGCGACGGATGCGGCGAGCCGTCGTAAAGCGTGTGCAGCACCACGCCGTCCTGAATATTCGTGCGGTCGCCGATGACGATTTTGTTCACGTCGCCGCGCAATACGGCGTTGTACCAGATCGAACAGTCGCGGCCGATGGTCACATCGCCCAGAATGACGGCCGTCTCGGCCAGAAAGGTATTTTCACCGATTGCGGGCGTATGTCCCCGCACCTTTTTAATCAAAGCCATAAGTTTATATGCTATTAAATGTCACTTCGCTTTTGTATCGTCTCCGCGTGTCCGAGGGCGGACATTCACGGCAAAGCCGTGTTTTCAGGTCTGCCCCTCCCCTAAATCCCCTCCTCGGAGGGGACTTGGCATTAGTGCGGACACATGCTATTGAATGTCTCTTCGTGTTTGGCTTCCTGCCAGTACTCATCCATCTTTTCGAGCGGAAGCTCGTGGAGCGTATGTCCTTCGGCGGCAGCCTTTTCCTCCATGTAATTGAAGCGGCGGATGAACTTCTTGTTCGTACGTTCCAGCGCCGATTCGGGGTCGATGCCGTAGAGCCGCGACGCATTGACCAGCGCGAAGAACAGGTCGCCGAATTCGCCTTCGAGCTTCTCCCGGCTGCCGGGGGCTTCCGAATGCATCTCGGTTTCGACCTCCGCGATCTCCTCCTTCACCTTGTCCCACACATCCTCGCGCCGCTGCCAGTCGAAACCCGTCGCGGCGGCTTTCTCGCCCACGCGGAAAGCCTTGACCATGGCCGGAAGCGAGCGGGGTACGCCGCCCAGCGTGCCGCTCTTGCGGTTTTTCTTGCGGAGTTTCAGGGCTTCCCAGTTCTCCTTGACCGCGTCGGGCGTATTGGCGTGAATATCGCCGTAGACATGCGGATGACGGTATATCAGCTTGTCGCACAGGGCATCGGCGACCTCGCCGAAATCGAAGGCTCCCGCTTCCTCGCCCAGCTTGGAGTAGAACACCACATGCAGCAGCAGGTCGCCCAGCTCCTCCTTGATGCCCTCCATATTGTGGTCGGTGATGGCGTCGGCCAGCTCGTACGTCTCCTCGATGGTATTGCTCCGCAGCGAATCGAAAGTCTGCTCGCGGTCCCACGGACACTCGCGGCGCAGCGTGTTCATCACTTCGAGCAAACGGGCCGTAGCCTCCAGTCGTTTATCTTCCATGCTCAGTTACAGTTTACGGCAATGGCTGTTCGGGAAGCGGAGTCGGCCGATCTGCCTGAGCGCGCCCGTCCATGCCGGAATTTATTTTCAGCAAAGGTAGCAATTCGGCGGAAAAAAAGTAACTTTGTCCGAAACAAAATTCCGTACCGCCATGAAACTGCGATACCTGCTGCCCCTTGCGGGGGTGTTCTGCACCTGCCTCTCGACATACGCCCAGCCGTCACCGGCCCGTCAGGCCTTCTACGAGGGCGCCTGCCGCATCAGCTCCCGGACGATGCTCTGTTACGAAACGCCGCTGGCGCCGCTGGCCGCCTACCTGCGCGAATATATCAACGTCGAAACGGCCAGCGACAGTATGTCGGCCGACGACGCGATCGTGCTTTCGACCGATCCGACGCTGGGCGGCGAAGCCTTCCGCCTGACGGTGCTCCCGCAGCGGATCGAAATCGCGGGCGGTTCGTACGGCGGCGTATTCAACGGCGTGCAGGCCCTGTTCCGGCTGCTGCCCGCCGAAATATACGCCAAGAACTGTCCGCTTCCGGTCGAGATCGCCTGCACGAAGGTCGAGGACGCGCCGCGCTTCCCGTACCGCGGCATGATGCTGGACGTGGCCCGCACGTGGATCGACGCAGCTGGAGTGAAACGTTATATAGACCTGCTTTCCTATCACGGGATCAACAAATTGCACCTTCATCTTTCAGACGACGAAGGGTGGCGTATCGAAATCAGATCGCACCCCGAACTGACCGAAATCGGCGGCTTCCGCGGCGGCGATTCGCCCGTGCGTCCGGTCTACGGCAAATGGGACGAGAAGTACGGCGGGTATTACACGCAGGACGAGATGCGCGGCCTGATCCGCTATGCGGCGGCGCGCAACATTGAGATCATTCCCGAAATCGACCTGCCGGGGCACAGCCGCAACATCGCGTCGGTGCATCCCGAAATACGCTGCAACTATCCGCCCGACACGGTTTCGACCAACGGTTACGACTACCGTTCGGCGTGGTGCGTGGCCCGCGAAGAGAATTACGCGCTGCTGGCCGACATTCTCGGCGAGTTATGCGCGCTGTTTCCCTCGGAGTACATACACGTCGGCGGCGACGAGGTGGACATGACCCAGTGGAACCGCTGCCCCGACTGTCAGGCGCTGATGAGCCGGCGGGGCATGACCGATCCGCACCGATTGGAAGACCTCTTCATGGAGCGCATGGCGGCGATTCTCGCGGCCAACGGCAAGCGTCCCGGCGTGTGGAACGAAGCCGTGACCACGGGCGGCCTCTCGCGCGAATGTCTCGTATACGGCTGGCAGAGCGTCAAGGCGTGTCTCGACGCCACGGCGAAAGGCTACAAGACCGTGGTGATGCCGGGCGAATACTTCTATTTCGACATGCGGCAGACGCCGCAGGAGGAGGGGCATGACTGGGCGGCGATCTTCGACGCGAAAAAGGTCTTCGGATTCGACTTTACGGAAAAGGGCTTCAGCGATGAACAGATGCGCAACGTCGTCGGCCTGCAGGGGACGTTCTTCAGCGAAGCCTACGTTTCGCACGAGCCTGAAAAGCCCGACTATCTGGACTACATGTGTTTTCCGCGCATCTGCGCGCTCGCCCGCATAGCTTGGCGCGGCAACTGCGAAGGGTGGGACGCCTATTACAGGGAGCTGACAGACCATTACGACCGCATGGCGGCCATGGGCATCCGCTTCCGGCTTTTCCCGCCCAAGGTAAGCTACAAGGAGGGCGCCTTCACCGTCGTGGCGGACGACGGCTCGGAAATCTTCTACCTCAAAGGCGATTCGCCCGAAGAGCATCGGTACACCGGCCCCATCAAAACCGAAAAACCGCATCTCTACCGCTTCCTGACGCGCTACAAGACGGGACGCAGCCCCTATGCGGCCGACAAATCCTACTACAGGACCCTTGCGCCCGCCGTGACGATCACCACCTCGATGGGCGAAAGCACGCAGTTCCCCTACACGAACGCCTCGGCTTACAAGGGACTTGCACGCACGCGCCGCGCCTGCCGTCAGCAGGACTGGATACTCTACACCTATGAACAGCCGGTGAAGTGCCGCGAAATGTTTTTGCAGACGGGAAACCGCCAGCTGCCCAAAACCATTATAACCACCGGTTATGCCGAGGTGTCGTACGACGGCACGACATACGAGCGTGCGGGCGATCTGGAAAAGGGCAGTATAACTTTAAAGCCCGGCCGGCCGGTGAAAGCCGTCCGCATCGTCTCGACCTGCGACGACAACGGCACGCCCTACGTCACGATCCAGCCGCCGCAGATAAAGCCGGTACTGTAAAACGGACCGGAAAAGCGACTATGACACGGGAGGAGCCGCCTTAGCGGAGACAACTAACGCGATACAGTGCGCCTCCTGCCTAAATAAACGATGACAATATCGCACTGCAATACCGCTCGGCATTTCAACGGCCGTATCAATGCGGAGAGTCGGAAAGAGTCGCCGCTCTGACGGCAAAGAGGTAGAAGAGGTATTGCGCGGCATAATAGGTAATCATCACGACACAGGTCCGGCAGGGAACGGGCGCGACGAAGCGTCCCCATGCGATCACGGAGTCGGAAAAGACGAACAACAGGGCCGCAAGGCGAAACCATGCGGCATACGCTCCGCGGTACTGAAGCGCACTGTATAACATTCCCGCGATGACGAGTCCGTAGACGGCGACGCCCGCGCGTTCGGCCGGATCGGCGGCGCGGGGAACGATGCAGACGAACAGAAACAGCAGCAGGGCCGTCAGCACCGGCCAGACAAAAGGCCGGGGCGCAAGTTGCGCCTGCGGCAAGAAGTAGCACATGTAGGCTCCGTGCGCCAAAGCGAAAAACAGCATCTGCGGAATGAACATCCCCCCGGCGCCCGCCGCATCGCCGACGGCCGACAACAAGAGCGCCTCGCCGACCGGAATCAGCGGTTTCAGCCGGAGATAAAAGAGCGACAGCGACAGCAGCAGGACCGGATAAGCGACCTTATACGGAATCACCGCCGCCTTGGTAAAGAACAGCGCGGCGCCGGCTGCGAAAAACAGCGTGGTCAGGCAGAGCGTTCGGGAGGTTCGTTGCATGGTTTCGGTAAAAAAGCCGCCTGTACTTACGAACAGGCGGCTTCGATTATGGTCAATAAGCTCGTCGGCATGACCGTGGCGGGCGTGTACCCGCACCGAGATGCGACGAGCGGCATTCGGATTGGGATCAACCGCGGACCTGAGCGCCGCACCGCTGTTCGAACTGCGCGGTGAGGTTCCTCATCGCCTTTTCGATCGTCTTCTCGTCGAGCGTGCGGGTCTTGTCTTCGAGAATGAAGCTCAGGGCGTAGGATTTCTTGCCTTCGGGAAGTTTGTCGCCCTCGTAGACGTCGAACAGCGAAACGCTCTTGAGCAGTTTGCGCTCAGTGGCGAACGCCACGTCGCGCAGCGCCGAGAAGGTCACCTGCTTGTCGATCAGAAGGGCCAAGTCGCGTTTCACTTCGGGAAACTTCGAAAGCTCCTCGGCCGCGATCTTATGCTTGCGGGTCGATTTCACGAGCGCGTCGAAATTCATCTCCAGATAGTAAACATCCTGCTTGACGTCGAGCCGGCGGCGGATTTTAGCACTTACCGTGCCGATCTGCAGCAGCTCCTTGCCGCCAAGCGACATCGAGAGCGCCTCGCCGAAGAGGTCGTTTTGCAGCGTCTCGGTCCGGAGCGCATAGATATCGATGCCGAAGCGGCGCAGGAGTTTCTCGGCCACGGCGCGCAGCGTGAAGAACGACGCGGCCTGCGGC
>ENA-OURU01003869-OURU01003869.1-human-gut-metagenome-genome-assembly--contig:-NODE-3869-length-11711-cov-2.836822_pt1 | contig 11711 bp, 7 predicted proteins | sample MGYA00242137_ERZ509064 | MGnify/ENA primary metagenome ERZ509064 (study PRJEB26280, sample SAMEA2338777) | human gut metagenome | biome: human gut; feature: human-associated habitat; material: faeces...
GGAGCCGCTTTGCGTTCCGCACGAAAGGCAGCCCGTGCCTCACTGTCCCTGGTGGCTTTCCTGGGGTAGTAAATGGTGCGCACTGCGGGGATGCTCTCTTCAAAGTGCAAGTGTGAAAAAGCCTGCTCCGATTTCAGGACCACCTGCTCTCCCAGCTTGCCCAGAAACATGGCCCGCTCAAGCTGTGCCAAGGAGATGGTATTGTTCAGAAACGCGGAGGCGAAGGAGAAGTAGGAATCGTCGGCACGATAGCCGATGATGACATCGTAGTTCTCATAGGTGGGAAGGAAGGTGCTGGCCAGATACTCCTTGCCCTGAACGGCAATGTCGGAACTGAGGTTGAATTTGCGGTTCATGAGAAGAATGGAAAGCCAGTTCAGGATGTTATACTTCCCGTCGGAGAGATTCAAAATGGACAGGCCGTCAGTCTGGAAGGAATACCGATTGGCAAAGCCGTCCTGCTCCATGGAACAGGCCCACTCCTTTGCCAGTTCTAAAGTCTCCGTACAGTAGAAGCCGAGGCCATAGTCATTGAACGGATTGCCCTTTCCAAACTGGGGGCGTTCAATGATCAAAGACGAGCCGTGGTACAGTGTCAGTGTTTTGCCCATGCCGGTTCCCTCCTTGCAAAAGTATCGTCAAAGCGATACTGTTCTATTCAACATCAGTATATCGCCGTAACGATACTTTGTCAACTAAAGAGAGTCAACACGGTTTGCGCTCACAAAACGCTAACAGAATGCTCACACTTTTCCGGAAAATCTGCTTTGACGGGAAAAATTCCCAAAGCCTTGTGCCGACAGTGAAAACGCCGGAAACCCCAGTAAAATCAAGGGTTTCCGGCGTTCTGAAAGGCGCAGAGGAGCGCTCAAAATGCTCCAAAAGACACCCGCTTCCAAGGACTCGAAATCAGTTTGCGAGCAATCGCACGAGGGTTCGAATCCCTCCCGCTGCGCCAAAATGAATGACCCTGCCTGATTTGGGCGAATGCTTGGCGTTATTTTGGGTCAGGCAGGGTTATTTTAAGTATGAACCCCTTGCATTGCAAGGGGTTCATACTTTCTTGTATTAAGCACTTATGCTGCCGGCAAAGTACAAAACATTGAAATGATAGAGGTCAAATTCCTGTTATGCCACTGAAATATGGTCCAAAAAAGAATTTTCTAAGGCAGAAGATATGATTTGTGAACTTGGCCTGAAATAAGTGTGATTTGCGGCACAAGGACTCCCTATACCTGCGGTTAATTTGAATGTCTGCATCCTTCTTCCCTGTTCTTCGTATGCCAACCCTCAGCCATAGGAGATCTGATGGATTTTTCAGAAGAGGTTGAGAACATCTGCGGGTTCTGATATAATGGAAGAAACAGATGTTCGACAGGGAGGACGCCACGATGACCGATTTGCTCTCCGGCCTCAACGCTGCCCAGCGCCAGGCTGTGACCGAAACCGAAGGATTTGTCCGTGTCATTGCCGGAGCCGGCTCCGGCAAGACAAGGGCGCTCTCCCATCGTTTTGCCTTTCTGGTGAACGAGCTGGGCATCCTGTCGGGAAATATCCTCTGCGTCACCTTCACCAACAAATCCGCAAATGAGATGCGCCAGCGCATCCACATCCTCACCGGCGACAATGACACGGGCTATATCAACACCTTCCACGGTTTCTGCGTCTCCGTGCTCCAGGAGGACAGCTACGCCGTCCAGTATCCCAAAAGCTTTCTGGTGCTGGACAACGCGGACATCGACGCTATGCTCCAAATCATCTACGAGGAGCGGGGATTGACGCTGCGGGATATGACCTTCTCCGCAGCCCGGGACATGGTCGAGATGCAGAAGCTGTTCAAGCGTCCGGACTACTATCTGGATATGATCGCCATGCCTCTGGACACGCTGAAGGAGAAGTATGACCAGGCGGACACCCCGGCAGACATCATTTTCTACGGCTATCTGTATCAGGAGAAGAAGTGTTTCGGACTGGATTATAACGACCTGATCAAGTTCTCCCTGTATATTTTCCAGCAGCATCCTGACATTCGGCTCAAGTGGCAGCAGCGGCTGGAGTACATCATGATCGACGAGTTCCAGGATATCGACCAGCTTCAGTACGAGCTGATGGAGGTTCTGTGTGGTTACCACAAGAACCTCTTCATCGTGGGAGACCCGGACCAGACCATCTACACCTGGCGGGGCGCCGACGTGAAGTACCTGCTGGACTTTGACAAGAAGTTTCCGGGGACAAAAACGATTCTAATGATGGAGAACTACCGCTCTGCGCCGGAGATTCTCTCTGCCGCGAATTCCCTGATCGACAAGAACCGGACTCGTATCAAAAAGGAATTGCAGCCCACGCTGCCCTCCGGCAGTCCGGTCATCTGCCACTTCGCGCAGACCCAGGAGGCGGAGGCCGAATGGATAGCGGGGGAGATGAAGGAGCTTCACGAGGCGGGCACGCCATACCGGGACATGACGGTGCTCTACCGGGCCCACTATGTGACCCGGGCGGTGGAGGAAGTCCTGCTGGGAGAGAAGATCCCCTATACGATTTACAGCGGCGTCCAGTTCTTTGACCGTATGGAAATCAAGGACGCCCTCTCGTACTTGCGGATGATTGCCTACAAGGACGACCTTTCCTTCCGGCGGATCGTCAACGTCCCCAAGCGGAATCTTGGGAAGCGGCGGATGGCATTTTTGCAGGAGTACGCAGAGAGGCAGGGCCGCTCCCTGTATCAGGCGCTGCAGGACAATCTGGAGGACCCACTTTTCAAAGGAACAGGCGCCGGAAGGTTTGTCGGCCTGATAGAGTCCTTTGCCGCCGGATATGGGGGGAGACCGGTGTCCGAGGTGCTTTCGGCCCTCCTCAATGAGAGCGGCTACGAGAAGATGCTCCGCACCGAGGGCAGCCAGGAACGGCTGGACAATCTGGCGGAGCTGAGGCAGTCGGTATATGAGTACGAGACCACCTGCGGGGAGGAGGTCACCCTGGAGCACTATCTGGCCCATGTGGCTCTGTTCACCAATGCCGACACGGCGGAGCAGGGAGACAAGGTGAGGCTGATGACCGTTCACGCCGCCAAGGGCCTGGAATTTCCCTATGTGTTCCTCTGCGGCATGAATGAGGGGATCTTCCCCTCCCGGAAGGTGCGGACGCAGCAGGCCATGGAGGAGGAGCGGCGGCTGGCGTTTGTGGCGCTGACACGGGCGGAGAAGGGACTGTACCTCTCCGAGGCAGACGGACGGAACTTCGACGGCACCCCCCGGTATCCCTCCCGCTTTCTTCTGGACATCGACCGCAATCTCCTGGCCTTCACCCGGCCGCCGGAGGAGGGCTTGATCCGGGCGGCCCGGGACTATATCGGCCACAGCCAGACCTATCTGCCGGAGACCGACGGGAACATGGCATTCTCCGTGGGGCAGCGGGTGAAGCATATTCTGTTCGGCTCCGGTACGGTGCTGGATGTGGACATGGACAAGGGTGCTCATGTGGTACAGTTCGATGAGATGGAGACGCCCCGAAAGATATCCTTCCGGGCGAAGCTGGAACGGATTTGACAAATCCTGGGAGGGATGGACGGGGGCTCCTGCTGCAATGCCGATCATTGGGGGGCCCGGGTGGAAGGAGCCCTGCCTCCAAAGCAAACCAGGCTCTCCGGAAAGGGAAACAGTTCCCGCTTTTCAAAGGAATGGCTTGAAAAGCGGGAGCTGTTCTTTTCGCTTCAGCACGGCGGAGTCTGATTTTCCATACTGTCCAAATCGCAGCCGCCCCCCTCTTCCTGGGATCACGAGGCCTTTTCAAACTGGCTGTTGTACAGGTCAGCGTAGAAGCCGCCTTTGGCCAGGAGTTCCTTGTGCGTGCCTTGCTCGATGATATCGCCGTCCTTCAGCACCAGAATCAGGTCGGCGTTTTTGATGGTGGACAGCCGGTGGGCGATGACAAAGCTGGTGCGGTGCTCCGTCAGCCGGTCCATGGCCTGCTGGGTGATGAGCTCTGTGCGGGTATCCACCGAGGAGGTGGCCTCGTCCAGAATCAGCATGGGATTGCCCTGAATCATGGCCCGGGCGATGGTGAGCAGCTGCTTCTGCCCGGAGGAAATGGCAATGCTGTCATCCAGCACGGTATCAAAGCCGTGGGGCAGGGTTTCGATGAAGTGATAGATGCCGCAGGCCCGGCAGGCCTCCTCCAGCTGCTGGTCCGTGACCCCGGTCTTGTTGTAGACCAGATTTTCCCGGACAGTCCCCTCAAACAGCCAGGTGTCCTGGAGTACCATGCTGAACAGGTCGTGGACGCCCTCCCGGGTCATTTCAGAGGTGGGCACGCCGTCGATTTTGATGTTTCCGCTGTTGATCTCAAAGAAGCGCATCAGCAGATTGACCATCGTGGTCTTGCCCGCTCCGGTGGGACCCACAATAGCCACCTTCTGCCCCGGCTGAATATGGGCAGAGAAGTCCTTGATGATGATCTTATCCGGATGATTCGGATAGCTGAATCGGACGTGTTCAAATTCGACTTCGCCCTGCACAGGAGAGAGTTCGGGGCGCTTGCCGGTCTCATCGGGCAGCTCTTTCTCGTGGAGAAAGTCGAAGACGTGGTCGCCGGCGGCTGCCGCCGTCTGCATCTGGGTCATGCCCTGGGCCAGGGTGCTCAGGGGAGAGGTGAACAGCCGCACATAGAGGATGAACGCAACAATGACGCCGAAGGAGATCTCTCCGCTCATGGCCAGGGCGGAACCCAGGACGCAGACCGCCACATAGCCCAGGTTGCCGATGATAGTCATCAGGGGCTGCATGATGCCGGAGAGGAACTGGCTGCGCCACTCTGCGTCGTACAGAACGGCATTCATCCCGCCGAAGGTCTCTTTTACCTGCTCGTTGGCCCGGGAGAGGCGCACCACGTCGTGGCCGGAGTACATCTCCTCAATATAGCCGTTCAGGGTGCTCAGGTTCTCCTGCCGGGCGGTGAAGTACTTCTGGGACCGGAGCATCACCGCAGCCATGATGAGGAAGCCCAGTGCCGTGACGGCAATGGCTGCCAGCGCCATACGCCACTCAGTGACAAACATCATCACCAGACAGCCGAGGAATTGGGCCGCTGCGCTGATCATGGAGGGCAGGCTGTTGGCCAGGGCCTGCTGCAGAGTACTTACGTCGTTGGTGATGCGGCTGAGGATGTCACCATAAGACACCTTGCTGAAGTAGCTCATGGGCACCCGGTTGATTTTTCGGGACAGGTCCTGCCGCATATCCCGGGACAGCTCCAGGGTGACCGTAGCCATGATGAAGTGCTCCACATAGGTAAAGACGGCACTGAAGCCGTAGATCACCAGCAGGATTACGCCGGTGCGGCCGATGGCGGCCAGATCGATCTCCCCGTCCAGGGCGTCGGAGATGAGGTCCGTGATCCGACTGAGCAGGCTGGGGCCGATGATGGTCAGCACTGCGCCGGCCACGGCGAAGCAAAAGGCCGCAACAGAGGGCGCTTTCAATTTGTTGGAATAGGTGAACAGTTCTCTGAGCACACCGCCGATGCCGCGCCTGCTCTTTCCCGGCGCGCACATTCTGTTCTGCATCATCTTTGGCATCTTGGTTTCCTCCTTAAGCCCCCAGCTCTTCCTGGGAGAGCTGGGACCGGGCGATCTCCTGGTAGATCGGGCAGGTTTGCATCAGTTCCTCGTGGGTACCCATCCCCACCATCCTCCCCTCGTCCAGAACGATGATCTTGTCCGCGTTCCGGATGGTGCCGATCCGTTGAGCCACGATCAGTCGAGTGGTATCCTTCAGCTCCCGGTCCAGGCCGGCACGGAGCCTGGTATCCGTCCGGTAGTCCAGGGCGGAGAAGGAGTCGTCGAACACCAGGATCTCCGGGCGCCTCGCCAGGGCCCGGGCGATGGAGAGCCGCTGCTTCTGGCCGCCGGATACGTTGGTGCCTCCCTCGGCGATGGGGGCATGGATGCCTCCGGGCATCCTGTCCACAAACTCGCTGGCCTGGGCCAGCTCCAGAGCCTTTTGAACGTCCGCATCGGAATCCTTGCCCCGGCTGGCGCCGAACAGCACGTTGCCGCGGACGTCTCCGGAGAACAGGATGGCCTTCTGAGTTACATAGCCGATGCGGTCATACAGGGCGTCGAAGGTGTAGTCCCGAACGTCCACCCCGTCCACCAGCACAGTGCCCTCCGTGGCATCATAGAACCGGGCGGCCAGGCTGACCAGAGTGGTCTTGCCGCTGCCGGTGGCGCCGATAAAGGCCACGGTCTCCCCCCGCTTGGCCTGGAAGGTGATGTGCTCCAGGACATTCTTGTCCGAGGAGGGATAGTGGAAGGAGACGTCCCGGAACTCCACAGTACCGGTTTCCAGGGCATCGATGCGGGCGCCCTGAGTCAGGCTGTTCCGGGTCTCCAACACCTCATTGATCCGCTGGGCGGACACCTGGGCCGCCGGGAGCATCATGATAATCATGACCATCATCATAATGGACATGATGACGTAGGTGGCGTAGGTGCCGAACACCACGATGTCGCTGAAGGCGGCCAGCCGTGCGGCGGTGTCCGCGGCAGGGACGGCGTTCACGATGGAGGCACCCACCCAGTAGATCACCAGAGACAATGCGTTCATGGCCAGGGTGACGCCGGGCATCAGGAAGGCAAAGGCCCGCTGGTTGAACAACTGCGTGCGCATCAGTTCCTCGTTGCCCTTCCAGAACTTGGCGTTCTGGTAGTCCTCAGCGTTGTAGGCGTGGACAACATTGATACCGTTCAAGTTCTCCCGGGCCACCAGGTTGATATGGTCGGTGAGCTTTTGCACCCGGCGGAACCGGGGCACCACCACGCCGATGATGACCGCCATCATCACCAGCAGGGCGGCCACAAATCCGGCGGTGATAGCGGAGAGGGTCCAACTCTTACCCACGATTTTGATGATGGCCCACACTGCCATGACGGGGGACTTGATTAGGATCTGCAGGCCCATGGCCGTCAGCATCTGCACCTGGGTGATGTCGTTGGTGGTGCGGTTGATGAGGCTGGGGACGGAGAAGGTCATCATCTCCTGCTGGCCGAAGTCTGCGATCTTATGAAACACCGCCTCCCGGATGGAAAAGCTGAACCCGGCAGCCACCTTGGCGGTCAGATAGCCGCAGATGACGCACAGCACCGCGCTGGCCAGGGTGCAGCCCAGCATTTCCAGGCCGGTATGCAGGATGTCCGACAGGGTGCTCCCCGGCGTTTTAATCAGAACGGTCAGGCTGCTCATGTAGTCGGGCAGCGCCAGATCGAAATTAATCTGCCCCAGGATGAGCACTGCGCACACGGCGGCCATGGCCCACTCCTGCCGCCGTAGGTTACGAAGTAATTTCAGCATATAAATCCTCCTTGTGGTATCATCAATTGCTGTTTTGCCGCCAGAACCGGCCGGAGAAGCAGGCGCACAGGATCGAGGCCGCATCCTGAAAGATCAGCAGGCTCCCGCTGAGGATGCTGAGGTGCGGACGGCCCGGAGAGGGGCGCAGACCGGGAAAAATCCGCCCGCTGGCAATAGAAGAACCAAGGCGGTGCACCGGCCCCGGCCTGGTCCCTCCGGCCGCTTCAGATTAAAGGAGCTGACAAGTTTGCTGAAGCCCGGGTACAGCAGCCGCATTCCAAAGAGATAGGGGAGTGCCGCGGCAAAGATCACGTTATCCACCGAACCGGAGATCATGCCGGATCTGCGTGGCGAAGAATCCCAAATAGGACCATATTCAGCAGTTCGCCTGCGGTTTCCAGCATGGCATGGAAATCCTGCGCGGGATGTCCGCCCTGATAACTCACAATCATATTCTGGAAAAGAGACTCGATGGTTTCCAAATAGCGGGTCACCATTTCAGGCTTCAAATCCGGCCGCAGCGGCATTTTGTCTATGAGCCCCTCGATAAATTCCTGATTCAAGCGCCGCATCGGTGCGCGCAGGGCCTGAATTTGCGCGGCCAGATGTTTGGGCGGACGGAGCATGGCGCTTTCAAAAACGAGCTTTTGCCGGGGATGAAGCTGGAAAAAGCGCTCCCGGATCATGAAGAAATCTTTGACTGCGGCTGCCGTATCCTCCCCTGACAGATGGGCCATATCCCGTTCCACATGGGCCCTGAGCTCCTGGAAAGTGCGTTCGACGCACAGTAAAAACAACTCGTCCTTATTGGAGTAGTAGTGGTACATCATGCCCTTGGAGATCCCGTGGTTCCCACAGATCCGCTCCATGTTGACCTTGTCGTAGCCGTAGGTCCCGAACTCCTCTAGGGCGGCCTGATAAATCTCTTTTCTGCTGCGTTCCTGGCGCTCTTTCTGCGTCATGCTGCATATCCTCCTTCTGCCTGATCCAAAACCCCCGGCCCTGCCAAAACCCGGAACCAGGGAGACACCCGGGCGGGCAGCGGGAAAACGTCCGGACGGACAGGCCATTTTGACGTCCGACCAATTCCGCGCCGGTATGGGACCGGACACACGCCGTCAGGTTTGCAACCCGCGGCGGCTACTGCCTGAGGATTTTACAGACGATCTCGTCTATACTTTTGGAAGTATACTACTCCCGGATGGCCTCATCTATGTTTGCCTCGTGAACGGTTCATGAATTTTTTGAAAACGAGCCGGAGAGGCTGAGGCCGGGAGCAGCTGTCTGTCGCGGGCACGGCTCCCGGGCCCTTGACCGGCAGGGAGGCGCTCTGCTCCCGCGCACAAAGAAGCCGTGAGTCTGCGGAGAACCGCTCACAGCAGCGGTGCCAGCAGCCGCAGAAGCCCTTGAAACAGGCGGAACAGCGGTCAGCGACGGCAGATTGCGGCGGCTGCCTCCTGGCAGACGCCTTTTATTCCCCTTGCAGGACTCTGATTGAAAAAACATACGGGAAATTACCCAATTGAGCCCACGGCATTGGATATAACGAGAATGAAGTCAGCCGCTATTTAAAACCCCCAGGGACCGCTGCGCAGCAGTTCCTGGGGGTTTTAAATCTTTGCGGCAAGATGCGTGCAAAAGGCGTTCCTGCACACGCTGTCGGCAATGTTTGGAGCCATCGCACCAACAGGGACACACGCCGATGCGGACAAACTGCCCTGTGGGAGGCGGCACGCCGTTTATCCGGAATAGCGCTTGTGCAGGCGGTCAGTCAGATAGCGAATGAAGTGCTTCTCTCTGGGGCGGAGCGTAAATGTCCGGGAATGCAGCAGGGCCACGGCCATGGGAGCGCCGTCCGCGATGGGACAGCAGACGCAGTTCATCCGCCGGGCATCCTCCTCCAGAATGCTGATGCCGATGGCGATGTAATTGCCTTTGCGGACCGCGTCGAAGATCGTGCCGCGGTCGCAGATGTACAGCAGGTCTGTGTGGCTCTGGAGTCCCAGCACGTCCAGCGTATCGTCCGGATCGATGTGCGCGTCGGCGATGAACGGATACCCTGTGAGATCCTTGAGCGAGACACGGGAAGAGTTGGCCAGTGGATGGGACTTGGACATCAGCGCGGTGACGGGAATGGAGCGCTGGAGGACCGTCATCTCCAGATTGTACTGGTCCGCCAGATCCATGTACTTGGGGATGACCTGCTCGAACAGCACCAGGATGCCCAGCCTGCAGTTCTGGGCCACGACGTTTTTCAGATTTTCCCGGAGGCCGGCCTCCAGAAATTTGTCGTGGGTCCTGTTCAGGTTGGGGAAGCAGTTTTTGTAATCAAAGAAACACTGGAGCACAAAGGCGGAGCGGGCGCAAATGATGGAGAGGCTGTCGCTCTCGGACATGGATTGCGGGATCTTCTGGATATTATTGCGCTCGGTGACGATCTTCTCAGCGTGGCTCATGAAAATCAGTCCCTCCGGCGTAGCGGTGATGCCGTTGGCCGTCCTGTGAAACAGGGGATAGCCGATCTCCTGTTCCACGTTCTTGATGATGGTGCTGAGATGGGACTGGGAGATATAGCAGTTTCGGGCGGCTTTGTTGACGGAGCCGCACTTGTACGCCTCCAGGATATAGACGAGGTGTTCTGTGTTCATGTCGCGCTCTCTTTCTCAAAACGGCGGAGGGACCTAATCCCAAATAGCGAAGGCTTAACAAAATCCCCTATAATCCGACAGCCAGGGGAGCATGTTATAATCGTAACAGGCAAAACAAAGGCGCCCGGTCAGAGGGGCGTTCAGATTTTATCAATCATTATAGCGCCAATTTTCAAAGAATACAAGATCCGCACCCGGCGGTGGAATGCGGATCAAAATGAGGGAAAGGAAGAGAGGCATGGAAGAGAAGAAGCGCGAAAAGTCCGTTGACGTGCTGGACCGGCTGTTCTGGACGGTGCAGCCACCTATGGGGCTGGTAAAGGGAGACTATTACCGGGCTGAGAATTGGTTTGCCCCGCATTTCCCAGGGGACAAGGGGTATCACGGCATTCTGGAAGTGGTCCGGCGGGACGGAACCCTGCAGATGGTGGAGTTCAACGAGATTAACAACCCCACCTATTACATCAGACGGTACCAGGGCGTTTCCAAGCGGCTGTCCGACTACGGCTTTCTGCAGGCCACCAAGGAGCGGACCGCCAAGTCCGGCGTGGTGCTGGTAAACGGTCTGACCCATCTGGAAGAGCAGATGGTGGCGGAGAACCGCCTCACAGGCGAGTTTGACCTGCTCACCGGCGCCTCCAACAGCATCAAGCGGTCTATGCTCCCACTGGCAGAGGAGATCGCGGGGCGGCTGGACAAGCCCTCCGGCCAGGTGTATTACGGCCTGTCCCAGGCGGTGGAGCCCGGCGTCACCGGGCGCTTGCAGATCGTGCTGGAGGCGGGAAAGATCATCTCCTGCGCCTACGACGAGATCTTTGCCGACCGGCAGGAGGAGATTGAGGACCCGGAGCTCAAGCCCTATTACCGGCAGTCCAAATACCACTGCCCGGACTACATCTCCACCATCGGGGCCGGGTTCAACAGCATCTTCGACCTGCTCAGCGCCCGGGTGCTGGAGACCCAGAGCCTCACCGACCTGACCGGGCTCCCCTTCACGGAGGAGCCCAAGCGAGCGAAGGAATGGGACAACTATCTGGAGCTGGCGAGGCGGATGGAGGATGCTCTGGCGGCCGACGGCCTGCGCTGAGCACACAATCAGGAATGTGACCGCCGGGGGCGGTTTCAGAAATATATCACCACCACGTCAGGAGGAGTACGATGAAGAAGAGAGTTTTCGCACTGTTCACCGCAATGTTCCTGCTCTGCGGGATGCTGGCCGGCTGTGGCCCCACCGGTTCCAGCTCGACGACCACGGACGGTTCCGACGATGGCGCCAAGGATACCCTGATCGTTGCTATCCCAGAGTCCCCCACCTACATGGACCCCATGGTGCAGGCCTCCATCGGGACCTATCGTGTCACCACCCAGATGTTTGACCGTCTGGTGATGATGGACAACGACATGAACCTGGTGCCGGGCCTGGCGGAGAGCTGGGAGGTTATCGACGATACCACCACCGTGTTCCATCTGCGCCAGGGCGTCAAGTTCCACAACGGGGAGGAGATGACCTCCGAGGATGTCAAGTACAGCCTGGAGCGCTGCATCGCAAACCCCGGCGTGAATTACAACTACCTCATCATCGAGAGCATCACCTGTGACGACGACTACACCGTCACCATCAAGACCTCCGCGCCCTTCAACGCGCTGCTGTACCGCCTGAGCCTGGACGCGGCCTCCATCATCTGCAAGAGCGCGGACACCAGCGCGGAGGAGTTCA
>ENA-OURU01003870-OURU01003870.1-human-gut-metagenome-genome-assembly--contig:-NODE-3870-length-11710-cov-2.838953_pt1 | contig 11710 bp, 10 predicted proteins | sample MGYA00242137_ERZ509064 | MGnify/ENA primary metagenome ERZ509064 (study PRJEB26280, sample SAMEA2338777) | human gut metagenome | biome: human gut; feature: human-associated habitat; material: faeces...
GACCAGGGAGTACTCACCGGCGGCGGACGGGATCTGCCCTTTTGGGAGCTGGAGGCAGAGCGAAAGGGGGGCAGCGGCGAGGCCCTGGCCCAGTGGTGCCGGAGTCTGTCTGAAGCCTGGCATCTCCAGGAAGAGACCCGGAGCAAATTCGCCCGCGCCGCCTCTCTGATCAAAACATAGGAGGTTTTATGGCAAAATTGGATACCCTGTTTTCCCGGTATGACAAGCTGGTGATCTTTGACACAGAGACCACGGGCCTGTCTCCCAATCGGGATGAGATCATCGAATTCTCCGCCGCCGTTCTGGAGCGGCAGAACGGTGAGGCCGTGGTCACCCGGGAGTATGACAACCTGGTGGCGCTGTCTCCCGGGCGGTTTGTACCACCTAAAATTCAGGCCCTCACCGGCATCACCAATCAAGACTTACGGGAGCGGGGCATCCCCAAACCCCGTCTGTGCCGGGACGTGGCGGAGCTGATTGCAGGCGAGCGCACCCTGCTCCTTGCCTACAACGCCCACTTTGACCTGTCCTTTCTTTTCTATACCCTGGTAAAAGACGGGGATGCTGCCATTTTGAAGGGAAAAGACAAGTTGGACCTCCTCACGGTGTACCGGGACCGGCGCGCCTTTCCCCACCGTCTGGCCTCAGCCATTGAGGCCTACAACCTCCAGGACCAGGTGCAAAACTCCCACCGGGCCATTGACGACGTGCTGGCCACTGTGGCCGTCCTGGAGGCCATGGCGGCAGAGCGGGATGATCTAACCCATTACATCAACCTGTTCGGCTACAACGCCCGCTACGGCCTGGAGGGCAAACCCATTTCCTCCGTCACCTACCGTCCCCAGGGCTACGAGCCGGGCAGGCCCCTGTATGCGCAGGTGGTTTTGAGCTCCCTGACATAAAGAGACAACCCACGGCGTAGCTCCACATGAGCACTACGCCGTGGGTTTTGTATTCAGATTGATTCCCATCAGGGAAGCAAGGCCAGTGTAACCACCCCAAGGAAGCATATGCCCGGTATCAACCAAAGCCAGTGTTTCCTTTGGCCTTCCCGATGAATGAGCTCTTCCATCAAAACCCCTAAGAAGCTGATGGCACCCAACGTAGCCAGGTTATAAATAAGAAAAGCTTTTGCAGTCGCAGCGGTCTCCGCCAAAGAAATATTCACGTTCAGGATGGTAAAAATAGCAATAAAAATCGTCAATATGGTAACAACATTGCCATAAATACTTTTTTCCAACGACTTCAGGTTGTTGATTTTGCCATCCAGTGATTTGATCTGGTCTGCATATTGGGAAGTATAATCTGCCAAGCCCTGAAAGGAAAACTCGTTGCGAAACGCCCCTTGATAGGGATGCTCCGGCGCATTTTCCAGCTGTTCAAACATCAGCATGGCATACTTCTCGCCCTTGCGCAGATATACCAAATTGCTGGACACGTTAGTCAACCGAAAAAAAACGACGGTTTTATGCCCCGGTTGATAAACAGGGGCATCCATAGTCAGCCCCATACGAATTCTACTATTTTTTAAAGCTAGCTTACCCACCGTGTGATGATCAAACTTGACAATTTCCTCCGATGTAACAAACACGGACTCGCCAGGCTGCAATTCGCAAGAATCTTCCTCGTGTCCAGCCCGGGCAAAAGACTTTGCCCGAAGGTCGTAACCAATGTTGGTCACACATTCAGGTACACCGTTGTAAATTGCAGTCTGCCCCTGGTCCGGTAGCGTTCCATTCCGGAGGAAAATCTGAATCTCCTGATCTACCAACAGCATAACCATTCCTCCTTTTGCTACCTTTTATTCAGTATACCACACTTTTTGTCAATTGCAACCACCTTAAAATGATTTTGGGTCAAGAGCCGGGAAGAATACGCAAAAACCAGCTACATCCAGGCCATTTAAAACAGACCACATCAAATCCCCTCCCCGGTTTCTTGTCGCTTTGTGCATAAAAACGTTGGATTTTTTTATGGCCTTCGTGCAAATTGTCTTGACTTTCCCTTTCGCAGCATATAAAATAAACGATGGATTGGTGTGCCGGCTGGCGCTGTTGGGGACTGTGCCGGCCCGGTGTTACTTTTTCTGCGCAAAACCGGCGTGTTACCGTCCATGCGTCCGCCCGGCTCGGCGGATTGGCTGGCGTTTTTTATGCTGGCAGGATTCCCTGCCGTCACTCCTGAAAATCGCCCCAGGCTCCTGACGGGGCCTTGTCCGTCTGCGCCGAAGGCGTTGTGGACAGTCACCCTCCGGAAACCCAAATCTTAGTGAAGGAGGTGTGTCACGAATTATGGGACCCATTCAGATTACTTTGCTGATCCTTGGCGTTAGCCTTGTGGTTGCAGTCGCGGCCTTCCTGGCCGGCACCATATACCGGAAAAAGGTTGCCGAACGGGAAATCGGAAGCGCCGAGGAAGAGGCCACCCGTATCATCAACGAGGCCATCCGCGGCGGCGAGAGCAAAAAGAAGGAAATGCTGCTGGAGGCAAAGGACGAAATCCATAAATCGCGCACCGAGTACGAAAAGGAAGTCAAAGAGCGCCGCAGCGAGCTTTCCAAGCAGGAACGCCGCCTGCAGCAAAAGGAAGAATCCCTGGATAAGAAAATGGACGCCTACGAGCGGAAAGAGGACGACTTGACCAAAAAACAGGCCGCCATCACCGCCACCCAGAATGAGGTCAATCTCATTAAGAGAAGCCAGATGGAGGTCCTGGAGAAAATCTCCGGCCTGACCCAGGAGGAAGCCAAGAAATACCTCCTGGACAGCGTGGAATCCGAGGTTCGGCACGAAACCGCCATGAAGATCAAAGAGGTGGAATCGCAGCTGAAGGAGGAGGCCGAGCAGACGGCCCGGGAGATCATCGCCACCGCCATCCAGCGTTGCGCCGCCGACCATGCGGCGGAGACCACCGTCTCTGTAGTCCCCCTGCCCAACGACGAGATGAAGGGCCGGATCATCGGCCGGGAGGGCCGGAACATCCGGACCCTGGAAACCATCACCGGCGTAGACCTGATCATCGACGATACCCCAGAAGCCATTACCGTCTCCTCCTTTGACCCCGTCCGCCGGGAGATTGCCCGGCTGGCCCTGGAGAAGCTGATTGCCGACGGCCGCATCCACCCCACCCGCATTGAGGACATGGTGGAAAAGGCCCGGAAGGAAGTGGACCGGACCATCAAGGAAGAGGGCGAGCGGGCCTGCTACGAAACCGGCGTACACAACCTGCACCCGGAGCTCATCAAGATTCTGGGACGCCAGAAGTACCGCACCTCTTACGGCCAGAACGTGCTGAACCACTCCATTGAGGTAGCTCACATCGCAGGGCTTTTGGCCTCTGAGCTGGGCGTGGACGTGGCCCTGGCCAAGCGGGCGGGCCTTCTCCATGACCTGGGAAAGGCTGTGGACCACGAGATGGAAGGCAGCCACGTCCAACTGGGCGTGGAGCTGGCCAGGAAGTATAAAGAAGGCGCCGCTGTGGTCCACGCCATTGAGGCCCATCACGGCGACGTAGAGCCCCAAACCATTGTGGCCTGCCTGGTCCAGGCAGCCGACGCCATTTCCGCCGCCCGCCCCGGGGCACGGCGGGAGAACGTGGAAAATTATATTCGCCGGCTGCAAAAGCTGGAGGAGCTCACTGGTTCCTACCCCGGCGTGGAAAAGGCCTACGCCATTCAGGCCGGCCGGGAGGTCCGCATTATGGTGCGGCCTGAGGAGGTCTCCGAGGACAGCATGATCCTCCTGGCCCGGGACATCGCCCGGAAGCTGGAATCCGAGCTGGAATACCCCGGCCAGATCAAGGTCAACGTCATCCGGGAGACCAAGGCTGTGGAGTACGCGAAATAATTGCCCAAAAGGCATTGAAATTCTTTTGCGCCCAAATGATAACAAGGCGTGCTGTGGAATGTCCGCAGCACGCCTTTTATTTGGTAAAAACTATGATCTATTTTGGCTGAAAAGCGCTTTTGCAATCTCTTCGTCCTTCTGGGCCTCTTCGTCTCGATCTAGTGTACGCAATATCACGGCGTGGCAACGACAAAACCGCACATAAAATTGCAAACTGGAGCGGTCTGATGGAAACAGCGGCGTTGGTCGCAATTCCGGAAGAGAGCATCCCGCAAATTAACACTTCGCAAACAACTCGTCAGCAATTTGAAAACACGGAGGCAGTATGATGTGCCAGTCAAAAGGAATCCGTCATCCAATCAGGAGGTAAAATCATTATGTCAAAAAAGAACTTCGTCACTCTGATCCTAAGTGCCATTGGCGGTATCTTATTTGCCCTGGGCATGTGTATGACGCTGTTGCCAGAGTGGAACGCATGGGGCCCCGGCGTTGTGACCGGCTGTACCGGCATGGTGGTGCTGCTGGTCATGCTCCTAATTCGCCGTAAAATGGCGGGCAAACCCGTCCTGGTCAAGCTCACCGCGAAAACTGTGGCTGTCACTGTGCTGGGCATGGCGGGCACGCTGACTCTGGGTGCAGGTATGTGCATGGTTATGGTTTGGGATATGCTGGTCTACGGCATAGTCATCGGTCTGGTGGGCATTGTACTGCTGATGTGCCTGATTCCCTTAGTAAAGGGTTTGCAGTAATTGCTACACAATCAAGTTGGAATAAAAGGAGGAACATATCATGGCAAAGTCCAAACTGGTTCAGGCAAACGAAAAGATTGCGGAGGCGGCTGTCAATGGCTACAAAAAAATAGAAGACGGCGTCGTTGGTGGATATCATAGGATCGAAGACGGCGTGGTGAGCAGCTTCACCAAAATGACCGACAAGTTCGTGGACCATTTCCTGACTCATGACGGTGAATCGGTGGAGGAAGCCAAGAAGCGTCTGGCTGCCACTGGCCAGGGGAAGCATACTGGCAAGTAACACGCGGCGCCGGGATGGGCCGCCCAGACTTTTTTAGATTTCCCTCTGACGCAAACAAAATATTCACATTTCTGTGGTATCATTTCAGTAAAATTCGCGGAGGGGTGCCTGATGTTCCAGATCTTAGTAGTAGAGGACGATTCCGACTTGAATCGCACGGTCTGTTCCTTCCTCAATCAAAGCGGCTATGTAGCAACCGGCTGCCTGCGTGCCAGCGATGCCTACAACGCGCTGTACCAGAGCATGTTTGACCTGATCGTCTCGGACATTATGATGCCGGAAATTGACGGTTTTGAATTTGCCAGGACGGTACGCAGCCTGGATGAAAATATCCCCATCCTGTTTATGACGGCACGAGACGATTTTGCCTCCAAGCAGCGGGGGTATCGCGCAGGAATTGACGATTACATGGTGAAACCCATCGATTTGGATGAGCTGTGCTTGCGGATCGGCGCGCTGCTGCGCCGGGCAAAGATCGCCTCCAGCCACCATTTGGAGGTCGGTAACTTCGTGATGGATGTGGACGAGCACACAGCATATCTGGGTGAGGAAGAGATCTCCCTGACCACACGAGAGTTCAACCTGCTCTATAAGCTGCTGTCTTATCCCAGAAAAACCTTTACCCGCACACAGCTGATGGATGAGTTTTGGGACGCCGACACCGCATCCTGCCCCCGCACAGTGGATGTGTATATGACCAAGCTGCGGAGCAAGCTGGCCCGTTGTGACGCCTTTGAGATCGTCACGGTGCATGGCTTGGGCTACAAGGCGGTGATCAAATGAGCAGAGGGCGGCGTACCTTCCTTTGGAGTGCGTTGAATTATTTGCGCTCCTTCCTGCTGTTTGCTACATCCATCGGCATGGCAGTCACCTGTACATTTCTGGTGTTTTTCTCCACCGTTTCCCTGTCAGAAGAGGAGATACGGACCTTTGCACCGGTTGTTTTTGTCAATGTGCTGGTGCTGGCTGCCATCTGCGTGGGGATCGACGCACTGAGACGATACGTGACGGTCAAGCGCCCAGCCAGGAAGATTCAAGGGGTCTTGGAGCGGCTGATGAACGGAGACTTCGACGCAAGAATCTCCGTTCCCGAGGTGATGGATCGATATAGCCACTTTGGAGAGATTGCCGAGCATATCAACGCCCTTGCCGGAGAACTGGCCGGGGTGGAGACACTGCGGACGGACTTCATTGCCAACGTCTCCCATGAGCTGAAAACGCCGCTGGCTGTGATTCAGAACTACGGAACCATGCTGCAGCAGCCCGGCTTGACCGAGGAAAAGCGGCTGGAATATGCAAGGTCTGTCACAGACTCCGCCCGTAGGCTTGCAAGCCTCGTTACCAATATTCTGAAGCTGAACAAATTGGAGAACCAGCAGATTTTCCCCGCCGTCTCGGTGTACAACTTGAGCGAGCAGCTGTGTGAAAGCCTGCTGCAATTTGAACCTGTCTGGGAGAAGCAGGGCATTGAAATCGATGTAAATCTTGCAGAAGGTGTCAGAATCTCTGCTGACGCGGAGCTTCTTTCTTTAGTTTGGAACAATCTGCTCTCCAACGCCTTCAAGTTCACACGGCAGGGGGGAACGGTCGGTGTGATTCTGACCGCAGACAGCCAGTATGCCACGGTGCAGATCTCCGACACCGGCTGCGGGATGTCACCAGAGGTGGGCGCGCATATTTTTGAGAAGTTCTACCAGGGCGATGCCTCCCACGCTACCCAGGGCAACGGTTTGGGCCTGACTCTGGTCAAGCGTGTGGTGGATATCATGGGCGGGGAAATTTGCGTGGAAAGCGCTCCGGAAGTGGGCAGCACCTTCACCGTAAAAATCCGGAGGAATTGTCATGAAGGCTTGGAGCAGGATCTGTAAGAAGCTGCTGCTTCCGCCAGGGTGGGTGATGGCCATTCTGGCAGGTTTCAGCGCAGCGGCGCTCCCGGTGGTGTTTCTCCGGGGAGCGGACGAACACCCGGCGGCATACGCCGTCTATGCTCTGTCCGCATACGCCTTAACGGTGGTATGTATCTTCCTGGTCAGGACTTTGCCGGGATTCTACCGGGCAGCCAGACAGAAGCTCTATGTAAATCCGTGGGGCAAGCGGTTCATGACCGATGCTGCCTTCCGGGTTTGGATGTCCCTCTTAGTCTCTCTGGGAATGAACCTGGTGTATTCTGCCTTCAAGCTGACGGTTGGGATTGTTTATTCCTCATTTTGGTGGGGTGCGGTTGCTGTTTATTATATTGTCCTGTCCATGATCCGATTTCTTTTGCTCTGCCAGATGAGAAGCATGCGCAGTCAGCAGGACATCATGTCCGAGTATCGCCGATATCGTCTGTGCGGCGCCATGCTGGTGCTTCTCAACCTGTCATTGACCGGCTTGGTGGTGCAAATGGTCCGGGACCATCGGGCGTATGTCTATCCGGAATCCATGGTCATCGCTTCGGCGGCTTACACATTTTATACAGTCGCGGCCTCCATTCTGGATATGGTCAAATACCGGGCATACAAAAGTCCTATTTTATCAGCGGCCAAAATCATCCGCTTTGCGGCTGCCCTGGTGTCTCTTCTGTCCCTGGAGACTGCTATGCTGGCTCAGTACGGCGGCGGAGAAGGCTTCCGCCGGTCCATGACCGGTCTGACCGGAGGTGGCGTCTGTGTAATGGTGCTTGCCATGTCCGTCTATATGATTCTCAAGGCAAATCGGGAACTCAAAAAATACACACAGGAAGCGTGTGTGGGGAAACAACAGGAGCGTCAAAACATGGAGAACAAAAACGAAGCATTTCACTACACCTATTCTGCCAGGGAGCAGGAGGAGGTTCGGCGGATCCGTCAGAAATACACACCCAAGGAGCGCGACCGGCTGGAGCAGCTGCGCAGGCTGGACCAACGCGTTTCCAGAAAAAGCGCTGCGGTTTCCCTCACGGCGGGGATTCTGGGAACCTTGCTCTTAGGCCTGGGAATGTGTGCCACCATGGTTTGGATGGGGCCGTGGTTCATTCCCGGTATCGTCATTGGGCTGGTCGGCATTGCCTTGGTTGCTCTCGCATATCCGCTGCATACCCGGATCGCCAAACAGGAGCGCGAGAAGGTTGCGCCGGAGATCCTGCGCTTGGCCGACGAGCTCATGAAGTGAAGCCCCATCGGAAAATCGCATCTCCCCCGCTCAGGGCATAACCTGTCGGGCAAATAGGAATTTCCGTCAGCATCCAGGACGTCACGCAGCCACAAGCCCGCCAAATCGGAATTTGGCGGGCTTGCATGCTGCAGTGGGCAGCTGAGACTTGTTTAGGTCCGGTTACAGCTTGATCTGAATGTGCACATCCTCCAGCTGCTTCTGTTCCACCTGACTGGGAGCGCCCATCATCAAATCCTGGGCGTTTTTGTTCATGGGGAAGGGGATGATCTCCCGGATGGAGTCTTCTCCTGCCAGGAGCATGACCATGCGGTCCACACCTGGGGCAATGCCGGCGTGGGGAGGCGCGCCATAGGTGAAGGCGTTGTACATGGCGGGGAATTTGGCCTTTACATCCTCCTCGCCCAGGCCGACCAGGGAAAAGGCCTTGACCATGATCTCCGGCACATGGTTCCGGACAGCCCCGGAGGACAGCTCCACGCCGTTGCACACCAGGTCATACTGATAGGCATAAATCTCCAGGGGGTCCTTCTCCTCCAGGGCCTGCATACCGCCCTGGGGCATGGAGAAGGGGTTGTGGCAGAACTCCAGCTGGCCGGATTCCTCCCCGATTTCGTACATGGGGAAGTCCACAATCCAGCAGAATTCGTACCGCTCCTGATCCATATGGCCGGGCACGGAGGCGCCCAGAAGCTTCCGGAGGACGCCGGCGGTTTTCTGGGCGGCGGACTTCTTCCCGGCGGAGACCGCTACAAAGGAATTGGGCTTCAGGCCCAGCTTGGCCACCAAGGCCTCCTTCTTCTCCCCCAGGAACTTGGAGATGCCCCCCACCAGCTCGCCGTTTCCGTCCAGGCGGAACCAAAAAGCCTTGTTGCCGCCAGAGGCCACTTCGGCATCGGCGCAGAGCTTATCAATCTGCTTCCGGGTCTGGGTGAAGTCGTGGACCACCACGGCCTTTACCACCGCGCCCTCAAAGGGCCCGAAGCCGCAGCCGGTTACTTCTTCTGTGATGTCCTCTACGGTGAGGTCAATGCGCAGGTCCGGCTTGTCGGAGCCGTACTTCTCCATGGCCTCGGTGTAAGGGATACGCATGAAGGGCGCGGAGCTGGCCCGGTCGTATTTGCCGTACTTGGCAAAGATGGGGGGCAGCACGTCCTCCAGTACGGCAAATACGTCATCCTGAGAGGCAAAAGCCATCTCCATGTCCAGCTGGTAAAACTCACCGGGGGAGCGGTCCGCCCGGGCGTCCTCGTCCCGGAAGCAGGGGGCGATCTGGAAGTACCGGTCAAAGCCGGAGGTCATCAGCAGCTGCTTGAACTGCTGGGGTGCCTGAGGCAGGGCATAGAACTTTCCGGGGTGGTTCCGGGCGGGCACCAGATAGTCCCGGGCACCCTCCGGGGAGGAGGCGGTCAGGATGGGGGTGGTGATCTCCAGGAAGCCATGCTCTGTCATGGCCTGCCGCAGGGCGGCCACTACCTGGCACCGGAGGATGATGTTGTTCTTCACCGCCGGGTTCCGCAGGTCCAGATAGCGGTACTTCAGGCGGGTGGCCTCGTCGGCCTCCCGGCTGCGGTTGATGGGGAAAGGCAGCTCGTTGTGCTGGCAGCGGCCCAGCACCTCAATTTTGCCGGGCACCACCTCGATCTCGCCGGTGGGCAGCTTGGCGTTCTTGCTGTCCCGCTCCCGGACGGTGCCCTCCACGGAGATGGTGGACTCCTTGTTGATGGACTTCAGCAGGGCCACCATGTCGGCGGTCTCCGCCACCACCTGAGTGGTGCCATAGAAGTCCCGGACCACGGCGAAGGCCAGCTCACTGCCTACCTCCCGGAGGTTTTCCAGCCAGCCGCAGATCTTTATGGCCTTGCCGGCGTCGGAGAGCCGCAGCTCTCCGCAGGTATGGGTGCGATTCTGTGTCATGATTGTGGATTCCTTTCTGTGTGGAAATGTGATTACAAATAGAAATTTATATAAAAAATATTACGAATTGGGATCATATTTCGCTGCCAGAGCCCAGAGCTGTTCCCCAAGGCCCCTGCCAACGGCCTCTCCGTCCGGGACGGTGCAGCCGTAGAAGTCCGCCTGTCCCGGAGCAGCATAGGACCACTCCCGGACGGTAAAGTTCAGCACAGCAAAATCGCCATCTGTACCGGCGAGGGAGAGGGAGAACATCCAGTCTCCCGACTCATAAGAGACGGACCCATGGCTGGCATTCACCGCCTGAGCAAGGGGCTTGATTAGAGGGTCTGTCAGAGAACGGCAGAAGGAGAGGTCTTGGAGCTGTTCCAGCAGGGCCGCCCCCTCTGGGGAAGTGAGGGGCACCGACACCGTGGCGGTCTCTGGCTCCTGGGCCCAGTCCCCCAGGGAGCGGATCAGGACGTTGATCTCTTGGAGTTCCTGGTCCTTCAGCAGGTCCGGCAATGTTACCGGGCGGCTGTACCGGATCGCGGCGACCAGCAGCAGGACCAACAAAGGCACCCAGACACGCTTCCGGTTCTTCATAGAAACACCTCTAGTAAATACTGCTTGTATTTTTTATAGAAAATATTTCTGCTTGGACTGCTTGAGATGCGATTTGGTTGTCTCCACAGGTGAAATTCGGCGTTAAAGTATCTCTGTGGGGCAGGGAATTACTCCTGGATGACGGTGCCCTTTTCCCGTTCCGCGAGACCCGCCTTAATGCGGTAGACGGTGGCGGCGGGTTCCAGCTTTGTCTGCTCGCCGGTGGCCATGTCCTTGCAGGCCACCACGCCGGAGCTGATCTCGTCCTCCCCCAGAAAGATCACATAGGGGATGCCCAGCTTGTCGGCATAGGCGATTTTCTGCTTGAATTTCTTTTCCTCGCAGTGGAGCTGGGCGCGGATGCCGTTTTCCCGCAGCAGGGTGGCCAGGGAGATGGCAGCGGACAGGTCCTCCGTCATGGGCAGGATCAGCACATCCGCCGGAGCGGTGGGCAGGTCCGGATTCAGCATACCCTGTTCTCCCAGCACATAGAACAGCCGGGTCAGGCCGATAGAGATGCCCGCGCCGGGAAGCTGGCGGTCCGTGTAATACTCCGCCAGATTGTCGTACCGGCCGCCGGAACAGACGGAGCCGATCTCGGGGTGATCCAGCAGGGTGGTCTCGTAGACGGTGCCGGTGTAGTAGTCCAGGCCCCGGGCGATGGTCAGGTCCACGGCGAAATTCTCCGCCGGGACGCCGAAGTCCGCCAGATACCGGACCACCGTGTTCAGCTCCTCAAGACCCTGGTCGAAGATTTCGTTCCGGCCCCGGTAGCCCTCCAAAGCGGAGAGAACGGCGTCGTTTCCGCCGGAGATGGCGATAAACTTCAGGATCTCGTCGGCGTCGGACGGAGCCACGGTGAGGTCGCCGGTGAGGATGGCCTTCACCTTTTCCGGCCCGATTTTGTCCAGCTTGTCTACGGTGCGCATGATGTCGCCGGATTTCTCCGTCAGGCCCAGCATGGCGTAGAAGCCGTTGAGGATCTTCCGGTTGTTCACCCGGATCTGGAAGCGCTTCAGCCCCAGGGCGGTGAAGGCCCGATAGATGATGGAGGGGATCTCCGCCTCGTTGCTGATGTCCAGGGCGCCGTCTCCGATGACGTCGATGTCCGCCTGATAGAACTCCCGGAAGCGGCCCCGCTGGGCCCGCTCTCCCCGGTAGACCTTGCCGATCTGGAAGCGGCGGAAGGGAAAGGTGAGCTG
>ENA-OURU01003877-OURU01003877.1-human-gut-metagenome-genome-assembly--contig:-NODE-3877-length-11690-cov-4.110700_pt1 | contig 11690 bp, 7 predicted proteins | sample MGYA00242137_ERZ509064 | MGnify/ENA primary metagenome ERZ509064 (study PRJEB26280, sample SAMEA2338777) | human gut metagenome | biome: human gut; feature: human-associated habitat; material: faeces...
GTATCATGACACTTCCAAGCCCTCTGCCCTCTATTTTAAAATTGCTAAAGCCCATTGGCAGATAAGTGTTCTTTATATCATCTACTCCTATAAACACCGATTTGTTCAATTCATATCCGAATTATATCATAAAAAATAACGACACTGTATATCACTTTCGCAACATACAATGCCGTTACTTTTATTTTCTTCGATACACCAAACAAAACGTATTCCTGTATACGATAATATCACATACAGAGTTCGACATGTTCAGCCTGAGTGGACCTGGCGGGAATCGAACCCGCGTCCAAAAACCTGTCCCATGTACTTCTACTATCATAGTCAGTTCTTTAACATTCCCTCTGCCGCACGAAAACTAACATCCTTACGGGGTCAGTAGCTTCATGATACGCCTGACGGTTCAAAGCTTTGCCGCCATCGTTTCTCACAGGATCGGTGCCAGATTCCTGAAGTGTGAGTGCTTCAGGGCTGACATGCAGCATTTAGGCTGCAGCTAATTCGAAATTATCGTTAGCGTTTAATTTTAAGTTTGCGATTTGACGCATCTGCCTGCGGATAGCTTCTCCATCTTCGAGATCCCTGTCGAAACCAGTACAAGCCCGAATCACTGGAAATGTACATTCCCATGTACTGTTAATATACGACCGTCCTCAGTCGTATATTATAAAATATTACAATCCTGAAGAAATGTCAAGAAAAAATTAAAAATATTTTAGATATTTTTCAGATATATTCTGATGAGTTTGTTGGTGATATATGTTAAGATAGATTTAACATATATCAGCAGATCCGTTTACGGGATTGCGGAGAAAGGAGTCCGTGATCTTACAGGAAATAAAAAGTAGCAGAAAAGAGGAATCAATATGCCGACGACCTATGCACACTACAGATTTGGAAAAGAAGTGACGGAAGCACTTCCGCGGGGACTACAGAATACCATTGAATATCATAGAGACCTTTATGATATCGGACTGCATGGACCGGATATTCTCTTCTATTATAAAGCATTGAAAAGCCACCCGGTTAATCAGCAGGGGCATACAGTACATGAGAATTTCGCGGATACATTCTTTGAACATGCAGTGAGTGTGATTGAAAAGGCAGAAGATCCGACTGCGGCAAGAGTGTACATTTATGGTGTGATTTGTCACTTTGCACTGGACAGTGAATGCCATCCTTATATAGAAAAGATGATCCGGGAGAGTGGAATTTCACATTGTGAGCTGGAGATGGAATTTGACCGGATGCTGATGAGTGATGATTTTATCAATCCGGTACGTCATCTGAATACAAAGCATATCCATCCAACTATGCGGAATGCAAAGATCATAGCTCCGTTTTTTGAAGATGTGACACCTGAGGAGATGCAGAGATCACTGAAATCCATGATCTTTTATCATAAGCTTTTTCTTGTACCGGAACCGGCAAAAAGAAAGGCACTTTTTATGGCAATGAAGGCGATTGGAAAGTATGATGCCCTGCATGGAATCGTGATGAGTCTGGAGCCGAATCCGGCATGCCGGGAATACTGTATGCTTTTGAAAAGGCTGTATGCAGGGGCAGTACCGCTTGCGGCAAGTCTGATCCTTCAATTTCAAAAAAGACTGTTCAATGGGCAGCAGTTACCGGAAAGATTCCACAGGACTTTTGGGGCGGGAACAGACTGGGAGAAACTGCGTTTATAGTAAAAGGAGGCTTTTATGAGTTTTGTGATATTAGATGAGATCACCAAGACATATAAGATGGGAGAAGTAGAAATCCATGCGGTTGACCATATCAGCTTTTCGATAGAAAAGGGAGAATTTGTAGTTATTGTAGGACCAAGTGGAGCAGGAAAGACGACGGTGCTGAACATTTTGGGAGGAATGGATACAGCAACCAGTGGAAAATTGATCGTAGATGGACAGGATATTACGTCTTATGATTCGAAAAAGTTGACAGGATACAGAAGGGACGATATTGGATTTGTATTCCAGTTTTATAATCTGGTCCCGAATCTGACTGCAGTGGAGAATGTAGAGCTGGCTCTTCAGATCTGTAAGGATCCACTGGATGCGGAGACGGTTCTGGAAGAAGTGGGACTTGGAAAAAGGCTGAAAAATTTTCCGGCACAGCTTTCAGGAGGGGAACAGCAGAGGGTGTCAATCGCGAGGGCACTTGCCAAGAATCCCAAGCTTTTATTATGCGATGAGCCGACAGGAGCATTGGATTATAATACAGGAAAGGCGATTCTGAAACTTCTGCAGAACATGTGCAGGGAGAAAGGGATGACCGTGATCGTGATTACGCATAACCAGGCACTTGCACCGATGGCTGACCGTCTGATCCACATTAAGAACGGTCAGGTTTCAAAAATGCAGGTGAATGATAATCCGGTGTCGATTGATGAGATTGAATGGTAAATCAAAGAAATTGATCGACGAGATCGAATGGCAGATGAGAGAAGTCGCATGATAGATGAATGAAATGAGAACAGAATGGTAAGGTGACCAGATGAAAAAGAAAGCACTGAGAAAAGATTTTTATATGGAGATCCGTAAAAGTATGGGGCGGTTTTTGTCCATCTTTTTTATCGTTGCGATCGGCTGTGCCTTTTTTGCGGGAATCCGTTCATCAGAACCGGATATGAGGTATTCGGGAGATGCTTATTTTGACAGGAAGAATCTGATGGATCTTCAGGTGATCAGTACAATGGGACTGACAGATGAGGATGTTGAGGCAATAGAGAAGCTGGATGGGATCGAAAAAGCGGAAGCAGGATATTCAGTGGACGCACTTTGTACAGAGGGAGACAATCAGATCGTCATGCATGTCATGTCGCTGCTTCCGTCCATGAATCAGGTGCAGGTGGAGAATGGAAGACTGCCTGAGAAGTCAGACGAATGTGTGGTGGATGCAGATTTTCTCTCAAAAAGCACCTTGAAGATCGGAGACCGGGTGACACTATCAAGCGGGACAGACAAACCGGTTACGGATTCTCTGAAGGAGGATACTTTTACGATCGTAGGAAGTGTGAGCAGTCCATGTTATATTGGATTTCAGCGTGGAAGTACGACGATAGGAAGTGGAAATATCAGTGCCTTTTTATGTGTACCGGAGGAAAGCTTCTGCATGGAAGTATATACGGAAATTTATGCACAGGTCAAAGGAGCGGAGAAACTGACTGCTTTTACAGATCAGTACGATCAGCGGATCGACTCTGTCATGAAAGAAGTAGAAGCCATCAAAGAGGAGCGGGAGAAGGCACGGTATGATGAAATCGTGACAGAAGCTTCGGAAAAGCTGGCAGATGCAGAAAAAGAGATTACGGATGCAGAGGCTGAGCTGGAGCAGGGAAAGGCAGAAGCACAGGAGAAGCTTACAGCAGCAAGGGAAAAGCTGGAAAATGCACAGAAAGAGCTGGAACAGGCGAAAAAAGAACTGGCATCGTCTCAGGCGAAGATTGCCTCATCCAAAGAAGAACTGGAGCAGGCACAAAAAGAATTAAATGAGTCTTCTGGGAAGATTGCGGCAGGCGAAAAAGAACTGAATGAAAAGAGCATTGCACTGGCAACTTTAAAGGAACAGAAGGATACATTGCAAGGGCAGCTTGCAGCATTGGAGCAGCAGAAAGAGGAATTATCAGGTCAGAAGACAACGCTTGAAGCACAGAAAAGGACGCTTCAGGAAGGTCAGAAAAATCTGCTTGATACGCAGGCGGTCCTGCAACAGCAGATTTCCCGGTTGAAAGCGGAAAAAGAAGACCTGAATGCAGAAGGAATCCGTCTGTCAGAAGAAAAGGAGACTCTGCAAAAAGAATATGAAGAATTAAAGAGTCAGTATGAAGCATCCGGTGATACGGAGATACTGAAGCAGGTTGAAGCAAAGAAAGCACAACTGGATGAAGTCAATGCCAAAATTGCAGAAAATAGTGCAAAAATAGAGCAGAATAAGACACTTTTGGAGACAGTGGAAAGTCAGATGGATCCGTTGGAAGAAAAGCTGGTTCAGATGAAGAATGGACTGGAGCAGACGGAGACGGCACTGGAAAAGATTTCGGCAGGTCTTTCTGAGATAGAAGCAGGACAGGAGCAGATGCAGACCGGACTTACCCAGATGGAATCTTATATTTCTTCAGGAGAGTTTCAGCTTCAGGCGGCAAGAGAACAACTGGAATCCGGAAAAAATCAGATTCTGTCAGGACAGCGTCAGATTGAAGATGCCAGAAAAAGGATTGCTGATGGAGAAGAACAGATCCAGGCCGGAATAAAGCAGATTCAGGATGGAGAAACCGGGCTGGCTGATGGATGGATAGAATATCAGGACGGGGAGCGTCAGGCAAATGCGGAAATTGCAGATGGAGAAGCACAGATCGCCGATGCAAAAGTCCAGTTGGCGGATGCAAAGAAAGAGATTGAACAGATAGAAAAGCCGACCTGGTATATCTATGACCGGTCGCATTTGCCGGAATATTCAGGCTATGGAGATAATGCGGACAGGATGAAAGCAATCGGGGAAGTTTTTCCATTGATTTTCTTTCTGGTTGCAGCACTGATCAGTCTGACCACGATGACGCGTATGGTAGAAGAAGAGAGAACGCTCATAGGAACGTTGAAAGCGTTAGGATACAGCAAGAAGTCTATCGCAGCGAAGTATCTTGGATATGCAGTGCTTGCGACTCTGACCGGTGGTATTTTTGGTGTGATGATCGGAGAGAAAATCCTTCCCTATATTATTATAACAGCGTACAAGATCATGTACCGGCATTTGCCGGATGTAGAAATCCCGTATAATCTGTATTACGGAGTACTTGCATGTGTAGCGGCATTGCTCTGTACTGTAGCGGCAACGATTTTTTCCTGTATGAAGGAATTGAAAGAGCAGGCAGCAGAATTAATGAGACCGCCGGCACCGAAGCAGGGAAAAAGAGTCTTCCTTGAATATATACCGTTTCTATGGAAACGATTAAATTTTACATGGAAATCGACAGTACGGAATTTAATGAGATATAAGAAACGGTTTTTCATGACGATTTTCGGAATTGGCGGATGCATGGGACTGATGCTGGTTGGATTTGGGCTGAAGGATTCTATTTCATCCATTGTACCACTACAATATGAAGACATTCAGTTATATGATGGAAATGTGATCCTGCAAAGTGATGTTACAATGCAGGAAAAGCAGGAAGTGTATGAAGCACTTGAAAAAAACAGTCAGGTTGTTGCAACGGCGGAAGATCTTTTGCAGAAGATCACGATAGAGCATGACGGAGTTTCAAAAGAGGTTTATCTGAATGTCCCGGAAAATGTAGAGAAGTTTTCGGATTTTGTAGTATTGCAGGACAGAACAACCAAAGAAAAATATCAGCTTACAGACAAGGGTGCTGTACTGACAGAGAAGATGGCAAAGGAGCTTGGAGTGTCAGCAGGTGATACCGTTACGATTAAGGAAGAAAATGAAAAGGAACGAACGGTTAAGATCAGCCAGATCTGTGAAAATTATATGAGCCATTATCTGTATATGACACCGGCTGTCTATAAGGCAGCTTATGGAAAAGAACCAAAGTATAATTCCATTTATTACCGGACAGAAGGGCGAACCACAAAGGAAGCTGAATTGGTTGGTGAGGCGGCGTTGAAACTGGACGGAGCTTTAAGTGTCAGCTATACGACAGAATTGAGACAGCAGGTGGATGATATGCTTCAGAGTCTGGATATCGTTATCGTGGTTCTGATTATTTCTGCGGGAATGCTGGCATTTGTGGTTTTGTATAATCTGAATAATATCAATATTACCGAGCGTAAAAGAGAACTGGCAACGCTGAAAGTGTTGGGTTTTTATGATAAGGAAGTGACAGAATATGTCTACCGGGAAAATATTCTGCTGACCCTGATTGGATCGGTTTTCGGGATGCTTCTTGGAAAGATCCTGCACCGGTTCATTATTGTAACGGTAGAAATTGATTCGGTTATGTTTGGAAGGAATATTAATACGATCAGTTTTGTATACGCATTTCTTCTGACGGTTGTATTCTCGTTATTCGTGAACGGGGTAATGTATTTTAAATTAAAGAAGATCAACATGGTAGAATCACTGAAAAGTGTAGAATAAAATACAGAATTGGTATCATTTTGAATAAGATGTCACCATGTAAAAGGAAAAGAAATTAGGAGGTTTACAAAGAAATGAAAAAATATGATTATCTGATAGTAGGAGCAGGTTTATATGGAGCGGTCATGGCATATGAACTTGGAAAGAAAGGGAAAAAATGTCTGGTGATCGACAGAAGAGATCATATTGCAGGCAATATTTATTGTGAAGAGATCGAAGGAATCCATGTTCATAAATATGGAGCTCATATTTTTCATACATCAGATAAAAAGATATGGGAGTATATGAACCAGTTCACAGAGTTTAACAATTATATTAATTCTCCGGTGGCCGTATACAAAGACGAGCTTTACAATCTTCCGTTTAATATGAATACTTTCAGCAAAATGTGGGGAATCCGGACACCGGGGGAAGCGAAAGCAATCATTGAGAAGCAGAGAAAAGAAACCGGGATCACAGAACCGAAGAATCTGGAAGAGCAGGCATTGTTTCTTGGAGGCCGGGATATTTATGAAAAGCTGATCAAAGGATATACAGAAAAGCAATGGGGAAGAAAGTGTACGGAGCTTCCGGCATTTATCATCAGGCGTCTGCCGTTTCGGTTTATTTATGATAATAATTATTTCAATGACCGTTATCAGGGCATTCCGATTGGCGGTTATACTGCAATCGTAGAAAAGATGCTGGAAGGGGCGGAAGTACGCACCGGAGTTGATTTCTTTGAGTTCAGAAAAGAAAATCCGGACATTGCTGAAAAGATTATTTTTACAGGAATGATTGATGAGTATTTTGGATACAGGCTTGGAGCTTTGGAGTATCGTTCAGTGCGGTTTGAGACGGAAGTGCTTGACTGTGAAAACTATCAGGGAAATGCAGTAGTAAATTATACAGAGCGGGAAGTTCCATATACAAGGATCATTGAGCATAAGCATTTTGAGTTTGGCAGACAGGAAAAGACGGTGATCTCCCGGGAGTATTCTTCAGAATGGAGTGTCGGAATGGAACCATATTATCCGGTGAATGATGAGAAAAATACAGCTCTCTACCAGGCTTACAGAGAACTGGCAGAAAAAGAAGAGAATGTCATCTTCGGAGGAAGGCTTGGAGATTATAAATATTATGATATGGATAAGGTTGTTGCAGCGGCACTGGAACGGCTGGAAGAACTTTAAAGTTTCTTAAAGAATAAAAAAATGACAGTTATTAAAAGAATATAAAGAATGAACAGGATGCCCGGAAAGAACTTGATTTTTTCCGGGCGTTCGATTATTATAAAATAACCATTCAGGATTCTTTACTGAATGCAGGAAAATCAATTCAGAGGATCAGATCAGTTTCTGATAATTTTCAATGGACATGCTATCAAAGATTACGAGGTGGTGATGTGAGGACTCACCGGCAAAGTGATCGCAGAAGAATAGAATATGGAAAAGATGTATGAAGTCCTTCGCTTTCAGGAGTATAAGGATCAGTGTCGGCAAAGTGCAGACTGCCTGGAGGGATGCCTGCTGATTTATTATCTGCAGGAGCATGAATGTATAGGAAAAGGACAGCTTTTTAGCTGGTTTCGGCAGCTTTGGAAAAGCCTGTATGATTATCAGCGGAGTAATGGGATGAATTATGGATGTCTGACACCATACAGTGTGCTTGTCGTGGGAGAAGCCGGGCTTTTTTTGCTGGATCCTGTAGGAGAGGAGAACGGATTTATCATTAAGCGGATGCAGCAGCGTGCAGTGAGAAATCACTTTATAAAAAAAGACGGCAGACAGCAGGGCAGGGAACAAAAGAGTGCGGATCTGTATGGATACGGGAAATTGATGCAGTTTCTTCTTGCCTCAGTAAGGACAGAACCGGAACTGACAAGAAGAGAGGCGGCCAAATGTCAGAAAGTAATCGCAGGATGCACAGGAGAACGTCAGCGTCCCTATGAGAGGATCTGTCAGGTTCAAAAAGATCTGCCGGAGATTTCCGGGCAAATACGGCTTTTTGAAAAAGCAAAGGATCTGTTTCATGGACAAAAGAAAAAGAGGTTCTTAAAAATCAGTGTGGCAGTGCTTGCGGTGCTTGTATTGAAGAACAGTGAAAGAATGAGAACAGATACGGCAGAATTAAGAATGGATGCAGAAAAACTGGAGGCTGCAGATAGAGAGGCAGACGCTGCAGAGGGGGCAGATAATACAGAGAAAATAGAGGCAGAGGATGAGAGTGCAGCAGAAGCGGCAGAGCGGAGGTTCAGAAGCTATCTTCTGTCGAATACAAGAAAAGGCAATGAACTGGTTATGTCAGAAGGAGAAGCGTTGGAACGATGTGCATTGTGGGCATTAGGGACGGCTTATGAGCGGGAAACGCGGGTTGAGAAAGCAATCGATGTATACGGAAGACTGGTTGAGATTGAAGAAAACCGGGAACAGATTGCAACAGCGGGCATCCGTAAGATGAAATTAGAAGCAGGGAAAGAACAGTATTCAATAGCACTCCTTACGGGAAAAAGAGTTTTAGAACGTACAGGAACCGAACCTGAGATTGAGAAACTAATGCAGGAGTATGAACTTCGTATTCAGGAGCAGGAAAGCGGAGTGCAGAACGGACAGAGTCGGGAAGAGCAGAAGAAAGAAGAACAGAAGCAGGAAGGGGAAATAAATGAGCAGAATGTGGATAAATAAAAAGAATAAAAAGGAAAATGTGAATAAAGCAAGTTGTTGGATCCTTGCAGTAATCTTTGCAGTGGTTGTATTTGGAAGTGCAGGACTGGCGGCTGCAGATGAAGAGGAGAGCAAAGAGATTCCGGTTCTTAGGATAGACGGAAATGTGTACGATGAAAGTGGAGCGAACCGATGGTACACAGAAGAACCAAAAGTGGAAGTATGTCTGGATGGGGCTGCAAAAATATCGGATAAAGAAATACGGGATGAAGAAATGCAGGGTGAAAAAATACCAGATAAAGAAATGCAGGATGAAGAAATACCGGATCAAGAAATATACTGTAACATGCAGTATGAGATTACATATACGTCAGGAGAGAAAAAAGCAGAAACTGTGAATTTTACAGAGCAGGAAGAGGAAGGTAACTGGAGATATTCCTTTGAGCCTGCTGTATGGAAGGAGGGAAAGAACCAGCTTCGGTTGTGGCAGGAGTCGGAAACCGGGGAGACAGAGTGGGAGCAGAAAGCGGTGATCTGTATAGATAAGACAGTACCGGCAGCAGTGGTATTTTCCTATCCGGCGGGAAGTGAGGAGAGGGGATATTGTTATCAGACGGAGACAGAGATGCTGGTAAAAAGCCAGGATGAAAGCTCCGGTGTTGAAAAGATCATCGTACAGCAGGATGATGGTACAAAATTGGAAGTAGAAGGAGCAGAGGGAAGCGTGTATCTGCCATTGGGCTATCAGGGACGGCTGGAGGCTTATGCGGTAGATTATGCCGGACTGGAAAGTGTGAGAAGCAGCTCAGAACAGATCATTTGTGAAGATGAGAAACCACTGATCGCTGTTACGGGAGTGGGAAAATCCGGTGAATGGCAGAAAGATTTGCCGAAGATCAGGCTGTGGATCGGAGAAAGATCAGAAAAGTATACCTGCAGTGCCGGTTTGCGGCTGGCGGTATGTTATGTGAACGGTGAGGAAATCAACAGGAAGTATTATGAGAATCCGACAGAATCAGATAGTTTTACTGTAAAGCTTGAGAAAGAATCAGTGGATGGGAGTCCGGTAGAACTGATGGTTCATGCGGTCGATCGTGCCGGGAACAGTACGGTCAGAAAAGAAAAACTTTATATAGACAGAAAATCGCCGACGGCAGAGATGAATGGTGTGACAGATGCAATGATCACAGGGGAGAAATGCAGCGGTGAGATTGTGCTGAAGGATGAAAATCTACTGGGAAAGTATGAGGTGTCTGTTACGAGAACAGATCAGGAGAAAAAGAAGGAGCTGATTTTAAATCAGGCAAAGCAGGAACTTTCAGAAAAGGAAGTCAGCATACCATTTGTATTTGAAGAGGATGGTCATTATGAATGCCGGATTCAGGTTGAAGACCGGGCTGGCTGGAAGACGGAAAAAGAGTATCGGTTTGTTATTGACCGCTGCAGCCCGGTAATCCGATATGTGGATCAGCTCAATGGAACAGATCTTCCCTTTTTTCAGTGGAATTATGAAGTTGAAGAAGCCGTTTCGGATTTGACAGATTATCAGTATCAGATGCTTCTGGATGGACTGGAATATGCAAAAGGAAGGCTTGTAACCGAAGAGGGAGTACACCGGTTGAGAGTCAGGGCAGAGGACGCAGCAGGAAATGATTCGGTTGCAGAAGCAGTATTTGCCATAGATCATACACCACCGGTGCTTTATATGGGAAGATTAAAAGATGGGGCGATCTATGAAGAAAAGGTGAAGATAGAAGTCTGGGTTGACGGAGAAAAAGAGTATCTGACCGATCTCACTTTAAACGGAGAGAGACAGAAGCTGAGTACCGAAAGCAGGATGTTCCAGTGTGAAATTATGGAAAGCGGGAATTATATAATGGGAGTCCAGGCAGAGGATGCAGCAGGAAACCAGGTGAAAAAAGTGATACGGTTTGAAATAAGACCGGGAAAAAGCATCGTGCAGAAGATATGGAAGCCTGTTGAAGATCTTTTTTCAGGACAGGGAGAAGAAACTGAAAATAAAATGGATCAATGGATATGGGCAGAAATTTTTGGAGCAGCAGGGATTCTGATCCTGCTATGGTATGGATGGAGAATGAAAAAAACGGGAAAAAGAAGAAAATAAAAAAAGCCCCATAAAAGGGAGGATGCCAGGTAACCGGCGACCGGCTCCTGGCAAGTATTATGAAAAAGTTTATCTAAAATAAATCTTGTTGGCTTAATGAATTTGTATTTCTTTGATGGTTATAGTATATGAAAGAGAAATGAAGAAAAAGTGATGAGAAAGTGAAAGAATTTTTAATGATAAATGAACAAATTGTGAACGCAGAAAAATGCTTTGTCAAATGAAGAATGATATGCTATTCTACAGATGAAAGAAGCTTTGAAAAGAAAAAGCTAAGAATCAGGTTCATAAGGAGGACAAGATGACCCGGGAAGAATTTTTGCAGGGATTGAAAGAAGCACTGGATGGAAATATGGATGCCAGTGCGATACAGGAAAACCTCAATTATTATAATGAATATATAAATGAAGAAGTCAGAAAGGGAAAGACGGAACAGCAGGTAGTCGATACTCTGGGAGATTCATGGGCAATTGCACAGACTTTGCTGGAGGCAGATGAAAATGGAGCTGACGGTGGAGCAGCAGGCAGCAGTTATGGTACTTATATGAAAGAGGAGGAAGGCAGAGTATTTGAGATTCCATGGTGGAAAAAAGCACTTTTTATTCTTGCTGTTGTACTGGTGATTGTGGTGATCATTTCATTCGTTGCGGGAGTGATCCGGATCCTTGCTCCGATTCTTATTCCACTGCTGATCGCAATGTTGATTATTCGACTGATCGGAGGAAGTGGATCGCAGCGATAAACGGAATAATTATAATGCATTATATCCTTGATACCAGGGTCAAAAGGTCTGAAACCACGTGTGCTTGCACACTGGTGGTAGAATGACC
>ENA-OURU01003889-OURU01003889.1-human-gut-metagenome-genome-assembly--contig:-NODE-3889-length-11650-cov-3.159638_pt1 | contig 11650 bp, 8 predicted proteins | sample MGYA00242137_ERZ509064 | MGnify/ENA primary metagenome ERZ509064 (study PRJEB26280, sample SAMEA2338777) | human gut metagenome | biome: human gut; feature: human-associated habitat; material: faeces...
CGCCATGGCGTCGGTCAAACTTCCAACTTCTTTGCATATACAGCGGATTTGCAGGCAGGATGTCTGAGTATTGGGGCCGAAATCCTGTTCAATCTTGGCTTGGATTTGATGCAATAATTTTTGCTGAGCAGGATCGTTCCACAGACCATAAATTTCAAAGTCGATTTCTTCCGTCTCAACACACTTCTTCACCCACTGGCGGAATTCTTCTGGATTCGAATATCCCTGTGGATCCCGAAGACGCGAAAAATTTTGTCCTCTAAGGGAAATACGTGTCGCCTCAGGCTGCTCACATACCATATCGTGATCTCGCAACAAATCAAAGATCGATTGGTAGAGGGAAGCCTTGTCCACCACCGAAACTCCGATTCCAATTTTGGATTCATTCATTCCCCACATACCATTTTTATAGGGAAGAAGAATGTGGGCGGCGTATGCCGCTGGATCCATCAGAACATCTTCGGCAGACGGCAACGGCTCATATCCCCAAATGTTATAACACTCCTTATCCTGTCCCTTCCAATCTACCTTTTTAGAGATATAGTTGTACGCGATCTGAACCTGACAGTATTTGTCTTCTCCAACTCTGATATGAGCATTGATATTTTCTTTCAAAATTGGTGCATGATCTTTTTTCGAAGCATCAGGAACCCATCGCCGAATACTCATTTGGCATAGAAGTAGAGCCTTTCTCTGCGGAGGAGTGGTTTGCACGGAAAAATCGAACACAAAAGAATATTGATGCTGACTATTCGGATCGGACAGCGGACGGCTGATCAGTTGATTTTTAGTAACGTAGCAAAGCTGAAGTGTTTGCCCATGCAGAAAAATCTCCTTTCCCAACAAGTGATTGATCGCCAAAAGCGGAACCGCCTGATACGCCGATTCACTTACAGTTCCATTTTCAAAAGTGAGGCATACCGTAGAGCTGGCTTGAAGCGCAAAAAATGCTTCTGGATTGACTTCCTTGCAAAAATCAGAAGCCAATTTTTTGACCAGAGGAGAAACCCGGGGCAACGTCACATACGTCCCCTTTACCCAAACCTTAATCAGTTCACAAAGAACTCGAATATCATCCTCAGAATAGGGATAGCAGGAGGTGAGCCACTGGTCATCAATACTACCTTTTTTCAGCGGCGCCAAGGCAATAACGCCCTCTATCCAGCTTTCTACCAGTTTTTTCAACGCAATTGTGGGAAGTCCATATTCATCCTTGAAGCGCGGGTTGTTTTTACGTGCGATATCCAGCAACACCTCTTTCCATCGCTCTGGAAACCCAAGGTAATGGAGGGTACAGCTCTGACCTGGAGCAAGTGTATATGCCAAAGGATAAATTTTATTGTTCATAGGATATATCCTTTCTGTAAGCTTGATAGAAGGGGGCGTAAAGTGTTTTAGCAATTTCTGCACTTTCTTTTTGTGTCATCAGTTCTTCCAGGTACTGACCCAGTTCAGAAAGGCAGTCAAAATCCTCTGCTTTTTCAGGGCGGCGGCGAAATGCACCGTCAATAAAGTAGACATGCGGCGCAGGTCTGCTTACATCCGTAACGCGTGCCAATCGACCGAAAATCTGTAAAATCAGTACGAAAAGGGTAGCGACTACATCTTTTCTCTCGTCCTCACTCAGTTCTGCAATGCCAAATGCCTTAGTCTTGCTCATTTTGTTCCATCGCCGTGCAGCAAACTGGCGAATTCGTGCATTATATGCAAACAGAGATTCTTGAGGTTCTCGTTTACAATGGGATTCTACGAGTCCGTTCAGTTTACTGCCCTTCTGCTGAATATCGTCTGGAACAGCCATGGGCCGAACCATGAAAAACACGGCCGAAAGCGCAGAATGTCCATATTCATCTACAATGTTGTGTCCACGCTCAATTGCCATTGCAGGCGCAATTAAGATATCTGCATTCATCTGCGCAAAGCGACTGACCTCTCCACGCCGGACGGTGTCTTCGCCGCTGGGAGCATTAATGGCATCGGCAATCATACGACAAGTATGTGCCGAACAGTTTGCTTTTCGTAAAGCGGTTTCCAGTGTCTGCTGTACTTCCAACGCCTGTGCATAACTATTGACAACCAACAAAATTTTCCCGGCTTTGCGTTCATATTCGCTGATAATCAAGTCAACTGCCTTTTGCGTAGCAGCACGCAATTGTGCCACTCTCTGATCATCTCCAGCACCGGAGATGCGCTCAAGGAAACCGGACTCAAAGAAGCGCGTTTTTTCCAGGAACACTCTTTTTTCGGCATCTGCTTCCAAAATGTAGTTCACAGGCCTATTGACATGGTACTCATAAGAACCTTCTGCCCAGCTGGAACCGGACAAGAGGATCACATGGGGACCGGCAGGATTTCCATGTTGATCCGTCCTTAAATAGGGCAAGTCCTTCATCAGGCTTCTTCCAAAGGCAAATTGGCGGAACAAAATGATATCTTCCTCATCCGTTTTCTTCAGCCCAAACAAGTTGCCGCACAACGCAGAGGGAAGAAAATGCTGTTGCTGCCGGAAACGAGTTTGCAAAAAACCAAACAGCTCATTTTGCCCATAGGAAGTCTCATGACTGGCCTCATACGCATCACTCAGCCCACGAATAAAGTGGTCGAAGTAAATTAATCGCAAAATCAGTTTGATCCGGGCATCCTGGATCTTCCTCGCTTTATTTTTCTCAGGTCGTGGAAAAGTCTCACCGAGTTCCGTCAACCACAATTGATACATCCGATCAAAGAAAAACTCATCAGTACTCTTGCAGGAACTGTCCAGTACCGCCCACAAGGTGCTTTGCCGAATTCTCTCCTCGTCCTGCATATCAATCAAGTTATAAATTGCCTGATAAACGGTATGCGGAATCTTAAATTCCGTTTCTGTCTGATATAGATCATCCAACAAAGTGAGGGCAGAGAACGGATCACCATACGTAATTTTTCTCCATGCTCCCAGTTCATGGTGCAGGGACTTTACAATGCAGCTTAGTACCGTAACACTTTGGCGTTGCATCTCATCATATCGCTGTGCAGCTAAATTCTCTTCCCGATGCTTACTACTTAATTTCATGTATGCACTGCAGTCTTCGGCGCACTCGCGAATATAGTTATTAAAACTGGTTTCCGGCATGAAGAAATGATCCAGTGTTTTCTGAACCCGGTCACTTTCGTCAAACACAACCAAGTCAAAATCACGCATTGCCAATTCCAGAAGAGTTTCCCGTGCAGTACCGACCCGCGACGCTGCAAAGCCTGCAACTGTTGTGACTACCACCGAAGCCGTATAACAGTCTCGAAGCATTTTTGTTCCTGAACACTGCTCAAAATATGGGCAAAGATAATGCTGATTGCCTTTTTTGAGCGAATAGCATGGCTCTTTACCAAAGACAATCGCTGCATCATGTTGTTCATCCATTCCATCAATCAGACAAGCAGGCGTTAAGTATTGAGAATATGAAGCAGACAAACAAATTTCATCTGGTTGTGAGACTTGGTTGATATATTTCATCCTCTCGCTGCGGCCAATCAGAGGACTTGCCGCAACTCCGAGGGAGGATAAATATTTTTGCAAGCTTAACGTCTCAGCAACCGTGTCGACAACCACAGCCATACGCAGACCATGTTGATGGAACCAGAAGGACAACACCTTGATCAATGTTGATTTACCTGCACCCACCATACCTACCATGTTGACCACTTCACGGATTGTAAGTTCCGAACATGGTTGAACGGTGGAGCCGTTAACTTCCTTCAGAATATTTGTCTTAAGAATTGTGAAGCAAGGATCTCCTGGGCATATTTCAGCCATCTTTTCCGCAGTACTCAACAGCTCTTTAATGGAAATCGTGATAGGGGGTCGGCAATTTTTTTCAACTGGCATCGACCACGCAGTATCTACTCCTGCACAATTCAGTTTGACACGAACAGTTTCGGAATCCCCGCTTTCCAAACTGTACATATAGCGGTAGGTTCCACTTTCCGCATAAGTGGGCGCCTTTAAATCTTCAACGCGCTCCGGCCAAAAGCGTACCCATTCCTTTGCTCGTTCTTCATACGGATATGGATATGGCCCGATTGCTTTCGAGAAAGATCGCTTCTCATCCACTTGTTGAATGGAAAATGCGCGAACTGCATCGTAACGCTTCTTTCGATATTCTCGCAAGTCATCCTGCCAATACTTTTGAGAGCGATAATATCCGAGTTTGAATCGAGCCTGCTGCAGCGTGTGTTCTATGTTAGAACATTGAGTTGTGCCAATCAGTTGATACTGCGTAAATAAAAGATATGCTTTTGTCGGATCGGCATCCGGTGCGGTTAAACTCAGTAAATATAAAACTGCCTCAATAGCCGCAAAGCGAGACAGTGGCATGGCTTCTTCGATGAGCTGAAACTGAGCAGAAAGAGGTGCATACCAGGTATTCCGATCATTATTCTTCATGGCACGCAGCCTCCTTTTTACTGATTTCAGACTTTAAGGCCCTCAATGTCACACACATTACATTTTCCTGGTTCTTCAAAGCGCGGTTGATAATCGTAGTGTAGTTTTTCTGATTTGCCGTGTATTCATTGGGAATTACATAATATCCTCTCGCATAATCCCCTGTAGGGAAGCCATTGTCGTTCAGAATTTTTGTTCGCAGCGCAATTGGATTTCGATACGCTTTTGCATCAATTTCCCACACCTCTCCATCAGAAAATTGAATCTCTACATCATATCGATCCAGTTGAGGCCACAGCACCCAGTGAATGTTTTTCTTTTGGCAGAACGCAACGATATCAAGTTCCAGTTTGCCAGGCGCTGCAAAGTACCGCATGATACCTTTTTTCAAACGATAAAGCCCGCCACCAGAAGCATCCAGTTTCATATCATCGGTCAGATTGGGAATTGTGTCCACACAGTGAGACGAATGACAGATATATCCGTACTTCCCACACGTCATGGTCCATCCACAGCAAGGGCACCGGTAACTATTCTCCCTAATTTCTTCATATGCAAATTGAAATGCCTCTCTGGCATCTGGATTATCAGCCAATTCCAGTGACATTGCTCGTCTCTCATCGATCGAAATGATTGGATGTTCAATGATGTATCTTCTGATCCGGCAATAAGTTTCTTGTCCTAAAACAATAATCTTTTCATAAAGGACACGTTCATCGGTCCCGTCCATAATATCATTGTCCTGGGACTCTAAATACTCATAGCACTCAGAACTGGGACTATACAAATTTCCACTCCGTTGATACGCGAACGCCCCATAGCTATAAAATGCTTCTTCCTGCAGGTTTAATGAATCGATTTCATTAGGATCCCATTCATCGAACCATTCAGAAACAGGCTTCGAAATAAAATGTTTAAGGAAAGCAGCCTCGTCTGCATACTGCACTATATCCTGCACGGCGCCAATTTGATGGCTTGCAACTAAAAACATATTAATTCCATGCTGTAATGCTTTACTGTAAGGATACCGCGTAGGTTCTTTTTGTAAAAGTTGCTCCTTCTCGACTAATCCCTTTGCAATCAACGCAAATGTTTTTCGCAAAAATGTCGCATCCATACAGAAGCCTCCTGTCTTAGACAAAATAAAACGGTTCTCTTGCGTGTACAAGAGAACCGTTGATAGTTACAATAACTCAGCCTAAGCATATATTATACATCACCCCAAGGTAATGATATGCAGTAGGCTCTACCATTTTTACTTTTCTCGTGTACGCTCTTAGTATAAATACAATATCCGGGTGCTGTCAAGAGCAAATTTTTATTGGTTGAAACTATGGACTGCATTTCCTGACCAATACTTATGCTGAATTAGCTCACCTTACAAATCAAGAATTTTTTATAACATTGCAGACAACATTCCGACGATGTACAATAAAAGTGTAGAATGAAAACACTTGCAAATCTGATAAATAGAAACTGAGTGATGCAGATATGCATACCTTTACAACAGATAACAAGACCATCTCTATCTTTCCGTGCAGCGAATCAGAGTCTCCGGTTATCTACCTCAATACCTTCCTCGATGAAGGGCAAAAGGTATATGAGGCTGCACAGGCCGCTGGTTGCCCACCGTTCACACTGGTGGCCATCAGTGATCTGGAGTGGAACCACGATATGGTTCCCTGGGACAGTCCATCTGCTTTCAAAAATGCTGAGCCCTGCACCGGTGGTGCGGACGAATATCTGCGGCTTCTGACTGAGGAGATCATCCCAGCGACAGAGAGGGAACTCCCCAGACCCCCCCGGTGGCGGGGGATCGCCGGGTATTCTCTGGCAGGTCTGTTTGCGTTGTATGCCATCTGCCAGACAGATCTCTTTTCCAGGGTGGGCAGCATGTCCGGTTCCCTCTGGTTTCCCAGTGTGAAAGAGTATATCTTCTCCCATGAACCGAAGCGGTGGCCAGATTGTATGTACTTTTCCCTGGGTGACAAGGAGAGCAAACCTCGAAACCAAGTCCTGCGGAATGTCAGGCAGAACACAGAAGAGATTCAGGCATTCTATCAGGCCAAGGGGATCGACACGGTGTTTCAGCTGAACCCTGGGAACCACTACGACCATGCAGCAGAGCGCACTGCTGCAGGCCTTTGTTGGCTCCTGAGCAGGTGAGTTAGGCCCTCCTCCCGCCAGACTGTATTCTTTGTATAGGCGTGTTAAAAATTGATATGCCTGACTCGAAAAAACCACTTGCTTCTCGGCCTCTGCAGAGGTACAATACCCCAAACCTGAACATGAAAAAGAGCCCTTCTGGACAGGCGGCGGCAGCGGTGCCGCGCCTGGTCAAGAAGGGCTTTTTGACCACATGTTTGACCACAGACAGCACCGGAGCACTCGGAAACAGTGGAATTAAGAGCGACAAAGAGTGAGCGAAATGTAGCGGAAATGGTTAAAAACTATTATAAAGTATCAGAAAAAATTTAGTTCAATCGTTTGGGAGCAAGCTAAGGCTGGTTCGACTCCAGTCACTCGGACCATGCGGAGTGTCCTTATAGGATTTGAGTATCCTGTAACGGACACTCCGCATTTTTATTTTCTGAAAAATTCATACAGCGATTTGTGCCGGGGCGTAGCTGACAGCTACGCCTTTTCTTGTTTCCATGATGATGTCAGCCTCGGGGATTTTCTTGCGGTCTGGCACTTCAAAGGCTCCGATACAGTTATAGTGGATAACCACCTGCTGATTGGTCACGCCATCCTACTTTTCGGCATGGTACACATCAATGTGGTCAATGAGTTCAGACACCATGCGCCGGGTGATTTTCGTTACATGAGTATATCGCCGCACTATTGCCAAGAAGTCCTCCATGTCCATCTGCTGTCCCTCAGCCTTTTTCAGTTCCAGCCGTAGGGTATTGACCTTTGCGCCGATCTCGCCCTGCTCCTGCTCGTACCGCTTTGACATTCTGGCAAAACGGGAATCGTCAATCTTTCCCGCTACATTGTCCTCATACAGTCTTTCAAAGAGCATATCCAGTTCCTTGTCACGGATCAGTAATGTATTGAGTTCCCGCTGTTTTCTTGCACGGTCATTTTCAGCCACCTTTGCAGAACGGCCCAGCATGGCTTTTACAAATTCACTCTCATACTCATTGGCAAAGGCCGCCAGACGGTTGACCTCATACAATACCACCTGTTCCAGAAAATCCAGACGGATGTAGTGTGTCGCTGAACATTTCCGCAAGCCAGAGTTGTGATTTTGACAACTAAAAAACTTAATGTCGTGGTTTTTCTGATTGAAATGGAAGTTGAGATTGCCGCCGCACTCGGGACATTTCAGCCGCCCGGAAAATACGCTGGGCTCTTGGGTAACAGTCGGCTTTTTGCGCCGTGTGCCTTTCTGCAAAGTCTGTACCTTTTCCCATGTGACCCGGTCAATGATCGGCTCATGGACATTGAGGAAGATGGCCCGGTTTTCCTCCGGGTTTTCAATGCGCCGCTTCATCTTGTAGGATTTGGAGTAGCTTTTGAAGTTGATGACATCGCCGCAGTATTCCTGCAAGGTGAGGATTTTCTTGACGGTGGTATGTCCCCATTTGGTAGGCTCCAAGGTACTTTTGTAGCCACTGCGTTTGACGCCCTTGTTCCGCCAGTAGTAAGTTGGATTGACGATCCCATCCTTGCCCAAGGCGTTTGCAATTTCAGCCAGTCCATACCCCTCCAAGGCCATATCATAGATACGCCGCACCACATCAGCGGCCTCCGGGTCGATCACCCAAAATCGGGGATCGTCGGGATTTTTGATATATCCATAGGGCGGCTGGGACAGCGGGATGCCCGCGTTGCCTTTCATCTTGTTGACAATTTTCCGCTTCTTGGAAATGTCCTTGGCGTACCACTCGTTCATAATGTTGCGGAACGGGGTAAATTCATTGTCCCCCTCATCACTATCCACGCCATCGGAAACGGCGACCAAGCGCACATCGTACTGCGGGAAAAACTCCTCCGTCAGCTTGCCAACCTCTATGTAGTTGCGACCCACCCGGGAGAGGTCTTTAACAAACACGGCAGAGATATACCCGGCCTCGATAGCGGTCAGCATTTTCTGAAATCCGGGGCGCTTCATGGTGGTGCCGGTAATGCCATCGTCTACGAAAAACAAGGTATCTGTATAGCCTTTTTCCCGTGCTACCTTTAGGCATGTCAAATGGTCTGCTGTACGACGGCTTTTTTCTTTTGCCGTCGTACGGCAGATTGTGCTTTAATTAAACTTCAAATGTCGGTCGCAATAAGCTGTACCAGCAACCGTTATAAGGGCAATACCCGAAATAACCATAATCCATCGCAAGGGGATCGTATCAGCCAGCGGCCCGAACAGAGCCATGCCGATCGGATAACAACTTGAATAGAGCGAACTCATAAGGCCAAATACACGCCCCTGCATAGAGGCTTCCGAGTTTTCCTGTAACATGGTCGTAATGGTAGTTTGTACCGTGGTCAATGCAATTCCATACAACGCCATTAAAACAAGGTACAGTATAAAATGGCGGCTGACACCCATGCCGATTGCCATTGTGCCAAACATCACCACCCCTGTCACCAATGTTAATCTACGACTTTTGAAACCGCCCCAAATGCTCATAAAGAGACCGCCCAGCATCATCCCGCCAAAGCCAACCAGTTCAACTGCCGTCAAATACCAGTAAGTATCTCCGAAAACACGGCTCACAAGTAAGCCGGATAAGTAGCCTGCCGGGACTGTAAGGAAAACAAACAGGCCGTAGATGACGAGTGTTTTACGAACAACCATGCAGGAATGAGCATACCGAATACCAACGCCTATATCCGCCAGAACAGATGTCATTTCCTGTGCTTTTTCTTGCTTGGGGAGTAGGATGCAAGAAAACACACCGATGCCAATGATGGCAGTTAATATATCAATCAGAAGTGTGGCTCGAAGTGTACTCATTGTCAGCACCACAGCCGCAGCAACCGGTGCACCAAACTGTACGACAGACTGCATAGTTGCGTTAATGCCGTTATAACGCATAAGATGTTCTTCGGGAACAAGCTGCGGAATGACTGCGTTGACCGCCGGATTTTGAACGCCGGCACCAGCGGAGCGAATGATCGACATGAGCAGTAATGCTGTAAGTAGCATAGGTTCTGCTGTAATGTACGGCATGATTAGCAACATTGCCAATGTGACAGCCGCAATCAGCGCATCTGCTCCGATGATGAGATATTTCCTGTTATAGCGATCCGCCCAAACGCCTCCTATAAATGAAACGAAAAATTGCGGAAGATAAGAGCAGACCGAAAAAGCCGCTACCCACGCACCGCTGTTTGTTTGCAAAGTCACATACCATACGATTGCCATTTGAACGATTTGCGAGCCGAACAGCGTAATACATTGACTGGCAAAAAACAGAATGGTTCTCTTTCTCCAATTACTTTGTGATTCCATCATTCTTGTATATCCTCCATATATTTGGGAGGAAGCACAAAGCGCTGTGTCGGATAGCCAAATTCTATCAGCAATTCTCTTTCGGCAAAGCCAAGCTGTTTTAATACATCACGATGGCCTGTATCAGCCTTGTCGCCTTCTCGATAGGTGGTCATGCTAATTTCCTGTCCGGGCAAGTATATTTCCATAAGCGCATCCAAAAATAACTTTTGAATGCCTTGCTTGCGGTATTGTGGGTTTATGCCCAAAAAATCAATACAGCCGGAGTAATCAGAAAACGCCATAGCTCCAACCAAAATATTGCCATCTTTTAGGACAAGAGCTCGTTTTTCATCTATGCTTTTTGTTATCGCATTCAAATAGTCTGCTTCATTCATGACCGGGTATCCGTCGATCACCAGCCGCATTAAATTCATCCATGCCGGAATATCCGCTTTTTCTGCCAAACAAATGTCATCCTTGGCAAACACCTTGTTTGCCGCATTTCTGTGCAAAGCAAATCGTAATTGCAAAGGATAAAATTCCCGGTTATCCCGGTATTCCGCAGGGGGAATTTTATACATTGACTTAAAGGCAGAAGAAAACGCCTGTTGACTTTCATAACCGCAGATAAAGGCGACTTCAATAATCGGTCTATCTGAAAACACCAAAAGTTTTGCGGCTTCGGTCAACTGACGGCGCTGCACATAATCATGAATTGTCATGCCTACTGTGCTGGTGAACATACGGTGCAGGTGATACTTTGAATAGTGAACTGCTTCAGCAACCATTTCCAGATCTAGCTTGCCGTCAAGATTGGCTTCAATATAGTCAATGACTGTTTCAATACTCATTACAGTCTTGTTCTCCATTTTGCTTTCCTCCTTTCTGGCATATAGGATAACAAAAATCGGGCTGAAACCTTTCATAATTCTTGCGGTTTTCACGCGCAGGACTAATTTTATCTCTTTTGGCCGTTCCAATCAAGAATGTAAATAGCTACGCTATATTTTGCGCCGTTTTAAGGGACATTCCTTAACGGCAAGCAGGGCAAGTGTAGCCACACTTGCGTTTTTGGCAAGCAATTCGAGTGTGAACACACTCGATATTTTTGCGCCGTCGGGCGGCAAAAATGCTTGCCAAAATACTTGTTGGGGAGCCTCCCCAAACCCGGCTGGCTGCGGCCCGGTGCTGACGCTCCGGGCCTTAACTTTGGGACAAAATGTCCCAAAGCAAAAATGCCGGGGAACAGCCAAAACTGTTCCCCGGCAGATCGGAAAATGTGGAAAGTATTTAGCAATATCCGTGCATGACATATAATCGTATTACCCCCTCAAAAACCGAGGCTGGAAACCCTTGCAAACAGGGCGTTTTTTCGGGCTAAATGTTCACACATCAGCTCTGCTTTTTAAGGTTTTCCCGATAGCAGAAAACACAGCCGATCCCCCGCCAATAAGGACACCCCGCACAAGGCGTTCCTTCCGGTGCCTTCTGCGGGGCGGGTGTTTCTGGATGGGGGATCTCTTTCATCATGCGCTCATAGGGACTGTTGGTAAAGTTCATAAGTCAACCTCCGTTCATGTTCAACCCAATCCCCCCACCCTTTCCCAGTCATGGGAAAGGGTGCGGTTCTGGAGGATTCATCCCCCGTCACGCCGCTGGAAAATAGAACAGCCGGGGCCGCCAGTCAAGGGCAAGCCGCCGATAAACGGCGGTGCTGATGCACCCTTGACGGACAGCTCCCGGCTGTTCTGAACGATATGCGGCGACGGGGGATATACCCCCCGAGC
>ENA-OURU01003896-OURU01003896.1-human-gut-metagenome-genome-assembly--contig:-NODE-3896-length-11638-cov-10.165760_pt1 | contig 11638 bp, 8 predicted proteins | sample MGYA00242137_ERZ509064 | MGnify/ENA primary metagenome ERZ509064 (study PRJEB26280, sample SAMEA2338777) | human gut metagenome | biome: human gut; feature: human-associated habitat; material: faeces...
GGGTGGATGGTCAGCTCACAGATGGGGTAGCGGTTATAAATGTCGAGGATGGCGTCGAACTCCTCGGGACGGGTGACGCCCAGCCGGGTCTTGACCGAGACAGGCCCCTCCGTCCGGGAAAAGAATTCGTCCAGGAAGGCCTCGAGCTTTGCGGGGTCCCGCAGCATCCCGGCACCCTTGCCCTTGGCGGTCACAGTGCCGGAGGGACAGCCGAAGTTGAGGTTCACCTCCGTGTAGCCCAGCCTGCGCAGCTCTGTGACCATCCATGCGGCCAGTGCGCCGTCCTTGGCGAGGAGCTGGGGGATGACGGGCGCTCCGGGGTTCGCCGCCGGGTCAAGCTCGGCCATCTTCTTCTTGATGAGCACCCGGTTCTCGGGCGGGGAGAGGAAGGGTGCGTAATAACGGGCGGGTGCGCCCGGTGCGCCGAACCAGCGCTGATGTGCCTGCCGCCAGATGCGGTCCGTCAGCCCCTCCATGGGGGCGGTGTAGTATTGCATCGGATCGTTCTCCTTTTTATCGTCCAGTCTGCTTCCGAGTATACCATACTGCGGGGCGGTGCGCTATACCCGGGAGCGAAAACACTGCGGCCCGGTTGACGCATCCGTCCGGAGGCATTATAATCGAAGCATGGCAAAGTTTGCCGAAGCCCCGAAAAAATAAAGGCAGGAGCGCTGAAGCATGGACTATCATTCCCCCGACCGCACCTACAAAAAGAGCCGCTTCCGGCGGGAACTGGAGCGGAGCGTTTCCCGCAGGCTGGTCACGAGCCTGCTTCTGGGGTGCCTTTTGTTCCTCGTGGCCATCGCCGCCGTGAACACCCTGAACCAGAACGCCCGGCGGGAAGACCATCTCGCGGGCGTCGCCGCCACCTTCCAAGAGGTGTACAACGACACAGCGGCGTTCCTGCTGGACGCGGACCACACCGAGCTGTTCCTCTCCGACCGGCGGAAGGATCAGGACAATCTGCGCTATCTCATCAGCCAGTACAACGTCTCGGCCCTTGTGGAACTCCAGCTCATCCTGACCGACTCCAAGGGAGAGGTACGGTTCACGACCTTCTCAGAGGGGGAGATGAACCTGCACCGGCAGGAGTTCAACCGCATCGCGGAGGAAAACGCCTGCCACCTCATGCGGGCCGTCTATACCACGGTCTACCACTTCCGGGCCAACAGCTCAGAATACGTCATGATACACCCCCTCTACCGGGACGGCGAATATCAGGGCGCGGCGGCGGTCTATCTGAACGAGAACGACTGGACGAAGCTGTTCAGCCGATACCAGTACGACGCCATCCTCACCAAGCCCAACGGCGATGTCATCGCCTGCTCGAACGCCTCCTTCCTCTCCCAGAAGAACGCCAACAAATACCGCCCCGCCGACGCGGCGCGGTATGTGAAGGTGGATGGGAGCCGCTATCTGCGCAGCAGCCGCTCGCTGGAAAACGGCACGGTGCTGGCCTATTCCTTCATTTACTCGCCCCCGAACTACGATTATCTTCTGGTGGGGCTGTTCCTGATCTTGATGCTGGGCCTGAGCTGGTCGGCGATGTTCGTCCGCATCATGCACGTCATGACCGAGCAGATGGTGAAGTCGGTGGACACCCTCGTGCAGGAGATCCGGGTCATCCGGAAGGAAGACCCCGACCATATCATTGAGATCGACACCGGTGACGAGATCGAAGAGATCGCCCATCAGGTCAACAAGATGGTGCGCAGCATTCAGGAGCTGAGCCAGCGGAACATGGATCTCGTCGAGGTGAACAGCCGGATGGAGATGCAGAACCTGCAGGCCCAGATCAACCCCCACTTTATCTATAACACGCTGGACAACATCCGCTATCTCATCCCGGCGGACCCCCAGCGCGCCCAGCAGCTCATCGGGCGGTTCATCGGCATCCTGCGCTACAGCATCAACAACACCAAGCATAACGTCACCGTCCGGGAGGACCTGAAGTATCTGCAGGACTATCTCGTCATCCAGTCCACCCGCTTCGGCGCGAACTTCTCCTACGAGATGGACATCGACGACGCCTGCATGGAGTTCATCATCCCGAAGCTGCTCTTGCAGCCCCTGCTGGAGAACAGCATCAAATACGGCTTCCAGAAGAAGCCCCGCATCCACGTCAGGACGCGGGGCTGGCTGGAGGAAGACGCGCTCTATTTCACGGTAGAGGACAATGGCGGCGGGGTGGACGCAGCGACGCTGGAACAGCTGCGGGGCATCCTGCGCTCAGAGGAAGTGAACATTGAACACAACGGCCTGCAAAACATCAACCGCCGCATCTGGCTGGGCTACGGCGGCGACAGCGGCCTGACCATTGACAGCGCCGAGGGCGAGGGCTTTACGGTGAAGCTCAAGCTCCGGCGGGGAGGGAGGTAGACCATGTATCGCGTTCTGCTGGTAGAAGACGAAGAGATCATCCGCAAGGGCATCCGCTATTCGGTGCCGTGGGAGGAATATGGGTGCAGCGTCGTGGCGGAGGCCGAGAACGGGGCAGTGGGCGAAGAAAAGATCGCAGAGCTGCGGCCCGACATCGTCATCACCGACATCACCATGCCGGTGAAGAGCGGCCTCGAGATGATCGCCGACACCCGGGAGGAGTACAAGTACATCGCTATCATCCTGACAGGCTACTCGGAGTTCGAGTATGCCCAGCAGGCCATCCGGAACGGTGTGTCGGACTATGTGCTCAAGCCCCTCGACATGGACGAGATGGGCGCTGCGCTGGAAAAGGCCGTCCGCCTCGCGGGGGACAGCCAGTATCTCCAGAAGCGGGAGGATGAGGCGGAGGCCGTCCGCAGCCGGACCGCCCTGCCGCCCCTGAGCGAGGAAAAAGTCACCGACCCGCTGGTGCTGCGCATCGTGGCCTATCTGAAGGAGAATTACCAGAGCAAGATCACGCTTGCCGACCTGCAGGAGCAGTTCCACTACTCGGAGCGGTACATCAACCAGAAGTTCCAGAAAGAGCTTGGCACGACGGTCATCGACTACCTCAACCGCTGCCGCATCCAGAACGCTCTTGAACTCATCCGGAAAGGGGAGATGCCCATCTCGCAGATCGGATGGGAGTGCGGCATCGGCGAGTACAAGTACTTCAGCCACGTCTTCAAAAAATACATGGGCTGCTCGGTGCGGGAGTACCAGAGCACCCTGAAATAAGAGAAAATGAAAAAATACCGAACAGCCCCTGTTCGGTATTTTTTCCATTTGTTCTGCAAATTGAGTATTATTTTTGTACGGAAAGCATTAAAATGGGACTATCGAAAGGTTTCAGGTAAAAAATGGAGGTTTTTACTATGAAAAAGATTTCTCGTCGTTCGTTCCTGATGGCTACCGGTGTTATCGCAGCTTCTGCTGCTCTGAGCGCTTGCGGCGGCTCCTCCGCCAGCACCTCTTCTGCCGGTTCTACCGCTGCTTCCACTGCCGCTTCTGGTACTGCTGCACAGGGCGGCGGCGACCTCGTGATCTACTCGCCCAACTCGGAAGGCCTGTTGAACGCCACCATCCCCCTGTTCGAGGAAAAGTACGGTGTCAATGTCGAGCTGATCCAGGCCGGCACCGGCGAGCTGGTCAAGCGCATCCAGTCCGAGAAGAATGACCCCTACGCCGACGTCCTGTTCGGCGGTTCCTGGTCGCAGATGTACACCAACGAGGATCTGTGGGAGCCGTATGTCTCGGCCAACGACGGCAACGTCATCGATGCCTACAAGAATAAGTGCGGCTTCATCACCGGCAACGTGCTGGACGGCAGCGTCCTCATCGTCAACACCGACCTTATCGGCGACATCAAGATCGAGGGCTACGAAGACCTGCTGAACCCTGCGCTGAAGGGTAAGATCGCCACCGCCGACCCGGCCAACTCCTCTTCTGCCTTTGCACACCTGACCAATATGCTGCTGGCGATGGGCGGCTACGAGGACGATAAGGCATGGCAGTACGTCCACGACCTGTTCGAGAATGTGGACGGCAAGATCTGCGAAAGCTCCAGCGGCGTCTACAAGGGAGTCGCCGACGGCGAGTATGTGGTGGGCCTGTCCTATGAGGATCCCTGCGCACAGCTGGTTCTGGACGGCGCACCCGTCAAGATCGTCTACATGAAGGAAGGCACCGTCTTCCTGCCTGCTTCCGCCACCATCATCAAGGGCGCAAAGAACATGGACAACGCCAAGCTGTTCATCGATTTCATCCTGAGCGAGGAAGTGCAGAACATCTGGGGCAGCACCCTGACCAACCGCCCCGTCATGAAGGACGCCGCCACCAACGATGCTATGACCCCGATGGCAGACATCAATGTCATCGAAGAGGACATCCCCTACGTCAGCGCCCACAAGGCAGAGCTGGTGGACAAGTACACCGAGATCTTCACCGATCTGCAGAGCAAGTAATTCGAAGGGCAGCAGGAGGCTAGTATGAGCAGAATATCAGTTAAAGACGCAGTAAAGCGCTACGGGAATAATACGGTCATCCCGGATCTGAATCTGGAGATCGGAGATGGGGAGCTGTTCACCCTGCTCGGCCCCTCCGGCTGCGGCAAGACCACCCTTCTCCGTATGATCGCAGGCTTCAACTCCATCGAGGGCGGCGACATCTTCTTCAATGAGAAGCGGATCAACGATATGGACCCCAGCAAGCGCAACATCGGCATGGTGTTCCAGAACTACGCCATCTTCCCGAACCTCTCCGTCCGGGACAATGTGGCCTTCGGCCTGAAGAACCGCAAGGTGGACAAGGACGAGATCAAGAAGCGGACGGACGAGTTCCTGAACCTGATGCAGATCATGCAGTATGCCGACCGTATGCCCAACCAGCTGTCCGGCGGCCAGCAGCAGCGCATCGCACTGGCCCGCGCGCTGGTCATCTCGCCGGACGTGCTGCTGATGGACGAGCCGCTGTCCAATCTGGACGCAAAGCTCCGCGTCGAGATGCGCAGCGTCATCCGCCACACCCAGAAGAGCGTGGGCATCACCACCGTGTATGTCACCCACGATCAGGAAGAGGCAATGGCCATCAGTGACCGCATCGCCGTCATGAAGGATGGCGTCATCCAGCACGTCGGCACCCCCCGCGACATCTACCAGCGCCCGAAGAATGTCTTCGTGGCCACCTTTATCGGACGCACCAACATCGTGAACGCCCACGTCAAGGGCGGCGTCATCACCTTTGCGGACGGCTACCATGAGCACATCGACGCTCTGGACAAGGCCGCAGAGCAGGAGGTGCGCTGCTCCATCCGCCCGGAGGAGTTCATCATCTGCAAGGACGGCACCGAGGGCATCCACGGCACCGTGCAGGAGTGCACCTACCTCGGCCTCAACACCCACTACACCATCGACACCGATCAGGGTGACTCGGTGGAGATCGTGGAGGAGTCCTCCATCGGCGAGGGCCTCAAGAAGGGCGAGAAGGTGCTGCTGAAGGTCAAGAAAGAGAAGATCAACGTCTTTACCAAGGACGGCGATACCAATCTCATCAGGAGCGACGCTTATGAAAAACAATAATAAGTTCCGTCTTGATGTCTGGGGTGCCATCACGCTGGTAACGATCGCCCTCTACGCGCTGTTCCTGCTTTACCCGATGGCGTACCTCATCCGGCAGTCTGTGATGGACCCCGACACCGGCGGCTTCACGCTGGCTTATTTCACCAAGTTCTTCTCCAAGAGCTACTATTTCGATACCCTCATCAACAGCTTCAAGGTGTCCATCACGGCGACGGTGCTCTCCATCGCCATCGGCACCCCGCTGGCCTACCTGTTCACGATCTTTAAGATCAAGGGCAAGAGCGTGCTGAACATCCTCATCGTGGTGGCATCCATGTCGGCCCCCTTCATCGGTGCCTACTCGTGGATCCTGCTGCTGGGCCGCAGCGGCGTCATCACCACCTTCTTAAAGAACTTCGGCATCGCCATCCCGGAAATCTACGGCTTCGGCGGCATCGTGCTGGTCATGACGCTCCAGCTGTTCCCGCTGGTGTTCCTCTACGCCAAGGGCGCGCTGAAGAACATCGACAACTCCCTCATCGAGGCGGCTGAGAACCTCGGCTGCTCGGGCATTGCCTGCTTCTTCAAGGTGGTCGTGCCCCTTATCATGCCCACCCTGCTGGCCGCAGCTCTGCTGGTGTTCATGCGCTCCTTTGCAGACTTCGGCACCCCGATGCTCATCGGCGAGGGCTACCGCACCTTCCCCGTCGTCCTCTACACTGAGTTCATCAACGAGGTCGGCGGCAGCGACGGCTTTGCAGCCGCCATCGCCGTCATCGCCATCGTCATCACCACGCTGGTCTTCCTCGTCCAGAAGTATGTTTCCAACAAGAACGCCTTCGCGCTGAACAGTATGCACCCCGTGGAGGAGCGCGAGGCCCGCAAGGGCATCAACGCTCTGGTGCATCTGGCGGTCTACCTCGTGGTGGGCGTCGCCATTCTGCCGCAGGCCTACGTCATCTACACCTCGTTCAAGAACACGCAGGGCAAGATCTTCGTGGACGGCTACTCGCTGCAGAGCTATCAGACCGCCATCGGCAAGCTGGGCCGCAGCATCCAGAACACCATCATCATCCCCCTGCTGGCGTTGGTCGTCATCGTGCTGCTGGCTGTCCTCATCGCCTATCTGGTGGTGCGCCGCCGCAATGCCCTGACCAACGTGGTGGACATCCTCTCGATGATCCCCTACATTGTGCCCGGCACAGTCCTTGGCATTGCGCTGCTCATCGGCTTCAATAAGCCCCCGCTCCTCATCAGCGGCACCATGCTCATCATGGTGGTGGCCCTCATCATCCGGCGTCTGCCCTATACCATCCGCTCGTCGGTGGCCATTCTGCAGCAGATCCCCATGAGCATCGAGGAAGCCGCCATCTCGCTGGGTGCTTCGAAGATGAAGGCATTCTTCCGCATCACGGTGCCCATGATGGCCTCCGGTATCATCTCCGGTGCCATCCTGAGCTGGGTCACGATGATCAGTGAGCTGTCCACCGCCATCATCCTGTATACCGGCAAGACCAAGACCCTGACGGTGGCCATCTACACCGAGGTCATCCGCGGCAACTACGGCACCGCAGCCGCATTGTCCACCATCATGACCATCCTGACCGTCATCTCCCTGCTGGCCTTCAGCAAACTCAACGGCGGCAAGGACATCAGCCTTTAAACGATTTCCCCCGTTCTCCTTTTATCACTGGGTTTCCAAATTGGGCTGCTCTGCAACAGCCCGGAACAAAACGAGAGGCAGACGCTCCTGTGTGGGGCGTCTGCCTCTCGTTTTGTCTGTTGGAATGTGGCGGCCGCAGACTATGCCGGGAAGGAGTACGGCAAACTGGAATTTCACTTACTTAGATAATGGCAATGTCAATTTTCCTGATAATAAAAAATACAGCAGAAGTAAACCAACTATAATTAGAATACCGCCAACCACTTTAATGCCAATTCGATTAACCTTGTTATTTTTTATAATTTTATTTGCAAAAACCAATAGTAGCGCACCAACTACTATAATAAAAACAGATATTAACGGATACATGAGTTTTCTCCTTTCAAATTCCGATTTATTGAACCAAGCCGAGTATACCACACTCTTCCCACAGATACAACCACGCAAAAAACTCCCATGCTCACATCGGAAGATGCTGTGCACGGGAGTTTTTGCTGCGCCTGTTACGGCGTATTGTTACTTATTGAAGGTTTCCTCGTTCAGCAGGCCCTCGCTCTTGGCAACGCAGATGCTGGCAACTGCATCACCCACCACGTTCAGGGAGGTGACCAGCATCTCGATGGGGCGGTTGATGGCCAGGATCAGGGAGTAGGCCAGCAGAGCGCCGTCGTTGACGAAGCCCATGCCGGACAGGATGGTGAACAGGATGACAGCACCGGCACCGGGAGCGGCGGGGGTGCCCACAGATGCCAGCAGGGCCAGCAGGGCGACCACGACCAGCTGGCCGGGGGTGACGGTGTAACCGGCACAGCCTGCAATGAACACGGTGGCAATGACCTGCATGATGGCGGTGCCGTCCATGTTGATGGTCATGCCCAGCGGCAGGACGAAGGAAGCGATGCTCTCATCCACGCCGAACTCTTCCTCGCACACCTTGATGTTCAGGGGCAGGGTGGCGGCGCTGGAGGAGGTGGAGAAGCCGAACACTGCCACGTTGGCGATCTTGCGGATGAAGGTGAAGGGGTTCAGCTTGGCACCCAGTGCAATGACCAGCGGGTAGGCAATGATCAGGAAGGCCAGCAGCAGGACCACCGTGACCACCACATAGACCAGCGCGGGCTTGAGGTAATCGATGCCGTAGATGGCGAAGGTACGGGTCAGCAGCACAAAGACTGCAAAGGGGGCAAAGTTGCTGACGATGAAGTTCAGGAACACGACCACCACATCGTTGACCTCGCCCAGCAGGCGGCGCAGGGTCGCGGTGCGGCTCTCGCCCAGGGTGTTCATGCTCAGGCCGATGGCCACTGCCAGGAACACGCTGGAAAGCACAGCGCCATTGCTGCCAAAGGCAGTGACGATGTTGGAGGGGATGATGTTCAGCACCACGTTCAGGGGGTTGGAACCGGTGGAACCGCTGGCTTCTGCCAGACCCTCGATGCGGGTGTTGAACAGGCCCATGGAGTAGGCGCCGTAGCCCACACAGCCTGCCAGCAGCAGCGCCAGGAAGGAGCACAGCAGGAACCAGAACAGGGTCTTTGCGGAAATGCGGCCCATGGTGCGGGTGTCTGCAATGCTGCCGATGGCCAGCGAAATGGAGGTAAAGACCATGGGGATAATCACCAGCTGAAGCGCCTTGATGAAGAGCTGGCCGATGATGTAGAAGATGCCAAAGGCACGCTCAGCGCCCTCGGCGGTGATATCCTGGAACAGCAGGTTGTTGATGGTGGTCCAGGTCTCTGCCTGACCGCTGGCGTTCAGATGCTCCCGCAGGAACATAAAGGCCAGACCGGCCACCAGGCCGCAGACCAGAGAGATCGCCATGCGTTTTGCAAGGGATAATTCGTGTTTCTTTTTTGTTTCCATATACTTTTCCTCTCACAGTACCGGTTTTTGGCTCACACTTTGTCTACTCTAGCACAGCTTCCCCTGCAATGCAAGAGAAAACCGCGCAAAATACAGCTTTTTTGCAAATAAGTACGACTTTTCTCCGCAAAAATCCCCCGAAAGCACTCTGCCTCCGGGGGATCTGCTCACTTATTTCTTGAACTTGAACACCGGTGCGCCAGCGGCAGCATCGCCGTCTGCAACAACACTGATCTCCGGCAGGTCATCACTGTTGGTCACGATGAGGGCCGTTGCAGTGGGGTGGCCTGCGGCGCGGATGGCTTCCAGATCCACCTTCAGCAGCGGGGTGCCGGCCTTGACCTTGGCCCCTTCTTTGGTCAGGGAGGTAAAGCCCTGTCCTTTCATCTCCACCGTGTCCATGCCGACATGGATCAACAGCTCAATGCCGTCATCGCTCATCATACCAACGGCGTGCAGGCTTTCGGGCACCTGCGTAACGGTGCCGTCAAAGGGAGCATAAACGGTGTCGCCGGTGGGCTCCACGCCGCAGCCGGGGCCCAGGATCGCAGAGGCAAAAGTCTCGTCAGGCAGCTGCTCCAGCGGGATCACCTTGCCGTCAATGGGAAGCATGACCGTCATCTTCTGGCCGGAAAATTTCGTCTCGGATGCGGCCTTGCCGCCAAAAAGCTTGTCAAAAAAGCCCATAATACAAACCATCCTTCCACGGTGCACAAAGTGCAGCCTTTATCCAGTTAAGAATAGCATATCCGCGCGGGAAATACAATCTGCATCCTGCACAAAGAGACGCTCCGCCATTTGGCAGGTGTGCCCTTACATCAGCTCCAGCAGCTGCTCCACCTCTTCCATCCGGGTGGCCCAGCTGGTGGCAATGCGGACAACGGTGTGGGTATCATCGTACTTCTCCCAGAAGCCGAACTTGGCCTTGCCTTCCAGCGCGGCCAGCTGCTCGTTGGACAGCACGATGAACACCTGATTCGTGGGGGAATCCATGAAGAACGAATAGCCCTTCCCGGCCAGCCCCTTCTTGAGCACGGCGGCGGTCTCAATGGCATTTTTGCTGATGGTCTGGTACAGGTCATCGGTGAACAGCACATCAAACTGAATGCCCAGCAGACGGCCCTTTGCCAGCAGAGCGCCCTGCTGCTTGACCATGGTCATAAAGTGAGCCGGTGCGCCGTGGGGGAACACAACTGCCTCGCCGCAGAGCGCACCCACTTTGGTGCCGCCGATGTAGAACACATCGGTCAGGCGGGCCACATCGGCCAGCGTCACATCGGTGCCCTCGGCGGCCAGACCATAGCCCAGACGGGCACCGTCCATAAACAGCGGCATGTGGTACTTATGGCAGACAGCGGACAGCGCTTCCAGCTCTGCCTTGGTGTACAGGGTACCGTACTCCGACGGGTGGGAGATGTACACCATGCCCGGGAACACGAGGTGGTCCACATTGCCATCGGCATAGAAGGTCCTGCACCAGTCCTCAACAGTCCCGGCATTCAGCTTGCCGTTGGTGTGCGGCAGGCCGATGACCTTGTGGCCCGTGAACTCGATGGCACCGGCCTCGTGAGCGGCCACATGGCCGGTGGATGCGGCCAGCACACCCTCCCAGCGGCGCAGCATCGATGCAATGGCGATGGCGTTGCTCTGGGTGCCGCCCGAAATGAACCAGACATCGGCATCCGGTGCGCCGCACGCCGCGCGGATCTTCTCCCGCGCACTGGCGCAATAGGGATCGGTGCCGTAGCCAGAGACCTTTTCAAAGTTGGTCTCCACCAGCTTCTGTAAGATCGCCGGATGCGCACCCTCGCAGTAATCGTTTTCAAAATACAGCATATACTTTCCCTCGCTCTGCATTTGCATTCAAGATAAACCTATTATCTGCTTTTTGCGCAGGGTTGTCAATGTGGAACCCCCACACATGCGGGGAAAAGACTTTCATAGGTCTGGTTTTCAAACATCAGATAGGATCACCCCCGCGTGGGCGGGGAAAATGCGTACAGGCAGACAGTGCCGGGGCTTGGGCTGGGATCACCCCCGCGTAGGCGGGGAAAAGAGGCCAGCATTTTCGATGATGGACAGCGTCTCGGGATCACCCCCGCGTGGGCGGGGAAAAGCCCATGCCCCAAAGGTCTGCCAGCCATTTGCTGGGATCACCCCCGCGTAGGCGGGGAAAAGTAGAACCAACAAATCAAGATGGAAAGGAAGTTAGGATCACCCCCGCGTAGGCGGGGAAAAGCCAAAGAACGGAACGTACAGCTGAATCTGACAAGGATCACCCCCGCGTGGGCGGGGAAAAGTTATGGCACGGACGGTAAAATGCCCTGGCTGTGGGATCACCCCCGCGTGGGCGGGGAAAAGTCTAAGCACTGCCGGGCCTCTACCAGCTTGGTGGGATCACCCCCGCGTGGGCGGGGAAAAGTGATATCTATGAAACGCTGGGCACCGACCCAGAGGATCACCCCCGCGTGGGCGGGGAAAAGCCAAGGCCGCAGAGCTGGCAAACGGCAAGCTCAGGATCACCCCCGCGTGGGCGGGGAAAAGTGTGAGCCGGTGAGCTGGGCCACCGGCCCGGCAGGATCACCCCCGCGTGGGCGGGGAAAAGCCGCCGCCGTATGACCAGCTGGGGCGGCGT
>ENA-OURU01003907-OURU01003907.1-human-gut-metagenome-genome-assembly--contig:-NODE-3907-length-11611-cov-2.752510_pt1 | contig 11611 bp, 10 predicted proteins | sample MGYA00242137_ERZ509064 | MGnify/ENA primary metagenome ERZ509064 (study PRJEB26280, sample SAMEA2338777) | human gut metagenome | biome: human gut; feature: human-associated habitat; material: faeces...
TCAAGACTCGTTCCACCAAGCCCGAGATCCACGTCGAAGTTTGCTCCAAGTGCCACCCCTTCTACACTGGTAAGCAGAAGCTGGTTGACACCGGCGGACGTGTTGAGCGCTTCAACAAGCGCTTCGGCCGTAAGTAATTACTGGTCTTTTCTCAGCGTCGTTCCCTGCGGGGAGCGGCGCTTTTTGTTTTGTGCAGGTGTCGTTTTCTGCCGCAATGGGGCGTCTTGCGGAGTTTACACTTCTTTGCCTTATTTTGAACACATTTATATCCTAGAATATACCAACAATAAAGCATAAGATGCTGAGATAAGGAGCGTTATTCTGTGATCGAAGTATCCCATCTCACCAAAAAATACGGCGGTCATCTGGCGGTGGACGATGTCTCGTTCACGGTGGAGGACGGCCAGATCTACGGTCTGCTCGGGCCCAACGGCGCGGGCAAGTCTACCATTATGAATATCCTCACCGGGTATCTCTCGGCTACCAGCGGGCAGGTAACGGTGGCGGGGCACCCGCTGCCGGAGGAGGCCGACGAGGCCAAGGCCTGCGTGGGCTATCTGCCGGAGCAGCCGCCCCTCTACCCGGAAATGACGGTGGGGGAGTACCTGAACTTTGCGGCAGAGCTCAAAAAAGTCCCTCGTGCCCAGCGCAAGGAGCAGGTGCTCCGTGCCGCCCGGCGGACGGGGCTGGAAAAAGTGCTGCCCCGGCTCATCCGCAGCCTGTCCAAGGGCTATAAACAGCGGGTGGGCATTGCGCAGGCTCTGCTGGGCAGCCCAAAGATCATCATTCTGGACGAGCCGACCGTGGGCCTGGACCCGGCGCAGGTGATCGAAATGCGCAAACTCATCCGGGAGCTGGGCAAGGCCCACACCGTCATTTTGTCCAGCCATATCCTCAGCGAGGTGCAGGCGGTCTGTCAGCAGGTGCTCATCCTTTCCAAGGGCAAACTGGCGGCCTCCGGCACCCTGCAGGAGCTGACCGCGGACGGCAGAAGCCTGGAAGAAGTCTTCCTGGCCCTGACCGGGGCACAGACCGCCCCGGAAGAAGAGGAGGAACCCCATGACAGCGATTTTTAAACGGGAGCTGAAAAGCTATTTCCATGGCATGATGGGCTATGTGCTCACGGCCTTTCTGCTGGCAACCTCCGGGCTGTACTTTCTGGCGCTGGATCTGGGCTATGGCATGACGGATTTCAGCTACTACACGCTCTACCGCACCATTTTTATCCTGCTGCTCTATATCCCGGTGCTCACTATGCGCTCGCTGGCCGAGGAGCGCCGCAGCCGCACGGATCAGCTTCTTCTTACCAGCCCGGTGTCGGTATGGGGCATCGTGCTGGGCAAATTTTTTGCCATGGCGGTCATTTTTGCGATTCCCTGCCTCGTGGATGCCGTCATGATTTTGATTCTCTGGGGGCTGGGCAGCACCACCACGGCACTGGCGGCCAATTTCGCGGGCCTTTTATGCTATTTTCTGCTGGGCTGTGCGGCTATCGCCATCGGGGAGTTCCTCTCCGGTCTGACGGAGAACCAGATCATTGCCGCCGTTATGGGCGTGGCAGTGCTGCTGCTGGCCTACATGATGCCCAGCCTGCGCACCATGTTCAACGCGGGCAGTGCCGTGGCGCTGGCGGTTTTTACCGGCCTGGCGGGAGCAGCCTCCGTGCTGGTGGGGCTGCGCACCCGGAGCTTTACACTGGGATGTCTGCTGTTCGCGGCCCTCTGCATGGGGCTGTCCGGCCTCTTCCTCTTAAAGAGCGCCTGGCTGACCAGCGCGTTCAGCACGGTGCTGAGCGCGTTGTGCCTGTTTACCCCCTTTGAAGAATTCGTCAACAACAGTTTTTCTCTCCCGACGCTGGTGTATTACCTCTCGGTGACGGGGCTGTTCCTGTTCTTTACGGCGCAGAGCATCGAGAAGCGCCGCTGGAACTGAGAGGAGGAAAACGGTATGAAATTGAATTGGAACAAGCGGAAGAAAAGCGAAGCAGCCAGTAAAATCTTCCGCAGCGGAGTCTATTCCGCAGCGGTCACGGCGCTGGTGTTGGTGCTGGTCATTCTGCTCAACCTCATTGTCCGGGCCATCCCGTCCCGGTATACGGAGTGGGACCTCTCGGAGGCGGGGCTCTACACCCTGAGCGACAACTCCATTGAGGTGGCCAAAAATCTGACCCAGGATGTTAAAATTTATTATCTGGCGGAGACGGGCAACGAGGATGTCATCATCTCCAAGCTGCTGGATCACTACGCGGCGGAGAGCAGCCACCTGAGCTGGGAGCTGAAAGACCCGGCCCTCTACCCGACCTTTGCCACCCAGTATGGGGCCACAGATGTGACCAATGGAAGCCTCATTCTGGTCTGCGGCGAAAACAGCACGGTGCTGGATGCCGCGGACCTCTACGAAGAAGACTACAGCAACTATTCCCTCACAGGTACTTCCAGCGTGACCTTTGACGGGGAAAACAAGATCACCTCGGCCATCTACCGCCTGACCAGCGGGGAAGAACATCACGCCTACTACACCACCAACCACGGGGAGCAGACGCTGACGGATACCCTGACCAGTGCACTGGAAAACCAGAACCTGACGCTCACCGGGCTGGATATGCTCTCGGACAGCATCCCGGAAGACTGTGACCTGCTCGTCATCAACAACCCCGTGCAGGATTTTGCTTCCGCCGGGGCACTGGTGGACGAGATGAGCGACCTGCGCGGCTACCTGAGCCGGGGCGGCAAACTGCTGATCACCACTGACAGCTACAACCGCACCCCCAATCTGGATGCCCTGCTGGCAGAGTTTGGCCTTTCCCGCACGGAGGGTCTGGTGGTGGAGGGGGACAGCAGTCATTCTATGAACGGCTACCCCACCTATCTGCTGCCGGATTACGCCTCTGCGGTGGAGAGCGGCGTGCTGGACAACGTGGACAAAAACCGCGGTGTCCTGCTTCAGATGGCCCAGGGCATCGCCCTGACCGAGACAGAAGACGTGATCTCGGAAGCCCTGCTGACCACCTCCGCTGAGTCCTACAGCAAGACGGCGGGCTATGAGATGACAACCCTTACGCAGGAGGACGGCGACCCGGACGGCCCGTTCACGCTGGCGGCCTACGCCCGCAATGAGAACACCGAAGCGGAAGTTGTCTGGATCGACTGCGGCAATATGGATAACGAGGGCATCTATCAAGTGTTGCCCGGCAACGTGACATTCCTGCAGGCCTGCGCCACCACGCTGGCCTTTGAGGAGAGCACGACCCTCATCGAATCCAAGGCGCTGGAGGCAGCCCCGCTGGAAGTGTCCAACTCCACCTCTGTGGCACTGGGCCTGACCTTTGTCATCGTTCTGCCCGCTGCGGTGCTGGCGGCAGGTGCCGTTGTGGTCCTGCTGCGCCGCCGCAAGTAAGGGGGCAGAGCAGATGCAGTACCTGAAAAAGAAACCGGAAACCGCCGTTTTGCTGCTGTTGCTGGGCCTTGTGGTGCTGGCGGGCATCGCGCTGGCCGTGCTGACGGCATCCAACCGAAAAGCCGAACAGGCTGCCAGTGAAGCAGCCGACGGCAGCATCCCGGTGCTGGCCATCCCGTCGGATACAGTCCGGAAGATCCAAATGGAAGCGCGGAGCGGAACCCTGACGCTGGCGTATGCTGACGGAAGCTGGTCTCTGGCGGAAGACCCGGACTACCATCTGGATGAATCCTCCTGCAACGCCATGCTGACCGCCGTTTCGGCGCTGAACGCCAAACGTGAGCTGCAGGAAGCAGCCGGGGAGGACTACGGCTTCTCCGCTCCGCAGGCCACCGTGACCATCACCACGGACAGCGGCGAGGAAACACTGGTATTCGGAGCCCGGAATGCCGTCACGGGGGATGTCTACCTGCAAAAGGCAGGGGAGAGCGCTGTGTATACGGTGGCGTCCTCCAAGCTGAACTGCTTTTTGAAAGACAAAGTTGCCCTTTTTGGCGCGTTCAGCCCGGCGGGGCTCACCAGCTCGGCCATCGAGGCAGTCTCCTATACGCTGGCCGATGGAGAGACGGTCTCCCTGAAAGCCATGTCGGAGCCGGTGGAGAGTGCAGGCAGCGGCACAAGCGAGGCGGCCTCGGACAGCACCGCCTATCAGACGGTCTGGCGGCTGGAAAATGACCCCACGGCAGACCTCGACACGGACAAAACGGATGCCATCCTCACGGCGCTCAGCAGTTATGTCAGCGGGCAGATCACCCCTGCGGATGGTGCCGACCTGGCCGCGGCCGGGTTTGACACCCCGCTGGTGACCGTGCGGGTGACCACGGCGGAAAAGACCGTCACCCTGCGCTACGCCAGCGGCATGGACGGCTATTACCTGATGGTGGAGGGGGATGGTTCCCTCTATACCGTGGACCAGAGCACGGTGCAGGCGCTTCTGCTGCCGGAAAACGCATGGAAATCGGAATAAAATCACGCAGCGTGCGCCACACCAAAATTCCGGTGCGGCGCATGTTTTTTTGTTGCGGGATGTAAAGTTTCGGCAAACATCGGCAGAGTGATTGACATTTTGGCAAGGATTGATTAAGATAGACGGGACAGGGCAGAATAACTGCGCAATATTACGGTTGTCATGGATGTTGTGCGGGGCTGGGTCACCCTGGTACGAGGGATGGGGTCAATACCCTGTCTTTTTTCGTATCTGAGTTTAAGGAGGATAATGGAATTATGGACAACTCGGTGATCGTTTCACTGCGAGACATCGTGGTGGAATTTGATGGTCAGCGCATTCTGGATGGGCTGAACCTCGACATCCATGACAAAGAGTTTGTGACGCTGCTGGGCTCCTCCGGCTGCGGCAAAACCACCACCCTTCGCCTGATCGCAGGCTTTCTGGAGCCCAACTCCGGCAAGGTGCTGCTCAAGGGCCAGGACATTACCGGTGTGCCGCCCTACAAACGCCCGGTGAATACCGTCTTCCAGAAGTACGCGCTGTTCCCGCACCTGAACGTGTTCGAGAACGTGGCCTTCGGCCTGCGCCTGAAGAAGATGGACGAAGAGACCATCCGCCGCAAGGTGCGCAACATGCTGGAGGTCGTGGGCCTGAAGGGCTTTGAGCGCCGCAGCATCAGCCAGATGTCCGGCGGCCAACAGCAGCGCGTGGCCATCGCCCGCAGCCTGGTCAACGAACCGGAGATCCTGCTGCTGGACGAGCCTTTGGGCGCACTGGACCTGAAGCTGCGCAAGGAAATGCAGCTGGAGCTCAAGCGCCTGCAGCGCGAAATGAACATTACCTTTATTTATGTCACCCACGATCAGGAAGAAGCCCTGACCATGTCCGATACCGTTGTTGTCATGAACAAGGGCAACATCCAGCAGATCGGCAGCCCGCAGGATATTTATAACGAGCCGCGCAATGCCTTTGTTGCCAAGTTCATCGGAGATTCCAACATTGTGGACGGCATTATGGAAAAAGACTTCCTTGTCAGCTTTGGCGGGCAGGAATTTGCCTGCGTGGACCGCGGCTTTAAGCCGCGCGAGCCGGTGCAGGTGGTTATCCGCCCGGAGGACGTGGATATCGTTCCGCCGTCCGCCGGCAAGCTGACCGGCCTTGTGCGCGAGGTGATCTTCAAGGGCGTGCATTTTGAAATGCACGTTGACGTGGAAGGCAAAGAATGGCTGATCCACTCTACCCAGGCCAGCCAGCCGGGCGAGCTGATCGGCATGAACATTGGCCCGGATGAAATTCACATCATGTCCCGCGAGGAGGTGTGATGGGATGCTGCGTTCCAAAGCTTCGCGCTGGGCTGCCGCACCGTACCTGGTGTGGATGGTCCTGTTTATTGTGGTGCCGCTGGGCATTGTTGTGTGGTATGCCCTGACCAACAGTGACGGCCAGGTTACCCTTGCCAACCTGACCAGCATTGGGCGGTACGCCTCGGTTTTTGGCCGCAGCCTGCTGCTTGCGGCGGAGGCCACGATCATCTGCCTGGTGCTGGCGTACCCGGTGGGGTATTTCCTCAGCCGGCTGCGCGCCAATAAACAGCATATTATGCTGATGCTGGTCATGCTACCCATGTGGATGAACTTCTTGCTGCGCACCTATGCGTGGATGACCCTGCTGGAAAAAAACGGTCTGATCAACAAGCTGTTGGGCCTGTTCGGCATCGGCCCCTTTAATATGATCAATACCTCCGGCGCCGTGGTACTGGGCATGGTGTATAACTACCTGCCGTATATGATCCTGCCGCTGTACACCGCCATGACCAAGATCGACAATTCTGTGGTGGAAGCTGCGCAGGACCTGGGAGCCAATGTGTTCCAGATTTTAGGCCGCGTGCTGATCCCGCTGAGCAAGCCCGGCATTGCCACCGGCATTACCATGGTGTTTGTTCCGGCGGTTTCCACCTTTATTATCAGCCGTATGCTGGGCGGCGGCGCTAACCTGCTGATTGGCGACTTGATCGAGCTGCAGTTCCTTGGCAACTCTTACAACCTGAATCTCGGCTCTGCCATGAGCCTTGTGCTGATGGTGATCGTTCTGCTCTGCATGAGCTTTACCTCCAGCTTTGACGAAGAGGAAATGGAGGGTGTGATGTAATGAAAACACAGTATAAGCATTTGCTGCAGCGCACCTACCTGGTGCTGGTGTTCGGGTTTATGTACCTGCCCATCGCGGTCCTCATCGCCTACAGCTTTAACGAAAATAAGAGCCGTGCGGTATTTACCGGTTTTTCCTTAAAATGGTATGCCAGCCTGTTCCATAATGAGATGATCCTTTCCGCTTTGGGGCTTTCACTGGTATTGGCATTTGTTTCGGCTATCATTGCCACGGTGCTGGGAACCCTGGCCACCATCGGCATCAACTCCATGAGCCGCAAGGCACAGCTGATTATCAATAACATCAGTTATGTCCCGGTTGTCAACCCGGAAATCATCACCGGCGTTTCCCTCATGCTGCTGTTCGTCATCGTGCAAAAAATGGGCATTGGCGGCGAAAATGGCGTGTTCGGCTGGATCACCCTGCTGATTGCGCATATCACCTTCAATGTGCCGTATGTTATTTTTAATGTCGGCCCCAAGCTGCGCCAGCTGGACGGCAGCCTGTACAATGCCGCCCTGGATCTGGGCTGCACCCCGCGCCAGGCGTTCTTCAAAGTCATTCTGCCGCAGCTCAGCCCGGCCATCATGTCGGCATTCCTGATCTGCCTGACTTACTCCATTGATGACTTCATGATCTCCTACTTCAACTGCGGCACCATGCAGACCCTGCCCATTGCCATCTACTCCATGACCCGCAAAAAGGTCAGCCCGGAGATCAACGCGCTGTCTGCCATCATATTCCTGGTCATTCTGGCAATCATCCTTACCTCCAACGCTATGGATTCCCGCGCCTACAAGCGTAACCAGAAGGCCATCCGCCGCGCTGCGGCCGAACAGTAAAGGGGGTAAGCAGAGATGAAACAGTTTACCCGCGCGGTTGTCAGCGCTGCCTTGTGCGCAGCCCTAAGCCTTGCCTGCACCCTGCCTGCTTTTGCAGCGGAAGGGGAGATGCTGGAGGTCAACGAGGATATCTCGGTTTCTGCCGATTACGATTGGACCCGCTTTGCCAACGACCATCTGACCCTGAACGTGTATAACTGGGGCCTGTATATCTCGGATGGTTCCGATGACAGCGTGAACGTGATTTCGGCCTTCGAGGACCTGACCGGTATCAAGGTCAACTATACCACCTTTGACTCCAACGAGAGCCTGTATGCCAAAATGAAATCCGGCGGCGCCAGTTATGATGTGATCGTGCCGTCTGACTACATGGTGGGCAAAATGATTGCCGAAAACATGCTGGCCGAGCTGGATTACGATAACATCCCCAATATGGCCAACATCGGCGAGAATTACCTCGGCTGGAGCTATGACCCTGATAACACTTACAGTGTGCCGTATACCTGGGGCACCACCGGCATTATTTATAACACCACCATGGTGGAAGAACCGCCCACATCCTGGGCGGATCTGTGGGATGTGGAGTACGCCGGTAATGTGCTGATGTTCAATAACTCCCGCGATGCTTACGCTATTGCAGCTAAAAAGATGGGCTTTTCGCTGAACCCTTCCAGCGTGGAAGAAGTAGACGACGTAATGAAGGAACTGCAGGCTCAGAAATCTGTAGTGCAGGCCTATGTTATGGATGAGATCTTCGATAAGATGGAGGGCGGCGAAGCTGCCATGGCCCCGTATTATGCGGGCGATGCCCTGACCATGATCGATGAAAACCCGGATCTGGCGTTCGTTTCGCCGGAGGAGGGCGTCAACTTCTTTGTGGACAGCATGTGCATCCCGGCTTCCAGCAAACATAAGGAAGCCGCCGAAATGTTCATCAACTTTATGTGTGAACCGGATGTCGGCTACCAGAATTGTGACTTCATCGGCTACTCCACCCCCATCACCGAAGTGTGGGAGCGGCTGGACGATGATTTGAAGTACAGCCCGATCGCTTACCCCAGCGATGAAGTGATGAATAAGGCGGAAGTCTTTGTGACCTTGCCGGATGACATCAACGCCGAAATGGACGCTAAATGGAGTGAGATGAAGAGCTACGATGAATCCGGCAGCGGCTGGCTGATCGTGGTGTTCCTGCTGGGGGCCATTGCAATTTCCGGCTTTAACATCTGGCGCAAGATGCGCAAAAAGGTGCAGGACAATTATTAAGCAGCCCGGCACCGCTTAAAATCAATTTGAAACACAAGCCCCGATTTGTCCTTTGTGATGAACCGGGGCTTGTGTTATACTATAAAAAAGATTTGTGTGCAAAAACAATGCAGATGAATAGAGGGCAGAGAGATGAAATACACCCAGGAATATAGGATCTACGAAAATGATGTTGACTTCCGCAAAATGGCAACCCTTGGCACCCTGCTGCGCTACTGCCAGCAAATTGGCGCCGAGGATGCGGAACATTACGGCATTACCCCGGAATTGTATGCCAGCACCCACACGTCTTACGTGCTGGCCAAGCTGGCTCTGCACATTACCCGTACCCCGCGCGTGGAAGAAACCATTACCGTGCAGACCGAGCCGGAAGCCCTGCGCCGCGCCGTCAACCGCCGCTTTACCACCTTTTGCGATGCACAGGGCAGGGAAGAAGCGTGTGTGGACAGCCACTGGGTGTTGATTGATACTGACAAGCGGATGATCCTGCGCAAGCACCCGGAAGGTTTCCCCACAACGGGCTGGGTGGATAAGCTGGAACGGGAACTGCCCATCAAGCTGACAAAAGTCAAACGGGAGGATTGTGAAGAGCTTGGCACCCATCGCGCTGTGTACAGCCGGTGCGATCGGAACGGCCATATGAACAATACCGTGTATGCGGACCTGATCTGTGATGCGCTGCCGCTGGAAGTATGGCGGACCCACACTGTAACGGATGTGATCCTGTATTATCACAAGGAAGTCCCCATGGGCGAAAGCACCCGCCTGTACCGCGCCGCAGTGGGCGAAAACCGCTGGTATATGGCCGGGTGGCAGGGGGATACCTGCAACTTTGAAGCCGAAATTACCCTGGCACCCCTGCAGGATAACGCGGATTGACGGGGCAACAAAGAGAAGGATGAAGCGTTCACATAAAAAACACAAAATTGGTTACAAATCTTTTACAATTTGGCCTTGACAAAAGGTTTCAAAAAGGTTACAATTTAGTTGCAAGCGAAAGATAAATATTAACAAATCTTTTTCATGTGTTCTTCTCCTCCTTTCTCAAATCCCCGCCTTTCCCTCAGGCGGGGATTTCCTTTTGTGCAGGTTTTTTATAGCGGGAACATCACGGCCTGATTGTGATGAAGTTGAACAATAACAGCGCTGTTTCGTAAGATGCTGGCGGGATTCCATGCATTTTAAAAGCACGCTTTGCAAAACCGCCGCAATAAAAAGTGTAAAAAGCAAAAATAAAGGGTGTGCAGCAAATCGTTCGCTGCGCACCCTTTTGTGTTTTGGTTGAGGTTGTTCCAAATTGTTACAATTTGCCGCTCATTTGGTAGCTTTTACCAGGCCGGCCATTTCATCGGCGGTCAGCCCGGTGCCGTCTTCGCGGTAAATGCCGATGGAGTAGGTATAGTTCCCGTCCAGCCAGGTGGCAAGCTGAACCTGGCCGTCGTTGCCCTGCAGGGTCACGCTGCGGCCGTCAACATCAACGGCATTGCTTTCCGCATACTGGTTGAAATCTCCGCTGATGTCATCGCTGCCGGTAGCCTTGCGCAGGCAAAGGCGGGCATTGCCGGAGCTGTACTGCACCTCGGTCAGCTGCTCGCTTTCCAATACGGCAATGGTAACGTCCGGGTAGCCATCCACGGAGTCGGGCACGGTAAAATCGTACCCGGTCAGGGCGGCGGCATCCGCCAGGGTGGTGCAGCCGGTCCACGGGTTGGGGATTTGAGCGGTATCACTGGTGGCGTTGCTGGAAGCGCTGCCTGCAGTGCTGGCGGCATCGGAAGCGACAGGCTGGCTGCAGGCAGCAAGGCTGACAGCCAACAGGGCAGAACAAGCAAGCAGGGTGGTGTGTTTGATAAAATTGATGGAATGGATATTTTTCATGGTATTCAAATTCCTTTCGTAATAAACGCTTTTTGCGGGAGAGCCTTGGAAAATTTTATCAGGCAAACACCTTTGGCATTTTCCCAGGGGGTATCTGAAACGTCGAAAATATCGTCTATTTCTGCAAACGCAGCCGGATTTTGCGTTTGTGGAATATCCGCCATTTCCTTTGCTTTCAGGTACACCTTAAATGTAAGCTCATAAATTGGGGAAAGCACGAGCCGGCATTCGGTTTTCCCGTCCCTTCACAATCAAAAACGTCAAAAAGGCCCGCGTTGTTACACGGCAAAATAAAAAAATAAGGGAAGGCCGTTTCCCACAGCTTTCCCACAAAATAATTTCTTCAATCAGGTTTTGTCTGCCTTTTCTACCGTGGCCTGCACCATCCGCAGCTCTTCTGGGAAAATGCAGCTGTTCAGCGCGCCGTTCTCCACATTACGCAAACAGTCGACAAGGGGCATCCAGCGCACGGCGCTGATCTCCTCTTTTTGCAGCGTAAATTCTCCGGCATCACGGTCCAGCCAGAGCAGGTACACATTGCTGACCTGGTTATCCTTGAACGGTTTGCCGTGGAACACCGCGGAAAACTGGAAGCTGCGCTGCCCGCACAAAATCAGGTCCTGCGGCTGGGCGGTTACGCCAAGCTCTTCTTTCAACTCCCGCAGGGCGGAATCCACAAAGCCCTGCCCGGCCGGGATATGCCCCGCACTGGAAATATCGTAACAGCCGGGGAAAGAATCTTTCTCGTCACTGCGCTTTTGCAGCAGAACTTCCAGCACGCCGTTTTTGCGGCGTACCAGCCACACATGGCTGGTACGGTGGCGCAGCCCAAGGCGGTGCGCCTCGCTGCGCGGCACAGCCCGGCCGATGGAGTCGCCCTGCTCGTTGACCAAATCCAGCATTTCTTCCATGGTGTTTCCTCCCTGTCCCTCAACATCCTATGTTCGAATCTCGAATTATAGGTATTATAGCACGCCGGATCCCGCTTGTCACCCACTGGCGGCGGGGGCGCTGCGCGGTTCGGCAATGTTAGCGCAAAACACAAACACCGCGCGGCACACGGCGGCGGTGG
>ENA-OURU01003910-OURU01003910.1-human-gut-metagenome-genome-assembly--contig:-NODE-3910-length-11605-cov-7.858009_pt1 | contig 11605 bp, 8 predicted proteins | sample MGYA00242137_ERZ509064 | MGnify/ENA primary metagenome ERZ509064 (study PRJEB26280, sample SAMEA2338777) | human gut metagenome | biome: human gut; feature: human-associated habitat; material: faeces...
TAACCGATATCGGAAGGAAAAGAAAAGTAAATCAGGACTATATCTATACCTCTGAAAAACCGGTGGGAAATCTGCCGAATGTATTTATCGTGGCAGATGGTATGGGTGGTCACAATGCGGGAGACTATGCGTCCAAGGTAACGGTAGAGACCATGCTTGCCGAGATGGAGAATTCTTTTGAGAAGAATCCCACCCTGATCTTCCGCAAAGCCATTGAGGAAGCCAATGATGTGATCCGCAAGAGAGCCAGCGAGGATGAAAAGCTGGAAGGAATGGGGACTACGGTTGTGGTGGCATCCTGCATGGGCAGATTCTTACAGGTGGCCAATGTAGGAGACAGCAGACTCTATGTGGTGGGCAGCAAGATCCGCCAGATCACAAGAGATCATTCGTATGTAGAAGAAATGGTACGGATCGGAGAACTGGATCGTGCCGATGCAAGGAACCATCCGGATAAAAATATTATTACCAGAGCGGTAGGGGCGGAAGACAAAGTGGAGCCGGATTTCTTTACCGTGGAATTACAGGAGGGTGAGATCGTCCTTATGTGCTCGGATGGTCTGACAAATATGCTGGAAGACGAGGAAATCCGCATGATTATCAGCGGAGCCAGAGACCTTGTGGAGAAGGCAGAGAGCCTGGTGGAGGCGGCCAATGCCAACGGCGGCAGAGACAATATCAGTGTGATACTGATCGAGCCGTGCGCGTAAATTACCCAGCTTTTTTGGAAATGGAGAGCAAGTATGATCAAAATCGGAATGATGATCGGCGATCGCTATGAGATCCTGGAAAAAATCGGAACCGGCGGTATGTCAGATGTCTATAAAGCAAAATGTCACAAGCTGAACCGCTATGTGGCAATCAAGGTATTGAAGCAGGAATTCAGCGAAAATGCTAATTTTGTATCCAAATTCCGGATCGAGGCACAGGCGGCAGCAGGACTGATGCACCCCAATATTGTCAATGTCTATGATGTCGGGGAAGAGAACGGAATCTATTATATCGTCATGGAACTGGTAGAGGGTATTACCCTCAAAAAGTACATTGAGAAGAAGGCCAGACTGTCTTACAAGGAAGCGGTAAGTATCGCCATCCAGGTAAGCATGGGTATTGAGGCTGCACATAATAATCATATTATTCATCGGGATATCAAGCCGCAGAATATTATTATCTCCAAGGACGGCAAAGTCAAGGTGACGGACTTCGGTATTGCCAAGGCAGCTACCAGTAATACCATCACTTCTAATGTCATGGGAAGTGTACACTATACTTCTCCCGAGCAGGCCAGAGGGGGGTACAGCGATGAAAAGAGTGATATCTATTCGCTGGGTATCACCATGTTCGAGATGCTGACGGGAAGAGTTCCTTTCAACGGGGAGACTACGGTTGCCATTGCCATCAAGCATATTCAGGAAGAAATGCCGTCTCCGAAGGAGTTTGTACCGGAGATCCCTTCCAGCGTAGCCAGTATTGTACTGAAATGTTGTCAGAAGTCTCCGGATCGCAGATACCAGAATATGGCAGAACTGATCGCGGATCTGAAGCAGTCCCTGATCAACCCGGAGGAAGATTTCGTGGTGAACACCGATCCGGATATGGAAGGTGGTACCCGGATGATCTCCGATGAGGATATGGCGCAGATCAAACGAAAAGTCCCTTATCAGGGAGGACGGGAATACGAAGAACCGGATCATGATGAGACCATGCGTCTGCGTTCCGATACCGAAGCCATGTATGAAAACGATGAGGATGGCGAAGACGAGGATAATTACGACTACGACCCCAAGATGGAGCGCGTGACCACAATCCTGGCAATTGTAGCCGGTGTGGTGATCTGTATTATCCTGATCGTTCTGGCAGTGAAGATCTTCGGCGGCAAAAATGAAGGAAGCAGCGACTCTGACTCAGGACCGATCATTACGACCGAAGAGACGGATGCCACAGAAGTGGAAAAGGTCTCCATGCCGAATGTAACGGGCATGAAGGTAGAAGATGCAAAGAGCACCCTGACCAGTCTGGGAATCCTCACAGAGGTGACTTATGAAGAGTCCGACACGGTAGCGGAAGGTGTTGTTATCAATACAGATGTCAGCGTGGGAGCACAGATCGATAAGGGCAGCAAGGTAACCCTGAAAGCCAGTGCAGGAACTCAGGGTGTGGAAGTACCCAATGTGGTGAATCTTACTTTTGATGAAGCCAATACACAGCTGGTAAGCAAGGGATTCCTGGTCAACAAGACAGAGAACTATTCCGATACGGTAGAGTCCGGCCGGGTGATTTCCCAGACCCCCTCCGAGGGCAACAAAGCACCAAAGGGCAGTGTGATCACTGTGACAGTAAGTCTGGGTAAGGAAGATACCAAGATCCGTGTGCCGAATCTGATCGGTCTGTCCGAGCAGGACGGCACGGTAGAAGCCATCGAGGCAGGACTGACCGTAGGCAGTGTGAGCTATATCTACAGTGACGAAGTGGGAGAAGGCATGATCTGTTACCAGAGCTATTCCCATGGCTCCTATGTGGATCAGGGAACCTCCATTGATATCAAGGTCAGTCAGGGAGCTCAGAAGGTGACTTACAAGTGTAATGTCAGCATTGCGGCACCAACGACTTCGGAAGCACCCGGCTATGTATCGGGAATGGAAGTCAGCATCAAACTGGTGACGGATGACGATAACGTACTGCTGGATACCAAGACCAGCACTTTCCCGGTAGCTACCAATTTCAACGGTATGACTGCCTCCGGTGGTACGCTCACCATGACGTATCAGGTGACAAGCGAACCGACCACCACAACGAACCCGGATACCGGGGAGCAGGTGACGGTTCCCGGAACGACAGAAGACCGTTCCTTTACCAGAAGAGTTGAGTTCGTAAAGGAATAAGATCAAAGGCGGGAAGCTATGAAGGGCAAGATTATAAAAGGAATCGCCGGGTTCTATTACGTCCACGCAGTGGACGTTGGCCACGCAGTGGACGTTGGCCATACAATGGGCATGGTGTATGAATGCAAGGCAAAAGGAGTCTTTCGCAAGGATCACAGAAAACCCCTGGTCGGGGATGACGTGGAGATGGATGTCCTGGATGAGGCACAGAAAAAAGGAAATATCAGGGAATTGCTTCCCAGACACAGTGAACTGATCCGTCCAGCGGTTGCCAATGTGGATCAGGCGCTGGTGATCTTTGCCATCACGAAGCCGCAGCCGAATTTTAATCTGCTGGATCGTTTCCTGATCATGATGCAGCAGCAGGACATTCCCTGCATTATCTGTTTTAACAAGCAGGATATTGACGAGGAAGGCAAAAAGGAAGACTATCGTGCCATTTACGAACAGGCAGGCTTTCGGACGATTGCGGTCAGTGCAGCCAAAAAAGAAGGGATAGATACCATTCAGGAGTTACTCCGTGGGAAGACCACCACGGTGGCAGGCCCCAGCGGTGTCGGTAAATCCTCTCTGGTAAACTGCCTGCAGTCCGGCACAGTGATGGAGACCGGCTCCATCAGTGAGAAGATCGAGCGGGGAAAGCATACTACCAGGCACTCCGAACTGATCTCCATTGCACAGGATACGTATATTCTGGATACCCCGGGATTTAGCTCCCTGGGGTTGTTTCGGTTGGAGAAGGAGCAGCTGGCGGAATTTTATCCGGAGTTTGCCCCTTTTGAAAAATATTGCAGATTCGGAGGCTGCTCCCATATCTCTGAGCCGGTATGCGGTGTCAAGGATGCTGTGGCAGAGGGAGAGATCCCGCAGATACGTTATGAGAACTACTGTCTGCTCTATGATGAACTGAAAAATCAGAGAAAATATTAATTATGAGTGAAGTGCAGAATAATCTAGGGGAAAAATTCAAAGAAACCATTGCGGAAGCGATGAAGACCGGAGATTTTCATGCGTTGAACACGCTGGTGACGGATACGGTCAACGATGCCTTGCGGGAGGCGGATTTCCAGGCAAATCTGTCCAGAGAGGCCACGGAGAAAAAGGTGTGGAATTCCCAACGCAGCTGGCAGGATAAAAAGCGGGAGGAAGTCAAGACCGAGGCGGAGATCCAGGCGGAACGGCAGCAGCGGGAAAAGCAGCAGGAAGAGCACCGCAGACAGAACGAGGAATGGCACAGGCAGCGCAGAGAGCGGGAAAAGCAGTGGGAAGAACAGCGGAAGGCGCAGGCAGCAGAGAACCGTGCACGGAATCAGGCACAGCCGGTGACACCCAGAAAAGCTACTGCGGCAGAAATGACGTCTCTGGTCAAAATGGAGAAGAAGGGAAATGTGTCCGGAACACTGTGCACCGTGTTCGGCGGGATCGGTCTGGGATTCAGCGGCCTGGGACTGCTGGTACAGTTGTTACTGGCAGCTTTTCAGGCAGCATCTCTGAGTGCGGCAATCCTTCCGGGAGTATTGTCTCTGGTATTTTTAGAGATGATATCTTATGGCAACGGACAGCGCAGAAGATTAAAGCGTGCGGAGAAATATCTGGAGCTGTGCGGCACCAAAATGTATGGTGTGATCAACGAAATGGCCCGCTATACCGGAAAAAGTGTCCGCTATGTCAGAAGGGATCTTCGTAAGATGTTAAAAGCCGGAATGTTTCCGGACGGACATCTGGATGATAAAGAGACCTGCTTTATGCTCAATAATGTGATCTACCGTCAGTATCTGGAGACGGAGAAAGCCTATCTGGAGCAGAAGAAGGAACAGAATACAGCAGGCACCGATACACAGGATACGGAGCAGAACCGCAGAGAGCAGGAACTGCACAGTATTGTGGCAGAAGGAATGGAATACATCCGTCATCTGCGGGATCTGAATGACAGGATCGAAGGAGAAGCTATCTCTGAGAAGCTGTACCAGCTGGAAAATCTGTTGAAGGAGATCTTTGACCGAGTGCAGGAGCATCCGGAGCAGATGCACCGGATGCATAAACTGATGGATTATTACCTGCCTACTATGTTGAAACTGGTGGAGCAGTATGCGGAATTTGATGAGATCAGCAGCCCGGGAGACGATATTCTCGATGCTAAAAAAGAGATCGAAAAGACACTGGATATGATCAATCAGGCATTTGTTACATTGCTGAACAATCTGTTCCGGGATGCAGCCTTTGATGCATCGGCGGATGCACAGGTATTGCAGACGATGTTGGCTAAGGAAGGGCTGACGGAATCGGATTTTGTAAGAGAAAAAAGTGTATGACAGCAGGAAAGTAATGCTGATGGTAAATAAAAAATCATGAGAGAGTATGGAAAGGCGGGGTTATAAGTATGAATATGGATCTGGATGCAGCAACAAAAGAGGCACCTACCCTTACACTGGATCCCTTTGCGGAGGCAAAGGCAGAGATCGTGGAGAAGAAGCCGGAGGAACTGGTAGAGGAGCAGGCTGTTCCGGAGATGGAACTGACACCGGAAGAACAGAAAATGGTAGATGATTTTGCGGGACAGATCGATCTGACCAATACCCAGGCGGTATTGCAGTACGGTGCGGGGAGTCAGAAAAAGATCGCAGATTTCTCTGAGACAGCACTTAGCAATGTCCGGACCAAGGATATGGGCGAGGTTGGACAGTTGTTGACGGATGTAGTGGCACAGCTCAAGGATTTTGATACAGAGGAAGACAAGGGATTCTTCGGCTTGTTTAAAAAGAGCGGGGATAAGCTGAGTAATCTGAAAGCAAAGTATGATAAAGCGGAAGTGAACATCAGCAAGATCTGTGATGCCATGGAAAATCATCAGGTGGTGCTGCTAAAAGATGTGGCGGTACTGGACAAGCTGTATCAGCTGAATCTGAATTATTTTAAAGAACTGTCCATGTACATTCTGGCAGGTAAAAAGAAACTGACACAGGCGAAAAACGTGGAACTGCCGGAACTTCTGGAAAAAGCACAGAAGAGCGGACTGCCGGAGGATACGCAGGCTGCGAAGGATTTTGCAGCAATGTGTGAGAGATTCGAGAAGAAGATCTATGATCTGGAACTTACCAGAGCCATTTCTCTGCAGATGGCACCCCAGATCCGACTGATCCAGTCCAATGATATCGCTATGTCCGAGAAGATCCAGTCCACACTGGTGAATACGATCCCTCTGTGGAAGAGCCAGATGGTCATTGCCATCGGTCTGGATCATGCCACCGATGCAGCCAAGGCACAGCGTGCAGTATCGGATATGACCAATGAACTGTTGAAGAAAAATGCAGAAGCACTGAAAGTGGCATCCGTGGAGACAGCGAAGGAATCTGAGAGAGGTATTGTGGATATCGAGACCCTCAAGACCACGAACCAGACACTGATGACCACACTGGATGAAGTCATGAAGATCCAGGAGGAAGGCCGTGCCAGAAGACAGAGCGCAGAGGAAGACTTACAGCGGATCGAAAATGAAATGCGGGATAAGCTTCTGGAGATGAGCCAGTCATCCCATACATGATTTTTACATAATTTTAAGCAGAGAAATCTTGACGAAACAACCAGAGGAAATTAAAATAAAATGTATGTAGGTTAATTAACGGAAGGAGCAGGAAACAAATGAAAAAACTGGAAGAAATGCTAAGGGAGAAAACGATTAAAAATAAGCTTTCTTTTGTGTTCCGCATTATGGACGTTTTATATGTGGTGCTGGCACTGGTGTCAGTTGTGGGATTGATACAGTCAAAAAACTATGTGGGAAGCGTAATTGTTGTGATCATAGTTGTATTAGCTATTGCATTTAATGCAGCTATGTCAAAGATGCTTGCCAAAATGTTGGTAGAGCCTATTGAGAGTCTGGTAGTGGCATCTGAGAAGATTGCTTCCGGTGACTTTGAGATCGGCACTCCTTATGAGTCCGAGGATGAGCTGGGACGCTTATCCGACAGTTTTGAGACCGCAGCCGGTATTTTGAAAAAGGTTGTATCAGATCTGCAGGATATTGTAGAGCATTTTGCTGAGGGTAATTTTGATGTACATAGCAACTGCCCCGATGCGTATGTAGGACAGCTCCGCAATGTACTGGATGAACTGGATGATATGGTGAACAAGGTCAGTGAGACTATGCACGGTATTCAGGGATCTTCCGAACAGGTGTCTGCCGGAAGCAATCAGCTGGCTGTCAGTGCACAGGATATTGCAGAAGGTGCTACCAGTCAGGCTGCAGCTGTTGAAGAACTGGTGGCTACCGTAGAAGAAGTAACGAATCAGGTAATGGAGAACACCAAGTCTACCGATATCGTTCACGATAAGGCAAAACAGGTAGGTATCGAGGCAGCCAACAGCCAGCAGAAGATGGATGAGCTGGTAGATGCCATGAAGAAAATCGATACCACGACCCAGAATATCGAGAAGATCATCGCAGATATCGAGAATATTGCATCCCAGACCAATCTGCTGTCTTTGAATGCTTCCATTGAGGCAGCAAGAGCAGGGGAAGCCGGAAGAGGTTTCGCAGTCGTGGCTGACCAGATCAGACAGCTGGCAGAAGAGAGTGCAAATTCCGCAGTAGAGTCTAAGAAGCTGATCGAAGAATCCATGAACGAAGTAGGAGTGGGTAACAGGGTTACCAGGGAGACCAACGAAGCAATGCAGAAGGTTATGACCGAACTGGATCAGATCATCCAGGAGGTTGCTAATATCCGTACCGCATCCGACAGACAGGCAGTATCTGTCAGCAACATCAAGAAGGGTGTGGAGGACATCAACGATGTTATCCAGTCCAACTCCGCAGCAGCAGAGGAGACTTCCGCTACCAGCGAGGAGCTTTCCGCTTCCGCTACTACTTTGAACGAGTTGTTAGAGCACTTCAAACTGCGCGGTTAATCGGAGGATGTTTTCCCAAGATCGTAATAGAGAGAACAGAAGAACCATAGCTGAAACCACAGCTGTGGTTCTTTTCATATCGGAGGAGTAATGAGTAATAAGGAAATGCTTCATAGAAAACAATATAGGATAGCGGCGGTAGTGGCCGGTCTGGCGCTTGCAGTAAGTATGACAGCCTGTGGTGCACAGAAAGGGACTGAGGGGACGGAAAGCGTGGAAACTATGGAAAACGTGGATCCTGTGGTTCCCGAGAGCGTAGTAGCATCCGTGGAGACAACAGAAAATGAGAAAAACGCAGAGGAATTCGGTAGAGAAACGCTGGCGGAAACGTCTGTGCCGCAAGGGGCGGCGAATAGTGCAGGACATGAAATGGTGACTTCGGGGACCGACAAAGTTCCCGGGGGAGAGGCTGCGGTGTCGCAAAGCGGTATGCCGACAGAGGCCGCAGGCAGTCAGACAGAAACGGTAGCCGGTCAGCCGGAGGCTATACAGAACCAGCCGGTGGAATATACCGACTTACAACAGATCACTCTGAATCCGGACTGGGAATATGCGGATCATTCGAAGATAAATACCGGAGCCGCAGTACTATACCGGGCACCAGAGGAGTCCGGAAGCAAGGGAATCATTATCGGAGTGAATGCGGGACATGGCACCGCCGGTGGGGCCAAAGTAAAGACGCTGTGCCATCCGGACGGTTCGGCCAAGACTACGGGAGGCAGTACGGCAGCGGGAGCTACGGAAGCTGCGGCAGTGTCCGGAGGCATGACATTTCAGGACGGGACACCGGAGCGAACGGTTACTTTGCAGATGGCACAGATCCTGCTGGACAAACTGTTGGCCTCTGGCTATGATGTACTGATGCTCAGGGACGGAGAGGATGTGCAGTTGGACAATGTGGCCAGGACCGTGATCTGCAATAACGTGGCAGACTGCCATATCGCACTGCACTGGGACAGCGGTGACGGCAAGAATTACGACAAGGGATGCTTTTACATCTCTGTGCCGGAAGTACTGAAGAGTATGGAACCGGTGGCATCCCACTGGCAGCAGCACGATGCTCTGGGAGCGGATCTGGTGGAAGGGCTGCGGGGACAGGGAGCAACAATCTATGGAAAAGGAAACATGAGCATTGATCTGACCCAGACTTCTTATAGTACGATCCCTTCTGTGGATATGGAACTGGGAAATGCATATTCCGATCACAGCGATGCTATACTGGATCAACTGGCGGAAGGATTGCTGCAGGGGATTAACGTTTATTTTCAACAGCAGTAAGATTGGACAAAGCGGCAATGCATTGATCGGAGATGAACTTCAAAAGAAATCCCAGCACTGCCATCAGCAGCAATTCAACGAGAAACAAACCTAAAACACCCACCATACCGCGCATATAGGGAATAGCCCTCGGAGTGATAAAATAGATAATGATATGGTGGACCAGAAATACTTCATAAGAGTAGTTACTTATCGTACGGAGAAATCGGCCGTTTCCTTTTTCGAGAACCGGTTCCAGGCATGCAGCGGAAATCCAGAAGGCAACGGCCAGTATCGTTATTTTCAAGCCGGTGCTGATGGGAAGTGCAAAAGGGCACAGAACAAAGAAAATCACCACCGGCAGGGATAAGAAAATCCATTTAGGATTGAATTTTTCATGATAATAACCAATCATCATACCGATTACGAATTCGTAGCCCTTCAGGAAGAAGTTCATATGGATGGGGACGGAGAAATCGTAATGAAATAAAACAGTCAAATAAATCCCGGTAGCGATGATAAAAAAGAACTTTTCACTTTTTATCATAAAAAATCGAAGCAATGGAAAGATCAGATACAATAGAATAAGACATCCCAGAAACCATTCTCCGATGGTAAGGGAAAAGGTGCTGATCCCGTGCATGCTGACCCAGGAATCCATTCCAAGAAAAGTAAAAACAATTCTCCACGCAGGAATTCCTTCAGGAAAAATATTGTGGACGGAATGGCTCTGGAAAAGGAGAAACAGGAAATAAACAATGTAAAGTATATAAAAGGGAATCAGGATGCGCAGAAATCTTTTCTTATAATATTTTGCGAGGCTGAAGTTCTCCTTCGCGGTATAGGAGAGACTGGCACCGGATAACATGAAAAATACAGCAACACCCAGGGTTGCCAGATGCATATTGCTGTTGGAAAACAGAGGATTGAGTCTCTCTACAGGACAGATTCCGGAGAGATAGAGCTGAAAGAGCAGATGATAAAAAATAATGAAGCAAAAGCAGGTACATCTAAGCAAATCAAAATAATGTATTCTTTTCATTAATTTTTCCTCTTTGGTTTATGATATTGCATATTATAGCATATTTTTATTTCGAAAGAAAAGTATTTAGGTGTTTGAAAAAAACACATATTATGCTATAATTTTAGATTATATTGTTCAACTAATAAACAGAAAGGCAAAAATTCCGTTTATAGAGGGATTTTTGAACGGGTAAAGATAAAATGAAGCTGGGTATCGTAGGTCTTCCCAACGTGGGAAAGAGCACACTTTTCAATTCCCTGACCAAGGCGGGAGCAGAATCCGCCAACTATCCCTTCTGTACCATCGACCCTAACGTGGGTGTGGTAACAGTTCCGGATGACAGACTGAAAGCACTGGGCGAGATGTATCATTCCAAGAAGGTAACTCCCGCAGTGATCGAATTCGTGGATATCGCAGGTCTGGTAAAGGGTGCCTCCAAGGGTGAGGGACTGGGCAACCAGTTCTTAAGCAATATCCGTGAAGTGGATGCTATCGTACATGTGGTAAGATGTTTCGAGGATCCTAATGTCATCCATGTGGACGGCAGCGTGAACCCTCTGCGTGATATCGAGACCATCAATCTGGAGCTGATCTTCGCAGATCTGGAAGTACTGGAGAGAAGACTGTCCAAGGTAGTCAAGGCTGCCAGAATGGACAAGACCTATGCCAAGGAGCTGGCACTGCTTGAACGTATCAAGGAGCATCTGGAGAGCGGTAAGATGGCAAAGAGCCTGGATGTTACCGATGAGGATGAACTGGCTCTGTTAAAGGAATACAATCTGTTGACTTATAAGCCTGTGATCTATGCAGCCAATGTAGCCGAGGATGATCTGGCAGATGACGGCGCATCCAATGAGATGGTGGCAAAAGTAAGAGAGTTCGCAGCCGGTGAACACAGTGAGGTATTCGTGATCTGTGCACAGATCGAGGAAGAGATCTCCGAGCTGGATGATGATGAGAAGGCAATGTTCTTAGACGACCTGGGATTAAAGGAATCCGGTCTGGAGAAACTGATTAAGGCAAGTTATCATATCTTAGGTCTGATGAGCTTCCTGACTGCAGGAGAGGATGAGACCAGAGCATGGACCATCAAGATTGGCACCAAGGCACCTCAGGCAGCCGGCAAGATCCACTCCGATTTCGAGAGAGGCTTCATCAAGGCAGAAGTAGTAAACTACAAGGATCTGCTGGAGCAGGGCTCTCTGGCCGCTGCCCGTGAAAAGGGTCTGGTCGGCATGGAAGGCAAGGATTATGTAGTGCAGGACGGCGATGTGATCCTGTTCCGCTTCAACGTGTAATACTAAGATCCGCAATAGACAGATTACGAGACTGCTTGCAGGCAGAGTAATCTGTCTATTAGCGGATCAAACATACATGAGCAAGTAGGGCGACAGCCCGGAATGCGAATGTATGTGCCGGATTCGGGAGCGCGAAGCGCGCAGAAGCCGGGTAGTATATGTACATGAGCAAGTAGGGCGACAGCCCGGAATGCGAATGTATGTGCCGGATTCGGGAGCGCGAAGCGCGCAGAAGCCGG
>ENA-OURU01003912-OURU01003912.1-human-gut-metagenome-genome-assembly--contig:-NODE-3912-length-11595-cov-2.152166_pt1 | contig 11595 bp, 9 predicted proteins | sample MGYA00242137_ERZ509064 | MGnify/ENA primary metagenome ERZ509064 (study PRJEB26280, sample SAMEA2338777) | human gut metagenome | biome: human gut; feature: human-associated habitat; material: faeces...
TGTTCGGCAATCCCGAAACCACCACCGGCGGCAACGCCCTGAAGTTTTACGCCTCAGTGCGGCTGGACGTGCGCCGGGTGGAGTCCATTAAGAACGGCTCCGATGTCATTGGCAACCGGACCCGGGTCCGGGTGGTGAAGAACAAAGTGGCCCCCCCGTTCCGGGAGGCAGTATTCGACATCATGTATGGCGAGGGCATTTCCAAGAGCGGGGAAATCCTGGATATGGCGGTGCAGCTGGAGCTGGTGCAGAAAAGCGGCAGCTGGTTCTCCATCGGCGACGAGCGGATCGGCCAGGGCCGGGACAACGCCAAGCAGTATATCATGGACCGGCCGGAGCTGATGGATCAGCTGGAGGAACAGATTCGGGAGAATCTCTACAAGCTCCAGAACGGCAAGCCCAAGACCCCGGCCAAGGCGGCGGACAAGCCGGTGAGCGTCTCGGCTGACGATTTTAGCGATGAAGATTGAGTCCGTCTCTCAGAAGGCAGACCGGGCGGGGCAGTATTACCTGAAGCTCTCCGATGGCTGTGTCCTCCGGCTGTATCCCCAGACGGTGGCGGAGTTCCACCTGTATGCCGGCCGGGAGCTGGAGGCGGAGGAGCTGGAGGCCCTTCGCCAGGCGGCGGGAGCGGTCTCTGCCAAAATGCGGGCGGTGCGGATTGTCTCCGCCTCTGCCGTGTCAGCCCGGGATCTGGAGCGCCGTCTGCGGCGCAAGGGGGAGACGGAGGCCGACGCCCAGGCTGCCGTAGCATGGATGGAGGAGCTGCAGCTGGTGGATGATCTGGACACTGCCCGGCAGCTGGTCCGTCGTGGCCTCGCCCGTGGCTATGGGCCGGGCCGCCTGCGGCAAATGCTTTATGAAAAACAGATTCCCAAAACGCTGTGGGACCAGGTTCTGGAGGACCTGCCGGAGCCGGATGAGGCGATCGCCGCCTTCCTGGACCGGCGGCTCAGCCCGGAGCCGGACCGCAAGGAATTGCAAAAGACCATAGACGCCCTTTTACGCCGGGGCTTTGCCTGGCAGGACATTCGCCGGTGCCTGGCCCAGCGGGGGGAATCTGTGGACGGAGAACCGGAGGAATGAGTATGGCAAAGATTGGCGTCATCTCCCTTGGCTGTGCCAAAAACCAGGTGAACTGTGAGCAAATGATGTACCGGCTCCAGGAGGCAGGGCATGAGATCCTGCCGGATGTAACCGGGGCCGATGTGGTGCTCATCAATACCTGCGGCTTCATCGACTCGGCCAAGTCGGAAGCCATCGACCACATCATCGCCATGGGCCAGCTGAAGGAGGCCGGCGTGGTGGGGAAAATTCTGGTGACAGGGTGCCTGTCTCAGCGATATCAGAAGGAAATTTTGGAGGAGATGCCGGAGGTGGACGGCCTTTTGGGCACAGGCAGCTATGGGGACGTGGTCCCTGCTGTGGAGGCACTTTTGGAGGGGAAGCCAGTGGCCTCCTTTGGGGATATTCACCAGCCGGAGGTGGAGACCGGGCGGGTGCTCACCACCCCCCAGCACTATGCGTACCTGAAAATTGCAGAAGGGTGTGACAATCACTGCGCTTACTGTGTCATCCCCTCCCTCAGGGGCCGGTATCGGAGCCGCCAGATGGACGACGTGCTCTATGAGGCCAGAAATCTGGCTGCGGATGGAGTGAAGGAGCTCATTGTGGTGGCCCAGGACACCAGCCGGTACGGCACTGACCTGCCGGGGCACAAGCGGCTTTTAGCGGAGCTTCTGCGTCAGCTGTGCCGGATCGATGGCATTCACTGGGTGCGGGTTCACTATCTGTACCCCGATGAAATTGACGAGGAGCTGATGGAGGTCTTGGCGGAGGAGCCAAAGATTGTGAAATATCTGGACATTCCCATTCAGCACATCCACGACGGCATCCTGCGCCGGATGAACCGGAGGGGGGATGGGGCCTATGTGGAGGCCCTGTTCCAGAAGCTGCGGGAGCGGATTCCCGGGCTGGTGCTGCGGACCAGCCTCATCACCGGCCTTCCCGGCGAGGGAGAAGAGGAATTTGCCCAGTTGTGCCAGTTCCTGAAACGGATGAAGCTGGAACGGGTAGGGGCCTTCCCCTTTTCCCCGGAGGAGGGGACCCCGGCGGCAGCCATGGAGCACCCGGACGCCGAGACGGCCCAGGCCCGGGCGGAAATCATCGAGGAACTCCAGTCCCGGATTATGGACCAGTACAACGAATCCCTTTTGGGAAAGACCCTGGAGGTCCTTTGCGACGGATACGACCCGGAGGAGGGCCGGTACTACGGAAGAACCTACGCAGATTCCCCGGACATTGACGGGAAAGTCTGGTTCACTGCCAGCAGCCCCGTGAAGACCGGCTCCTTCTGCCAGGTTCGGATCACCGGCGTCCAGGATGGGGAGCTGGTGGGGCAGGAGGGAATGGCATGACTGCAGCAAGTAAGGTGACCCTGACCCGGATTTTTCTGATTCCCGTGTATATGGTTCTGATGTACGTCAGCGGCGGCGTGGCTGGCCCTTGGATGTGGGGAGCTCTGGGGGTATTCATCCTGGCCAGTGTGACGGACTTTGTGGACGGCTACATTGCCCGCCACTGCAATCAGGTTAGTGACTTTGGCAAATTCCTGGACCCCCTGGCGGACAAGCTTCTGGTGATTGCGGCAATGGCTATGTTTTGCGAATGGGGCCTTTGGCCTGCATGGGCGCTTATGGCGGTCCTTGCCCGGGAGTTTGCCGTGACAGGCCTGCGCTTGGTGGCGGCAGGGAAGGGAACGGTCATTGCAGCCGGTTGGTCCGGCAAGGTGAAAACCGCCAGCACCATGGTGGGCCTGTGCCTCCTGATGGCATTCCCCCACATCCAACCTTTGCGTTGGGCCGTCATCTGGGTGGTGGTGGCCACAACCCTGTATTCCGGGGTGGAGTACTTTGCGCGGAACTGGAAGTGCCTTTGGAACTGAAAAAGGATGATCTGGGAACCACACTTATGTATGCGCTGCAACGGCAAAAACAGGCGAAATGCATAGGGATGAACGTCCATAGGATTCTCCTCAAGGCGGGTCAGCAATAGCACATTTGCTTTATACGCCCTGCGTAAGCGGCGGGTGAATTTTAATATTACTTTAATAATATTATAGCATAAAATAATTGGCACGACAAGGGCTTGAACAAAATATTTGCAGAAACGCATTCACCTGAATATACAGGGCAACGGCCTGTTGTATGTCCAAATGGCAGGGAATTTTGTTTGCTTTTCCCACTGTGCCAGTGGGAAAAAGCGGGTCCCTACGCGCGGGATTTGTGGGCAGGAGAACGGAAAGGCTGTTGCCCTGACCGTACTGGGATCGGGACTTGCAATTTCGGTATCCATATGGTAAGATGATGCAGAGTTGCCAGGTTCTTTTAGGCTGTAATGGACAAAAAGAAATGGCGACTGGTGACTGGGGGGGGGAGCGGATAAGCTCCTTGCCTGTCCGCCCAATTCAGGTCCAAACAGACGGATGTGCCAGGGAATGTCTGCCGCCTGTGGGTATTTTGGAGGAAATTTCATGTCATATGTCCGCCATCTTTTGCGGCTCCGCTTGTCGGTGAGCTCCAACCGGCTCTCCACCACCCGCATCATTGCATTGGCCTTTGCCGCCATCATTCTGACAGGCGCGCTTTTGCTAACCCTGCCCGTGGCCTCCCGCAATGGGGAATCTTGCGGTTTTCTCACGGCCCTCTTTACTGCCACCTCTGCCACTTGCGTGACGGGCCTCATTCTTGTGGATACCTTTGTCCAGTGGAGCGGCTTTGGGCAGGTGGTCATTTTGTCTCTGATTCAGATTGGGGGCTTGGGTTTTATGTCCATTGCCTCCATTTTTGCCTTTTCGCTCCACAAAAAGCTGGGCCTGAAGCAGCGGATGCTTCTGGCTCAGGCTATGAGCCTCAACGATATGGAGGGTGTGGTCCGGCTACAGAAGCATGTTCTGGTGGGCACCTTCTCCCTGGAGAGTTTGGGAGCCCTCGTCCTGTTTTTCCGTTTTTTACCCTCCTATGGCCCTTGGAATGCCCTGAAGTGGGGGGTGTTTCACTCGGTTTCGGCTTTCTGTAACGCGGGCTTTGACATTTTGGGCGTTCTGAAGCCGGGCAGCAGTCTGATGCTGTTTCAGAAGGATCCAGTCGTCTGCCTGACCATTATGGCGCTCATTGTGGTGGGCGGCCTGGGTTTTTTTGTTTGGGAGGATCTGCTCCGGGCGGTGCGTACCCGTAGCCTACGCCGCCTGTCGGTGTATTCCAGGCTGGTCTTGACCTGCTCAGGTCTTTTGATTTTGATTGGCGCCGGGTTGATTTGCGCCATGGAGTGGAACAATCCGGCCACTCTGGGGCCTATGACGGTACCCCAAAAGCTACTGGCCGGGGCCTTCCAGTCTGTAACTACCCGGACGGCGGGGTTTGCCGCCATAGACCAGGGCGCTATGAGGGAGTCCACCCGGGCGGTGTCCATTGTGCTGATGCTGATTGGCGGCTCCAGCGGCTCCACAGCCGGCGGTCTCAAGACGGTGACGGTGGCGGTGCTGTTGCTGGCCTCCGTGGCCAGCGCCAGGGGCCAGAGCCATGTCCGGGTGTTTAAGCGGTCTATTTCCGACCGGCAGGTGCGAGACGCCATGTCCATTACGGTGATCATGCTGATTTTGTGCTTTACGGGGGCCGTTGTCCTTGTGGCTGACAGTGGGCTCTCCTTCCTGAATTCCCTGTATGAGACGGCGTCCGCCTTAGCCACGGTAGGCCTTACAGCCAATGTGACGCCGCTGCTGCATCTTCCCTCTAAGTTGATTATCATCGCGTTTATGTATTTTGGCCGGGTGGGAATCCTCACCATCAGCCTGGGCTTCCTCATGGGGGATCGGGCGGTGGAGCGCTTCCGCTATGCCGAGACAAAATTGCTGATTGGATAGGAGCGTCATGCTATGAAAACCTATGTTGTGGTTGGCCTGGGCCGGTTCGGACAGAGCATTGCCTGCCGCCTGTGTGAGCTGGGGAACGAGGTGCTTGCCTTGGATAAGAACCCGGAATATGTCCAGCAGATTTCCAACTTTGTGACCCAAGCGGTGGTGGCAGATGCCCAGGACTCGGATGTGCTCCGGGCTTTGGGCATTCGGAATTATGATTGCGCCATTGTGGCCATTGGAAAGGACCTGTCGGCCAGCGTCCTGGCGACTCTGAATTTCAAAGAGATGGGCATTCCCTTGGTGGTTTGCAAGGCCCATGATGAGAACCACCGGAAGGTGCTGGAGAAGATTGGCGCGGACCGGGTGGTGGTGCCGGAGCGGGAGTTTGCCAACAAGCTGGCCCAGAGCCTGGCCACCTCCAATGTGCTGGAGTACATTGAGCTGTCTGCTGATTACGGCATTTCTGAGTTTGAAGCCCCGGCCGCTTGGAACGGTAAGTCTCTGCGTCAGCTCAATGTGCGGGCCAGAGTGGGGGTCAACATTTTGGCGATCCGGCGGGGAGACCGGATTCAGGTGTCTCCCGGGGCGGAGTATGTGTTCGAACCGGAGGACACGGTTGTGGCCCTGGGAGATTACAAGGCCCTCTCTGCGGTGCAGCGGAAATGAGGCCGGAGCGTATTACCAGCCGACGGAATCCGCTGCTGCAGCAGATCCGCCGGCTTCTCGCCTCCCGCCGCGCCCGGCAGGAGGAAGGGCTTTTTGTGGGAGACGGGACGAAGCTTCTGGAGGAGGCCGCCCACTGGTACGGCGGCCTGGAGACAGTGATTCTGACCGACACCCTGCCGGTGCCAGAGCTGCCGCCTGACACAGCAGTATATCAGGTGCCAGCGGACGTGATGGAGTCGCTTTCTCCCATGAAGACGCCCCAGGGGGCCTTGTTTCTCTGCCGCCTGCAGCCGCCTGCTCCCCTGGCCCTGACTCCCGGTTGCCTGATTTTGGACGGCATTCAGGACCCGGGGAACCTGGGCACCATTTTGCGGACCGCAGACGCTTTGGAGGTGCCTGTGGTTCTCACCCCGGGTTGTGCAGACCCCTATAGCTGGAAAACCGTTCGGGCCTCTATGGGTGCGGTATTTCGCACCCAGCCGGTGCAGGGAACAGAGGAGGAGATCCTTGCCCTCTGCCGGACTCAGGGAATTCCCCTGGCTGTGACCGCTTTGTCTCCAAGGGCCAGGGATATCCGCCAGGAAGCCATTTGCCAGTACGCCGTGGTCATCGGCAGTGAGGGCCAGGGGGTGAGCAAGCTGTTTCTGGAGCAGGGGGACGCGGAGTGGATCATTCCCATGAATCCCCGCTGCGAGTCTCTCAATGCGGCGGTGGCGGCGGCCATTGTCATGTGGCAGATGCAGACGGGCAGGCCCGGCTGGCGAGAATAAACACAAAAACGGGCGGGATGGATATGTTGGCACATTGGATCTGGCTGGCTACGCGGCCAGGAATCGGCGTGCGGAGCGCATTGATGTTGCTGCGCGCCTTTCCCAATATAGAGGCGCTGTTTTATGCCGGGAGGGAGGATTACGCCCTTGTAGAAGGGGCGGATTCCAGGCATCTGGAGGCCCTGTGTGACAAATCCCTTGGGGAAGCCAACGGGATTCTGGGGGACTGCGCGGCTAAGGGAATTCACGTCCTCACCTATCAGGATGCGGCGTATCCCAACCGCCTGAAGCATATTCCGGACCCGCCCCTCACATTATATTATCAGGGGACTCTGCCGGACTTTGACGCAGAGCCGGCGGTGGCTGTGGTGGGGACCCGCCGCGCCTCGGCTTACGGCTGCCTCACTGCCCGCAGGATGGGGTATCAGATTGCCAAATGCGGCGGCCTGGTGGTGTCTGGTATGGCGGGAGGTGTGGACACCCTGGCCATGAAGGGTGCGCTCCTGGCCGAGCAACCTGTGGTGGGTGTGCTGGGCAACGGACTGGATGTGGTGTATCCCCGGTCCAACCGGGACCTGTACCGGGACGTGGCATGGCGGGGGTGTCTGCTGTCGGAATTCCCACCGGGCACGCCGCCCATTGGGCGGAATTTTCCCCGGCGAAACCGGATCATCAGCGGCCTGACCTGCGGTGTGGTGGTGGTGGAAGCTCCCGCCAGAAGCGGCGCCCTCATTACCGCCCAGCTGGCCCTGGATCAGGGGCGGGATGTGTTTGCCGTTCCGGGCAATGTGGATGCGGCGTGCAGCGCCGGCAGCAACGGTCTGCTGCGGGAAGGCGCCATTGTGGTCCAGCACGGCTGGGACGTGATGGAGGAATACCAGGCCCTGTTTCCGGACAAAGTACATCCCTGGACCGGCCAAACGGCCCTTTCCTCCTACCCCAGGGAGTTGGCGGAACTGCGGGAGCCGCCCTGGCACTTTGAGCAGCCTAGCCCGCGGGTTTCAGGAAATTCAGAAAAAAAGATTGACAACTGCGGCGGAAAACCGTATAGTGAATCAGAGGAGCTGATATCAACTCTGTCTGACGATGAGCGAACCGTGACATCCCAGCTGTCGGATGACCTGCGGCACGTGGACGATGTGATTGCTGGCTCTGGCTTGCCGGCGGCCCGGGTTTTGGCCTCCCTGACACTGCTAGAGGTGAAGGGACTGGCTGTGCGGCACCCCGGCAAATTTTACTCTCTGGTCCGAAACAATGCCAGAGAAGGGTAGCATGGAGGTTTGCATGGCAAAAGAACCTGCGACGAATTTAGTGATTGTGGAATCGCCCTCGAAGGCGAAGACAATTGGAAAATATTTGGGCCCCGATTATACGGTGAAGGCATGTATGGGCCACCTGCGGGACCTGCCCAAAAGCAAAATGGGCGTGGATCTGGAGCATGATTTTCAGCCGGATTACCGCCCCGTACCCGGGAAGGAAGAGATCATTCACGACCTGCAAAAAAGCGCGGACCACTCCGACCTGGTCTATCTGGCAACGGACCCGGACCGGGAGGGGGAGGCCATTTCCTGGCATCTGAAAGAGCTCCTGGCACTGCCAGACCCTAAGGTTCGCCGGGTGACCTTCAATGAGATTACCCAGAATGTGGTGACCAGCGCCATTGCCCATCCCCGGAATATTGACTATGACCTGGTGGACGCCCAACAGGCCCGGCGCATCCTGGACCGGATTGTGGGCTACCAGCTGAGTCCCCTGCTGTGGAAAAAGGTCCGCCGGGGCCTTTCCGCCGGACGGGTGCAGTCGGTGGCCACCCGGCTGGTGGTGGACCGGGAGAACGAGATCCGGGCTTTTGTCCCCAAGGAGTACTGGTCCCTGGATGTGACCCTGGACCGGCTGGGGAAGCCTGGCTCCTTTGTGGCGAGGTACCACGGGGAGGAGAAAAAGCGGGAGCTGGCCAACGAGTCTGAGGTGGACGAGATCATCGGCCACATCACCGGCAAGCTCTTTACCGTGACTGGAGTGAAGAAGGCGGAGAAAAAGCGGAACGCAGCGCCCCCCTTTACCACCTCCACCCTCCAACAGGAGGCCTCTCGGAAGCTGAATATGACCCCCAAGCGGACCATGGCCATTGCCCAGCAGCTCTATGAGGGGGTGGATGTGGCCGGGGAGGGCACATTGGGCCTCATCACTTACATGCGTACCGACTCCCTGCGCCTGTCTGAGGAGGCGGTGGAGGCAGCGAGGGTGTTCATCTGTCAGCGGTATGGCGAGTCCTACTATTATGGCAAGCCCCACCAGTTTAAAACCAAAGCGGGGGCGCAGGACGCCCACGAGGCCATACGTCCCACCCATGTGGAGCTGGACCCGGAGCAAATTCAGTCCTCCCTGAGCAAGGATCAGTACCGGTTGTACAAACTGATCTGGAGCCGTTTTTTGGCCACACAAATGGCAAATGCCATATATGATACGGTGTCCATCGATACCGAGTGCGGTGGTCATCGGTTCAAATCCTCCCACCAAAGCCTTCGGTTCCCCGGCTTCATCGCCGTGTACGAGGAGGGGAAGGACGAGGAGACTGAGGCGGTGGGTTCGCCCCTGCCGGATCTCCAGGAGGGGGACCAAGCCTCCATCCGGAGCCTGGACAAGCAGCAGCACTTCACCCAGCCCCCCGCCCGGTACACCGAGGCCATGCTGGTCAAAGCCATGGAGGAAAAGGGAGTAGGCCGGCCCTCTACCTACGCCTCCATCATATCCACCATTCAAGACCGGGACTACGTCATTAAGAAGGACAAGCGCCTGGCCCCCACGCCCCTGGGCGAGGTGGTCAACGGCCTCATGATGGATCGATTCAACGACATCATTGACGTAGAGTTTACCGCCAACATGGAGCACCGCCTGGACGAGGTGGAGGAGGGCAAGCGGCAGTGGCAGGAGGTTCTACGGGACTTCTACCAGGGTTTCCATCAGGAGATGGAGAACGCGGAGGAGGCCCTGAAGGACACGAGACTGAAGGTGCCCGATGAGGAAACCGATGAGGTTTGCGAGCTGTGCGGTCGAAAGATGGTCATCAAGATGGGCCGTTTTGGCCGCTTTATGGCCTGCCCCGGGTATCCGGAGTGCAAAAACACCAAGCCCATTGTGGAACGTATGCCAGGCCGGTGCCCCAAATGCGGCAGCGGCATGCTGAAGCGGAAGTCTAAGAAGGGCTACGCCTATTACGCCTGCGAGAAGGGGGCTGAGTGTGGCTTTATGACCTGGGACGTGCCCACAGAGTTTGACTGCCCCTCCTGCGGCCACACTATGTTCAAGAAGTCCGGCCGGGGCCGGATGAAGCCCTTCTGTGTGAATGAAGCCTGCCCCAACTTCCTTCCGGAGGACCAGCGTGGTTACCGGAAGAAGGCGAAGGAAGGGGAGCAGACGGAGGAACCGGCAGCCCAGGCAGAGGGACCGGCCCAGGAGGAAACGCCGGAGGAGGCCCCCAAGAAGGGGACGGCTAAGAAAACGGCCGCCAAAAAGACCACAGCGGCCAAAACAAAGAAAAAGTCCGGGGAGGCCCAGTGATGACAGAGGTAAAGGTGATTGGCGCGGGCTTGGCAGGCTGCGAGGCGGCCTGGCAGCTGGCCAAACGGGACATTCCCGTTCGCCTCATGGAAATGAAGCCGGAGAAAATGACGCCTGCCCACCACAGCGGGGACTTTGCCGAGCTGGTTTGCTCCAATTCCCTGCGGGGCGACCGGCTGGAGAATGCCGTAGGCCTTCTGAAGGAGGAGCTCCGTCATCTGGACAGCCTGATTCTCTCCTGTGCGGATGCAACCCGGGTGGAGGCCGGCGGGGCTCTGGCGGTGGACCGCCACGGCTTTGCAGCTCTGGTGACGGAGCGGATCCGGAATCATCCCCGGATCCGGGTTGTCCCCGGTGAGGTGACCGCCCTGCCGGAGCAGGGGGAAGTCGTGGTGGCCTCCGGCCCCCTGACCTCCGACGCTCTGGCCCAGGAGCTTCAGAAACTGTTGGGAGCGGACAGCGACCTGCATTTCTACGATGCGGCCGCGCCGCTGGTATCCGCCGAGAGTGTGGATATGGACAAGGCGTGGTTTGGTTCCCGGTACGACCGGGGAACGGCGGACTATGTCAACTGCCCCATGACCGAGGAGGAGTACGACGCCTTCTGGAAGGAGCTCACCACCGCCCAGGAGGCGGAGGTCCACGGCTTTGAGGACAAGATGGTATTTGAGGGCTGTATGCCCGTGGAGGTCATGGCCCGCCGGGGCCACGATACCCTCTGCTACGGCCCCCTGAAGCCCCGGGGGCTGAAGGATCCCCGCACGGGAAAGGAGCCCTACGCCGTGGTGCAGCTGCGGCGAGACAACGCCGACGGCACGGTGTACAACCTGGTGGGCTTCCAGACCCACCTGAAATTCCCGGAGCAGCGGCGGGTGTTCTCCATGATCCCCGCCCTCCACGATGCGGAGTTTTTGCGCTACGGCGTCATGCACCGGAATACCTTTTTGAACTCTCCCCGGCTGCTGGACCGGTACTACCGGCTGAAAGCGGAGCCCCGGCTCTCCTTTGCCGGCCAGATGACCGGCGTGGAGGGATATGTGGAGTCCGCCGCCTCCGGCTTTCTGGTGGGGGTGGAGACCGCTCGGCGCCTGACCGGCAGGCCGCCCGTCGATTTCCCCCGGGAGACCGCCATCGGCGCTCTGGGGCTGTATGTGTCCAATCCCTCCGTCACGATGTTCCAGCCCATGAATATCAACTTCGGCATCATGCCGCCCCTGGACCATCGGGTGAAGGGGAAGCGGAATAAGAACGCGGAGCTGTCGGCCCGTTCACTGGCCATCATCGACCAAATCAAGCAGGAGGTGCGGGAAGCATGAAGATCATTGTAGACGCAATGGGCGGAGACAACGCGCCGCTGGAAATCGTCCGGGGCGCGCTGGACGCCAACCGGAACCATGGGGTGGAGATCATTCTGGTGGGCCGGACGGCGGAGGTGCTGAAGGCCGTGGAGGCCTGCGGCCAGAAGAGTCTGCCCGCAGGGGTGGAGATCAAGGACGCCAAAGAGGTGGTGGAGATCGCGGATGACCCCGCCATGGCCTTCAAGCAGAAGCCAGACTCCTCCCTGACCGTGGGATTGAACCTGCTGAAGGACGGCGCGGGAGACGCCTTTGTCTCCGCCGGGTCCACCGGGGCGCTGCTCTCCGGGGCCACGCTGGTGGTCAAGCGCATACGGGGCATCCGCCG